>Ga0209755_10002431_pt1 | contig 25624 bp, 19 predicted proteins | sample TergutCo191P1_FD_187301 | JGI IMG/M metagenome (GOLD analysis project Ga0209755, IMG submission 187301) | Cornitermes sp. P1 segment gut microbial communities from Petit-Saut dam, French Guiana - Co191P1 (SPAdes) (version 2) | ecosystem: Host-associated > Arthropoda: Insects > Digestive system...
TCGGCCAGGAATACCTGGGCCGTCGAGACCTGTTACTGTGTTCCAGGGGCAATCCAGTACTACGGCCCGTCGGAAATCTGCGACGAGCCGACCGTTACGTTAAAACTTGAAGCGAAAACCTGAATGCGAAAATCGGGGTAAAATATGAAGGTAATTGCGTTCAACGGAAGCCCCCATGCCGACGGTACGGTCGCCAGGGGGATTTCCGTGATGGTCGGGGAACTTGCCAAGGAAGGCATTGAAACCGAGACGGTCCATGTGGGCGGTAAGGCCATCCACGGCTGTATGGCCTGCATGGAGTGCTGGAAACTTAGGAAAGGCTGCGTAGTCCAGGGGGCCTCCGTGATAGGCGAGGCCTACGAGAAAATGCTGGCGGCGGACGGGGTAATACTTGGAAGCCCGGTTTACTACGGGGGGATTGCCGGAACCTTCAAGAGTTTTCTGGATCGGATGTTCTTTCCCAGCGGGTTGCGCATGAGCTACAAAGTCGGTGCGACTGTGGTGTCGCTCAGGCGTTCCGGTGGGATTGGCGTTTTTCATCAGCTTAACAACTACTTCAACCTGGCCCAGATGGTGATTACCCCCGGCATATACTGGGACGTGATCCACGGCAACAATGCGGACGAGGCGGCGCAGGATCTGGAGGGGGTTCAGATAATGGAAACCCAGGGCAGGAACATGGCGTGGCTTATCAAGACCATTGCCGTGGGGAAGGAAAAGGTGCCTCCCCCTCCCCTGCTGACGGAGCGGCAACGAACCAACTTCATACGCTAACGAATCGGTGGGCCTGACTTTGCCTTACATCAAAGACCGCCTTACGGGGCAGGGGGCGATTTTTCTCTGCGCCCTGTTCTGGAGTACATCGGGACTTTTTATCCGACTGGTTGACTGGCACCCAATGCTTATCGCCGGCTCCAGGAGCTTTATAGCGGCGGTGTTCCTGTTGGCGTTAAGGCGGTTTTCGCCAGACCGAAAGCCCGGGATAAGACTTAGGGACATGCCCATGCTTTCCCTCTGCGGCCTGTGCTACGCCGCCACTATGATCCTTTTCGTCATTGCCAACACCATGACGGCCTCGGCAAATGCGATTATGCTTCAATACGCCGCACCGGTTTGGGCCGCACTGCTTGGCTGGTTCTTCCTAAGGGAACGGCCACGCTGGGAACAGTGGGGTGCGCTTGCCTTCGTGGGGCTTGGAATGTTTTTCGTTTTTTCGGGCGGCCTGGAAGCCGGTTCCATGACGGGCGACATGCTTGCGCTTGCTTCCGGCATTGCCTTTGCAGGGAACACCGTGGTTCTACGGGCGCACAAGAACGGCAACCCGATGGACATACTGATTTTTTCCAACATAATCTGTGCGGCGTTTTCCCTGCCGTTTTTCTTCCTGCATCCCCCGTCCATAAACCTGCACAACCTTCTGTGCATTGCCTACATGGGGATTTTCCAGATCGGCATGGCATCGGCGCTGTTCGCCACCGGCATAAAACGGGTTCCGGTAACGCAGGCAATGCTGATTTCCTCGATAGAGCCCGTCCTAAACCCGGTGTGGGTTATGCTCGCCCTGGGCGAGCGCCCTACCCTTTTGGTCGTTATCGGCGGCGCTATAATAATCGTCGCCGTGGCGCTTTCCTCTATACTGCCAGCATTGCGTCGCCGTAGCTGAAAAACCGGTAGCTTTCCCTTACCGCCTCCGCATAGCTTTCCAGGGCGAATTCCCTGCCGGTAAAGGCCGAAACCAGCATGAGCAGTGTGGATTCCGGCGTGTGGAAATTGGTGAAAAGGGCATCGACCACGTTGAACTTGAAGCCAGGGTATATGAACATCGACGTTGCGAACTCCCCCCTTTCAAGCCTCCCCGAATTCCATGCGCTTTCCAGGGTGCGGACGCTGGTGGTGCCGATTGCCACGACCTTGCGCCCCTGCGCCTTCGCCGCCTCGATTTTGTCCGCCTGCTCCTCGCCCACGCTGTACGTTTCCTCGTGCATTACGTGATCCTTGATTTCCTCGCTGCGCACGGGCAGGAAAGTTCCAAGCCCAACATGGAGGGTTATGAACACGCTTTCAACGCCGGCGGCGGCAATGCGATCTAGAAGCTCGTTGGTAAAGTGCAGCCCTGCCGTGGGTGCGGCGGCGGAACCGGTAACCGAGGCGTACACGGTCTGGTAACGATCCGCATCCGAGGGGGCATCCTCCCGTTTTATGTAGGGCGGCAGGGGGACATGGCCGTGCCGATCCAGCCAGTCGTCGTCGACTGCACGGTCGAAGGTTAGAAGGCGTATCCCCCCCTCGCCGCTTTCGTTGCCCGGCAAGGCCGAAAGATCCGCCCTGGCAACCTCCGCGCCGCCTGCGTCCAGGAACGCATAGGAACTGCCGGGCTTGCGCCTCTTGGCCCTATGCACCAGGGCCTTCCATGTCCTGGTCTGGGGATCGGGCAGGAGGCTCGCCGGGCCGGAACCGCCGTCGGGGCCTACCCTTTCGAGTAATAGGAATTCAACCTGGGCACCGGTGTCGGTCGATGTGCCAAGAAGCCGTGCCTTGCGGACTTTCGAGTTGTTGAAAACCAAAAGCGGCAAGCCGGAATCCGTGCGGAATTCGGGGCCGCTCAGGATTTCCGGAAGATCCTCGATCATGCGGTGCGAGCGTTTTCCCGTCCGCCTGTCAAGGAACATGAGCCGGCTCTGTCCACGATGTTCGGTGGGGTGCTGAGCGATAAGGTGCTCAGGGAGTTCAAAGAAAAAATCGCCTGTCTTCATCTGTCTACATTAAAACAGAAAACCCTCGCCGTTTCCAGTGTCCGGCGGCGGTTTGATCCCCAAATGCCCGAAGGCAAGGCCCGTCACCATCCTTCCCCTGGGGGTGCGCTGCAGAAGCCCGGCCTGGATAAGGAAAGGCTCGTAGTAGTCTTCCAGCGTCTCGACCGACTCGCCGACGGAAATGGCCAGGGTTTCCGCCCCCACGGGGCCGCCCCTGTAGCGTTCGACTATCATAGTCAGGATGTCCCGATCCTGCCTTTCCAACCCCAGCGAATCGATTTCCAGCCTGGAAAGGCCGTCACGCACAACGTCCAGGCTTATCGCCTTGCTGTTGGCGAACTGGGCGAAGTCCCTCATGCGCCGCAGAAGGCGGTTTACCACCCTCGGCGTTCCCCGTGATGATTTCGCAAGCAGTGCGGCGGCATCGCTGTCTATCTTTACGCCCAGAAGCCCCGCCGAACGGTGGACTATGGCTTCCATGTCCTCCTGCAGGTAAAACGAAAAGCGGCAGGTAATCCCGAAACGGCTGATCAGGGGGCTTGATACCACCCCGGCCTTTGTCGTGGCCCCTACCAGAGTAAAGGGCTGGATTGGAATCCGCAGGGTTCGTGCCATGGGGCCTTGCCCAACGATCCAGTCAAGCTCGTAGTCCTCCATTGCGATGTACAGAAGTTCCTCGATGGCAGGCTTTAGCCGGTGGATTTCGTCGATGAAAAAAACGTCGCCTTTTTTCAGGTTGGTCAGCAGGCCGACAAGATCCTTGGGCTTGTCCAGCGCCGGGGCCGATGTCTGCACGAAGACGGTTTCAAGTTCGTTGGCCACCACTTTTGCGAGGGTCGTCTTGCCAAGCCCCGGCGGCCCGATAAGGAAAAGGTGATCGAGGCTTTCCCCACGTTCCTTGGCGGCCTGGATAAACACCCGTAGGTTGTCCTTCATCGCCTGCTGGCCCAGGAATTCCGCAAGACGCTTTGGGCGCAGGGCCAGGTCTTTTTCGTCCTCGCCCGGAATGGCCTCGGGACGGGCGATTCCGACGTTCTCGTTTTTTTTCGCCATAGTGTAAAACCGCCGTACTTCCGCTAATTGCCGCCGGAAAGCTGCACGATTGCGTTCTTGAACAGGAGCTTTTCCTTTTCAGCCTGGGACAGACCGGGGGGCAGCCCCCCTTCCGCATTGGCGATGGCCTCGGCGGCGGCCCGTTTGTCGTAGCCCATTTCCGCAAGGGCATCGACGAGGTCGGCGTATCGGGATTTTGCCGCCGAAAGGGTCGGCGCATGGACGAGTTTTCCCTTCAGGGCAAGCAGCATTTTCTGCGCCGTCTTTTTTCCAAGGCCCGGAACCGCCTCCAGCCGGGCCAGATCCCCAGATTCAAGGGCGCTTTCAAGCTCCCCCTGCCCTATGCCGCCCATTATCTTGAGCGCACCCTTGGGGCCTATGCCTTCGACCTTTAGCAGTTCCAGAAAGGTGTTTCGCCGGGTCTCGTCGGAAAAGCCGAAAAGACGCATCGTGTCCTCCCGGTGATACAGCCAGGTAAAAACCCGGCAGTCCTCGCCGGTATCGGGCAACTGCCCCATGTCCGTGGCAGGCATGGCAATTTCCCACTCCACCCCGCCGGTAAGCAGGAATACCGCCTCGTCGTTTTTTCCCCCGACAAGTCCCCGAATGCTGTTGAACATCGCTTGCCGTGTTACCGTATATTTAGAAAGAACCGTTCCAGGAACGCTATCCTGCTACGGGCATCGCTAAGGCGGCTGCTCTGGGGGAATTCCCGAACCAGGCGGCGGTAGTAGCCCAGTGCGTTGAGTATGTTGCGGCTGGGGCTGTCCGCCTCGAAGAACTGGCCCAGAAGCCACCATAGCTCGTCGGTTCCCGACGGGTAGAGTTCCCTGAACAGATCGAGCAGCGAGATTGCCTCGGCAACCCGTCCCGCATCGAATTCCTCCATGGCCATTGGCAGAAGATCGAAGGGGGAGCCGAAACCCAGCCCAGGCAAGGTATCCGGGATTAGCGGCTCGGGCATCAGTACCGGCGGCTGCAATATGGCCCCGGCAGGGACAGGCGGAGGAACAGGGACAGGGGCAGGCAACGGAGCCACGGCTACCGGCGGAGGCAGGATCGCCGGCGCTGTCGGTTCAGGGGCTACCTGTGGAGTCGGTGCCGGAACCGCCGCCGGAGGCATAGCCATAGCCACCTGGGGCTCTTCCGCCAAGTTCACGGGGTAAAGGCTTTCCGTGTCGGCAGTGTCGGGCAAGGCCAGTCTGCCGGCGGCCCTGAGGATTCTGGCCTCGTCAATCGGGTTTGGCCAGCGTTCGGCAATTACCCTGTTTGCGACCGAACCGGGAGGGCTTACCCAGTCGGTGCCGGCGGTATCGCCAACTATTACCTGTACGTGGTCGTTGATGATAACATCACGGACGAAATCACGTCGGTAGAACCTTAGCGTGTATTCCCCGTCGGAATCGGCCCTAAAGACAAAGGTCTGCCCTTCGGAATCGGGCCTGCGTATGTCGAAGCGTATACCCCGCTGTCCGCCTGTCTCGCCAAGGAATATCCAGCCGTTTCCACGGAACGGGACTTCAACCCACTGCCCCGCCCTTGCATGGACGACACGGGAAAAAGCCACCGGCGAATCGGCCAGGGGGATAATGTCCGGCAAACCCAGGAAATCCGGGACGGGGTTCGGTATTTCGGGCATTATGGGTATATGCTCCCATACCGTGGCCGGTGTCGCCGCCGCAAGGTGCTCGACAGGCGGCGGCAAGGGTTGTGGCGTTGGGGCAGGTATCTGGGCAGGCACTTGCTGGGGGGGAATCGGCTGAGGTGCCGGAACTGCCACGGGAGGTGGAACTGGTTCCTGGGCAACAACGGTTGGCGGAACCAGCTCTGGTTCGGGGATAATGTCGGGGAACACAGGTTCGGCAAGATCTATGGCCATTAGGCTGTTCGCAATAAAATCTTCCGCTGGCAAAACGTCGGGGGGAGTTGACTCGTAAAAAACAGGCTCCTCCAGGGCAACCTCCGGAAGGGACTGCTCTTCCTGCTGGATTTCCGTCACTTCGGCAAGAGCAAGAAAAGGCAGGGCATCGGGTATGTTATCTGTGGTCGTGGCTTCCACATCCGTGATATATGGTGCCGCCATTTCTGGAAGGCTGGGATTGGCAATCGCTAAGGCCGTGCTCGCCTCTATCTGTTCCTGTTCCAGTGCCAATACCGAAATATCGGCTGGCTCAGGTTCAACGATAGCCGCCGCCAGTTCAACAAGTTCAGGCCCCTCCACCCCATTATTTTGAGGAGTGCTGGCACATGAAACCGCCATCATAAGCAGCGGCAGAAAAAGCAAAGTAACTTTTTTCAAGGAACACTCTCCATGATTTCGTCTACCATCCTTTCGATTCTGATTCGCCACTGTTCCTCACCCCCTGCCAACGGGTTCTGCCACCAGGGTTCGGCATCCTCGGCGGTCCATTCGCTGCGCTGTTCACGTCCCAGCAGAACGCCGGGGACAAAATCCGGCTCGTCGGGCAGGAACAGCTCTTCCGGCGGTATCAGGCCTCGCTGGGCGGCAATGTCCCTAGCAGGTGGGGGAGCTTCCCATGCATTGTGCGCATCCCTCGGAATGGAAACCCCGACAAAAACAAGAAGCAGGACCGCCAGAACCGCCGCCGTGGCAATCAAAATCGGCTTTCGCCTACGGGAAGGCATTTTCTCCAGCCCCCCGTCAACTGCGGATTGCGTCTGCGAAAGCAGTGCAACCAGGCCTTTTGGAAAACCGGCAAGGACACCCCTAGTGTCTGCAAGTGCGTTTTTAACGTATGTGACAAAAGACTGTATCCGCGCCCAAAAACGCTGCGAAGAAGACATATATATGTTAATTATCGCACAAAAACGGGTGATGGTAAAGGTAAATCTTATGGCCTCGCACGACAAACGCATGAACAATAATGTTTCCACGGATGGGTGTCTTGGGGCGTGAAAACCGTGCGTATAAGCCCATACCAACTGGTGTTTACCCGTTTAGGTAAACACCGCAGAGCTCTGCTCTGCAGAGGTTCATTACCATTTTTGGGCTTGGTCGATAGCCGCCGCAGTCGCCAGCGGGCTTTTACTCATCCCATTTTCTGCTATACTAAACCCCAAGCCAGGCGGCCAAGGGCTTGCCGAACTTACATTTATGGAAGGAGCGCAAAATGCACAAGGCAAAGGTTTTCGTGACGCTGAGGGAGAGCATCCTTGACCCCGCCGGTACGGCGGTGAAAGGTTCCCTGCACAAGCTGGGTTTCGGGGAGGTAAGGGATGTCCGTATCGGCAAGTATATAGAGCTAAAACTTGACGGTGAGCTTGGCAACGCGGGGGAGCGAGTCAAGGCCATGTGCGAAAAACTGCTGACCAACACCGTCATGGAAGATTTCCGGTTCGAGATAGAGGAAGGGGAGTGACAATGAAATTTGCGGTAATCGTTTTTCCCGGTTCCAACTGTGATGTGGACATGTACCATGCGGTAAAGGACGAGCTGGGGCAGGACGTTGAATACGTGTGGCATGACGAAACTAGCCTAGACGGGTTCGATGCGGTCTTGCTACCGGGCGGCTTTTCCTACGGTGACTATCTAAGATGCGGCGCGATTGCCAGCATGTCCAACGTCATACCCGCGCTTAAAAAGGCGAACGAGGCGGGCAAGCCCATACTCGGCGTATGCAACGGTTTCCAGATATTGACGGAAACTGGCTTGCTGCCCGGCGCCCTGCTTAGAAACAATAACATCAAATTCGTTTGCAGGACCGTAAATCTGCGAGTGGAAAACAACGAAACGATTTTCACCGGCATGTACCAAAAAGGGGAGACCGTGAGGATCCCCGTGGCTCACGGCGAGGGCAACTATTACTGCGACGGGGCCACCCTTGCCGGGCTTCGGGAAAACGGGCAGATAGTGTTCATATACGGCGAAAACCCCAACGGCAGCCTCGACGACATCGCCGGCATTACCAACAAACGGGGGAACGTGCTCGGCATGATGCCGCACCCGGAACGCGCCGTTGATGCCCTACTTGGAAGCGACGACGGTCTGCGTCTTTTCAAATCAATCCTGCAAACATGGAGGGCGACATGCCGGTAGAACAGAAACCCACCAAACGGGAACCAACCCCTGCGGAAATCGAAAACATGCAGGTCTTCAAAACGATGGGCATGACCTTGGAAGAATTCGAAATGGTGAAGGGCATTCTGGGACGACTGCCCAACTACACGGAGCTGGGTTTGTTTTCGGTCATGTGGTCGGAACATTGCTCCTACAAGAACTCGAAAGTGTTGTTGAGAAAATTCCCCACCAAGGGCGAAAGGATTTTGCAGGGGCCTGGGGAAGGGGCCGGCATCGTTGACATCGGCGACAATCAGGCCGTGGTCTTTAAGATGGAAAGCCATAACCATCCCTCCGCCGTGGAGCCTTTTCAGGGCGCGGCGACTGGCGTGGGCGGCATAATCCGGGACGTGTTTTCCATGGGGGCGCGGCCTATAGCGATTTTGAATTCTCTGCGCTTCGGTGAGATCAGGACAGACCGGGTGAAATACCTTTTTCATGAAGTAGTCGCCGGAATCGCCGCATATGGAAACTGCGTCGGTATTCCCACCGTTGGCGGCGAGATTTACTTCGAGGACTGCTACGAGGGCAACCCGTTGGTGAATGCTATGTGCGTCGGCATAATCGATCACGGGGATATTCAGAAGGGACAGGCCCACGGCGAGGGCAACACGGTGATGTACGTCGGATCGGACACCGGCAGAGACGGCATTCACGGCGCGACCTTCGCCAGCGAGGAGCTTTCCGAGGAGTCCGACAAGAAACGTCCATCGGTGCAGGTGGGCGATCCCTTCATGGAGAAGCTGCTCATCGAGGCCTGTCTTGACGTGATTCGCAGCCTGGCGCTTGTGGGTATTCAGGACATGGGTGCGGCTGGGCTTATATCGTCATCGTCGGAGATGGCAAGCAAAGCTGGCATGGGCATAGAGCTTTACCTTGACGACGTTCCGCAAAGGGAATCTGGCATGACCCCCTACGAGATGATGCTTTCCGAGTCGCAGGAAAGGATGTTGATGGTGATAAAGAAAGGCCACGAACAGGAAATCGTCGATATCTTTTCGAAATACGGCCTGCACGCCGTGGTCGTGGGAAAGGTTACCACCGACAAATTTATTCGCATTGTCCACAAGGGCGAAGTCGCGGCGGAGGTTCCGGCGGACGCGCTTGCGAACCAGGCCCCCGAATACCATAAGCCGTCCAGGGAACCAGAGTATTACCGTGCGTTCAAAACCATGGACACGACACCCCGACCCGTAACGGATTACAACCAGACCATTTTGGATTTGTTGAGCCAGCCCACCATCGCCAGCAAGGAGTGGGTGTACGAGCAGTACGATCACCAGGTGCGAACAAACACAGTCGTACTTCCCGGCTCCGACGCGGCGGTACTTAGGATACGCGGCACGAACAAAGCCCTTGCCATGACAACCGACTGCAACGGTCGTTACGTGTATCTTGATCCACATGTCGGCGGCCAGATCGCCGTGGCGGAGGCGGCAAGGAACATCGTAGCCAGTGGCGGCGTCCCGCTTGCCATCACCGACTGCATGAACTACGGCAACCCGGAAAACCCTGAAATCTTCTGGCAGATGGAAAAATCGGTGGATGGCATAAGCGATGCCTGTCGCGTCCTGAACACGCCAGTCATAAGCGGAAACGTTTCGCTGTACAACGAGCGCAGTGGCACGGCGATTTACCCCACGCCGACAATCGGCATGGTGGGGCTTGTCGAGGACTTGGCGCATATCACCACACAGGGCTTTAAGAACGCCTTGAACCTGGTTTATCTTGTCGGGGATACCCTTGCGGAGTTCGGCGGCAGCGAATTGCAGAAACTGCAAAACGACGGCAGGATATTCGGTCCCCCCCCCTCAATCGATCTGGAAAAGGAAAAGCAAGCGCATGACGCGGTGTCCAAGGCGATACGGGCAGGGATGGTTTGTTCGGTTCACGACCTTTCCGAAGGCGGCCTCGCAGTCGCGCTTGCGGAATCGCTTCTGGCTGGTAGCCCTGGCTTGGGTGCGGACATCAATCTTGACATGGAGGCGATCCTGCTGTTCTCTGAAAGCCAGTCGCGCTTTGTCGTCAGCGTTCCGCTTGAACACGGCGAGGCTTTCTCGCGTATGGCAAACGCTATATGCATTGGCAATGTCAACGACACTGGAAGAATGACAATCCATTGCAAGTGTGCAAAAATCGTTGATCTTTCCGTGGAGGAAATGCGAAAGAGGTGGAAGGAGGCGATACCGTGCTTGTTGAATCAAAAGGCTTGAACGAGGAATGTGGTATCTTTGGGATATGGGGCCACAAGGATGCCGCGCATGTCGCCTACTACGGGCTTCACAGCCTGCAACACAGGGGGCAGGAAGGTGCGGGGATTGTCGTCAAGGATGGCAATAAGCTTACCCGACACCGTGGGCTTGGGCTTGTGGCGGAGGTTTTCACGAAGGACACGCTGGACGGGCTTAAAGGCACGGCGGCTATCGGGCATGTACGTTACAGTACCATGGGAAAGAACGAGCTGGAAAACGTGCAGCCATTATTGTTCCATTTCGAGAACGACAGCCTGGCCCTTTGCCACAACGGGCACTTGGTCAACGCCAAAACCCTGAGGCGCGAACTGGAGGGTCTCGGCAGCATATTCCAGACCAGCTCGGACACGGAAGTCATGGCACACCTCATCAAAAGGACCCCTCGCTCCGGCGTGGAAACCCTGAAAAGAACGTTCAACAAGATCAAGGGCGGTTTTTCTTACATTCTGTTCACGCAGAACGAGATGATAGCGGTTCGCGATCCCAACGGTATCAGGCCTTTGTCCCTCGGCCGTTTGGGGAGCGCTTTCGTGATCGCCTCCGAAACTTGCGCCCTTGACATCATAGGCGCATCCTTCATGCAAGACCTGCGCCCGGGAGAGATGATCGTAATCAACGACAGGGGCATGAAGTCGGAAATGTTCGCCCCCCAGACCTCGCTTGAGATTTGCAGCATGGAGTACATTTATTTCGCCAGGCCGGATTCCGACATAGCCGGAGTGAACGTACACACGGCTCGAAAGAACATGGGAAAAATACTTGCCAAGGAATCCCCGGTGCGGGCCGACGTTGTGACCGCCGTCCCGGATTCGGGCGCTTCGGCGGCGATTGGTTTTGCGGAAACCACCGGCATTCCCTACGAAATGGGGCTTATAAAAAGCAGGTACGTGGCGCGAACTTTTATCCAGCCATCGCAGGAACTGCGTGAGCAGGGGGTAAAGATGAAGCTTTCTGCGGTACGTGGCGTGGTTGCCGGCAAAAGCGTCGTGATCGTGGACGACTCAATAGTAAGGGGAACCACCACGAAGCGTATCGTTCGGCTTCTGCGCGAGGCCGGAGCCGCCGCCGTGCACGTCCGGATTTCGTCCCCCCAGCTTAGGTACCCATGCTTTTATGGTATCGACATACAGACCAGAAGCGAGCTAATCAGCTTCGATCATTCCGTGGACGAGATATGCGATATAATCGGCGCGGATTCCCTGGCCTTCCTTAGCGAGGAGGGTCTTGTCAATGCGATAAACGTACAGACGGAAGACGGGCGCAGGGGATTGTGCATGGCATCCTTCAACGGGAATTACCCCACGGACTTGCACGATTATGAGGAAGAGGTGCGCGACAAATGGGGGAGGAGGTAAGAAAATGGCAAATGCATACAAAAGTGCCGGGGTGGACATAGAGGCCGGCTACGAGGCCGTATCTCGCATGAAAAAGCACATCCAAAAAACCATGCGTCCCGGGGTGATGGGTGCGGTCGGCGGCTTCGGTGGGCTGTTCGACCTTAGCGCGGTTCCCGTAAAAGAGCCCGTGCTGGTGTCGGGAACCGACGGCGTTGGCACGAAGCTGAAACTAGCCTTTGCGATGGAAAAGCATGACACCATCGGTATAGATGCGGTGGCAATGTGTGTCAACGATATTGTTACCCAGGGAGCGCAGCCCCTGTTTTTTCTCGATTACATAGCCTGCGAGAAGGTTGATCCCAAGCGGATAGAGGACATCGTAAAAGGCGTAAGCGAAGGCTGTGTGCAGGCGGGCTGCGCCCTAATCGGGGGGGAAACGGCGGAAATGCCGGGGATATACAGCGAGGACGAATACGACATAGCCGGCTTTGCCGTGGGCGTGGTAGAGAAGAAAAGCATCATAACCGGGGAAAACATAAGCGAGGGGGACGTGCTGGTTGGGCTTGCCTCGTCCGGTACGCACAGCAACGGATATTCCCTGATCAAAAAAATCGTAAGGGAAAACGGCCTGTCCCTTGATACCGTATACGATGGCTTTGACTTGCCACTTGGGGAGGTTCTGCTTACTCCCACCAGAATTTACGTAAAAACCATACTCGACATTCTGTCCGAGGTGCAGGTAAAAGGCATGGCCCATATCACGGGCGGCGGTTTTATCGAGAACATTCCCAGGGCCATACCCAAGGGGCTTGGTGCCCTTGTCGAGAAAGGCTCTTGGAAAGTGCCTGGGATATTTCCTTTCCTGCAAAACCACGGTCGTATCAACGAGGCGGAAATGTATAACGTCTTTAACATGGGCATTGGCATGGTTCTGGTGGTGAAGGAGCAGGACGTGTCGGCGCTTGTGGCAAAGGTAGGAGAGGGTGCGGCCTTTGTAATCGGAAAGGTGGTGCCAGGCGAAGGGGTTGCTTTTTCGTGAGAAACATTGCCGTTTTTGCGTCTGGTGGAGGCTCCGACTTGCAGGCCATTGTTGATGCATGCAAGTCCGGTCGCTTGAATGCCCAGGTTCGTGTTGTCATCAGCAACAACAGCGGCTCGATGGCCCTGCAACGGGCAAGGGACGAAGGGATAGCGGCATTTCATTTTAGTGCCAAGTTGATCGGGGATCCCAGGGCACTGGAAAAACGAATACTGGAAACGCTGCTTGAACACGAAATCGATCTTGTATTTTTGGCAGGTTACCTAAAGAAAATGGGCCCTACCGTTTTAAGGGCCTATGAAAACCGCATCTTCAATATTCACCCGTCCCTTCTGCCCAAGTATGGTGGGGAAGGGATGTACGGAATCAAGGTGCATAAGGCAGTCCTGGAAGCTGCCGAGACGGAGACCGGCATTACCATCCATCGGGTAAGCGCCGAATACGACACCGGCGAAATTATCGCCCAGCGAAAGGTGCCGGTGTTGGACGGCGACACGCCCGAAACCCTGGCCGCAAGAGTGCTGGCTCAGGAGCATGTGTTTATTGTCGAAGTGCTTTCGAAAATTCTTGCCGGGTAATCCGTCAAAGTGCAACCTATGTTTTTTCGTTCGAAGCTTCCTTTGCGGAACTGGAAGTGCTAAAGTATTACGGCGACACATAAACAGCCGCATTGGGCCTTTTTAGACGTTGTTTTTCCTACTAAAGTCCCTCCCACACATGCCGATATTATAATCATAAGGGTGGGAAACCTCTTATTAAGAACTGACGGTGCGCAACGGGTTACACCCGAACGTCCAGGCGCACCGTCTTTTTTTGTCCATTGCTCGCCCTTGGCTGTTTTTACCCCATAATTTCAAAGGTATCCCCCACTCTCTAAAGCAGCCAACTGGTCTCCGCCGCCTCCGCAGGGGCGTAGTGCCAGAGCGCCGGGGAATTGAGGTAGGCGGTCGCGTCGAACTTGAGCAACAGTTCCCCCATGGGGGCATGGGTGACTATGCTGTTGATGACCCTGGCGGAAAGCCAGGTTGACGACACAATCTCCAACCCCGGAACCTTGCCGGACAGTTCGTCGGGGTACACTGTGTCCGTCACCATTATCCGCTTGAGCAGCCCTTCCCCGAAAAGGGCGGTAATCCGCTCCAGCGCCGGCGGCGAGAACGGGGCGTGGACGGCGACGATGTTGATCTCGCTGGGCTTAAGCGGCGCAAGCGCCCTTACCAGGCTTTCCACCGATCCAGCGGTGTCCACCATGTCATCGACTATCCACAGGGTCTTGCCCTCGACCGGTTCCGCGCTCAGTATGTTGATCGACTCGATGGTGTTTGCCTGGGAAGTGTCGCGCTGCTTGTGGGCTATTACCAGGGCTGCCCTGAATGCGTTGGCGAAATTCCTCGCCAGCTTTTCGCCGCCGGCATCCACCGAGCAGAAGGCCCAGTTTGGGCGCACCTCGGCCTCCAGTGTTTCCATGTCCCGTATGTAGATATCGCAGAGATACTGCTGCAGCAGGGTATGTGCCGGTATGTCGTCCAACGCACATATCGTCGGATCCAGCATCGACTTCGACTTGTCCGAGTGCAGCTGGTAGGTGATTATGTGCTGCGCCCCAAGGCTTGCGAGGGTCTTTAGGTGAACCCACAGGCCCACGGAGCTTCGGCGTATGGTGCGATCCGAACGGGAGCAGGACACGAAGGGCTCGAAGACCGTTATCTTTCCGGGCTGGCAGCGTTTGAGCGCGTCAACCGCGTGGTAAAGCTCGATTTTCGCCTCTTCCAGGCTTATGCCAGCCTCGTTGCGGGCGCAGGAGGCGAAGACCACCACATGCTTGCCCCGAACCGAGGATCCCACGGTAACTTCCATCTCGCCGTCGGCGAAACGGTCTGTGTTGAGCAAACCCACGCCGCAGAAATGCTCGCGCTTTCCGCCGAAGCGGGGGAATTTCGCCAGGCTTTCAACGACCTTCTCGGCATAGTGCCTCATCGACCTGGTGGCGCATATCACGAAATCAGTCATGGTTGTTCCCCCGATCCCCGGCCCCTAGCTTAGGCTCCCAGCACGACATTCACCAGCTTGTTGGGCACGCTGATGACCTTCGCTATCTTTTGCCCCTCCGTCCATTTGATTACGCCGGGCAAGGCAAGGGCGGTCTTTTCCAGCTCCGCCCTGTCGGTTCCCATCGCCGCCGTGAACTTGTCCCGGATTTTGCCGTTCACCTGAACCACGATTGTCGCCTCGTCGTCGATGGTCAGGCTTTCGTCGTAGGAGGGCCAGGCGGCACGGCTCACCGATTCCCCGTGCCCAAGCCTTTCCCACAGTTCCTCGCCCAGGTGGGGGGCGTAGGCGCTTGCCATTATCACCAGGGGCTCCCACAGGACAGGGGGAACCTCGGCGGATTTTGCCAGCTCGCCGGAGTAGATCATCATCGCGCTGATGGCCGTGTTGAAGTCGAGGCTCGCCGTGTCCTTGCTAACCTTCTTGATGGTGCGGTGCATGAGCTTGGTCAGGCGTTCCAGGTCTTCGCCTTGGAATGCGGCGGCGGAACCGGGGCGGCACTTTTCGCCTATCGCCCACAGCCGTTCCAGGAAGCGTGAAACCCCGACGAGGCCGGCGGTAAGCCAGGGTTTGCTGACCTCCAGCGGCCCCATGAACATCTCGTAGACCCTCATCGAATCCGCCCCGTAGATCTCTATGATATCGTCGGGGTTGATGACGTTACCTCGGCTCTTGCTCATCTTCTGGTTGTCCTCGCCCAGGATCATGCCCTGGTTTATAAGCCTGCGGAAAGGCTCGACGCTGTTCACCAGGCCGCAGTCGTACAGCACCTTGTGCCAGAAACGGCTGTACAGGAGGTGCAGCACGGCGTGTTCCGCTCCGCCGACGTAGAGGTCAACGGGCATCCAGTAGTCGATTTTGTCCCCGGCGGTGAACGCGCCTTCGTTGTCCGGATCCAGGTAGCGCAGGTAGTACCAGCAGGAGCCGGCCCATTGGGGCATGGTGTTGGTTTCCCTTTTCGCGGGGCCGCCGCATTTGGGGCAGGAGGTGTTCACCCATTCGTCTATGCTGGCAAGCGGCGATTCCCCGGTGCCGGTGGGCGCGTAGGATTTTACCTGGGGGAGTTTAAGGGGAAGGTCTTTTTCCGGCAGGGGCACTATGCCGCATTCGGCGCAGTGCACCACGGGGATAGGCTCGCCCCAGTAGCGCTGGCGGCTGAAAACCCAGTCCCTAAGCCTGTAGTTCACGGCCTTTTTGCCGATGCCCCGTTCCTCCAGCCATTCGGTTATGCGTTTTTTCGCCTCGGCGGTGGCAAGGCCGCTGAAATCCCCGGAGTTTACCGACCGACCGTCGCCCGTGAAAAGGGACTGGGGATCGGGGGATCCGTCCCCAGTCCCCTCGACAACCTGCACGATCGGCAGGCCGAATGCCTTGGCGAAATCCCAGTCCCTCTCGTCGTGTCCGGGTACCGCCATGATCGCCCCGGTGCCGTAGGAAATCAGAACATAGTCGGCGATCCACACCGGGATTTTCTCGCCGTTCCCGGGGTTGACGGCATAGGCCCCCGTCCAAACGCCCGTCTTTTCCTTGGCGAGATCCGTGCGCTCAAGGTCGCTCTTGCGTGCCGCCGCCTCGACGTAGGCGTTTACGGCCCCCCGCTGTTCCGGACCGGTGATTTTTTCGACCAGGGGATGTTCTGGGGACAGAACCATGTAGGTCGCCCCGAAAAGGGTGTCGGGCCTGGTGGTGTAAACCTCTATGCCGTCGCTTTCAGTGCCGTCGATTTTAAAGACAAGGTTCGTGCCCTCGCTGCGGCCAATCCAGTTGCGCTGCATCATCTTTATAGGCTCGGGCCAGTCCAGCTCGTCCAGGTCGGCGAGAAGCCTTTCCGCATAGGCGGTTATTTTGAGTATCCACTGCCGAATGCGCTTGCGAGTTACAGGTTCGCCGCAGCGGTCGCAGGCCCCGTCCTTGACCTCCTCGTTTGCGAGGCCGGTCTTGCAGGACGGGCACCAGTTGATGGGACTTTCCGCCTCGTACGCAAGGCCCTTTTCGAACAGCTTTAGGAAAATCCACTGCGTCCAGCGGTAGTAGTCGTCGCTTGAGGTGTCCACCTCGCGGTCCCAGTCGTAGGAAAAGCCCAGGGCCTTTATCTGCTGGCGGAAACGCTCGATGTTCGCCGCCGTGGTAACAGCCGGGTGCGTGCCAGTCTTTATTGCGTAGTTTTCCGCAGGCAGGCCGAAGGAGTCGAAGCCCATCGGGTGCAGGACGTTGTAGCCGTTCGCCCTAAGATAGCGGCAGTAGATGTCCGTGGCCGTGTAGCCCTCCGGATGGCCCACATGCAAGCCCTGCGCCGAGGGGTAAGGGAACATGTCAAGGACATAGCGCCGCCTGTCCTTGGGGAAGGCCGGATCCTCGACGGCCTTGAAGGTCTTGCGCTCATCCCAGTATTTCTGCCATTTGGGTTCGATTGTGCCGAACGGGTACTTGGGTCCTTTGGTATTCTTCTCCATGATGCCGACTCCTTGGTAATATGGTAAAGGAAGGGGGGGAAATAGTGAAGTGGTGGGCAACGAGGCGTACCAGGTTTATGCGCATCCTGGTTTTACGGGCAATGCCGCTCCCTCCGTGCCGTGGGCCGGGTTTCCGCCTGGGCAAGCCACGGCGGTTAGGCCGTGGCTTGTCTGGAGGGGAAGACTCCCCCAGGGGATTTGTTGCTATGGCGTTGTTACAATATCGGCCTCGTCGATGCCATGCCTCCACCCAGCGCCCCTCCAGGCATTGTCGGCTGCCTGTATACTGGCAAACGGAATGGTGACGCTTGTCAGGTTGTTGTCCCTAAATGCCGAACCCCCGATGTACGTGACGCTACCAGGTATGGTGATGCTTGTCAGATTGTTCCACGCAAACGCCCACCCCCCGATGGTCGTGACGCTGTCGGGGATGGTTACGCTTGTCAGGTTGTTGCTCTGAAACGCCGAACCCCCGATGTACATGACGCTGTCGGGAATGGTGACGCTAGTCAGGTTGTTGTTCTCAAATGCCCCATTCCCGATGGTCGTGACGCTGTCGGGGATGGTTACGCTTGTCAGGCCGTTGCCACTAAACGCCGAATCCCCGATGGTCGTGACGCTGTTGGGGATGGTTACGCTTGTCAGGTTGTTCCACCTAAATGCCCACCCCCCGATAGTCGTGACGCTGTTCAGGATGGTAACGTTGGTCAGTCCCATACTTTGAAACCAGTTGCCTACATAAGCCATTCGGAGAGTCACACTGGCGAGTGGGTTATTATCAAATGCCAAATTCCCGATGGTCGTGACGCTGTTGCCAATGGTGACGCTTGTCAGGCTATTGTTCCTAAATGCCCCATTCCCGATGGTCGTGACGCTGTCGGGGATGGTCACGCTTGTCAGGTTGTTGCCGTAAAATGCCCCATCCCCGATGTGCGTGACACTGTCGGGGATGGTTACGCTTGCCAGGCTGTTGCCACTAAACGCCGAATGCCCGATGGACGTGACGCTGTTGCCAATGATTACGCTTGTCAGGTTGTTGTCCCCAAATGCCCCCCCCCCGATGTGCGTGACGCTGTCGGGGATAGTTACGCTTGTCAGATTGTTGTCCCCAAATGCCCAATACCCGATGGACGTGACGCTGTTGCCAATGGTTACGCTTGTCAGGCTGTTGCCACTAAACGCCGAACCCCCAATGGATGTGACGCTGTCGGGGATGGTCACGCTTGTCAGGTTGTTGTTCATAAATGCCACATTCCCGATGGTAGCGACGCTGTTGCCAATGCTTACGCTTGTCAGGCCGTTGCCACTAAACGCTTGCATCCCGATGTACGTGACGCTGTCGGGGATGGTTACGCTTGTCAGGTTGTTGTCCATAAATGCGAAATGCCCGATGGACGTGACGCTGTTGCCAATGGTTACGCTTGCCAGGCTGTTGCCACTAAACGCCGAAATCCCGATGGTCGTGACGCTGTCGGGGATGGTCACGCTTGTCAGGTTGTTGCTCCCAAATGCCCCATCCCCGATGGACGTGACGCTGTTGCCAATGGTTACGCTTGTCAGGTTGTTGCCGATAAATGCCGCATACCCGATGTACGTGATGCCGTTGCCAATGATGACGCTTGTCAGGTCATTGTTCCTAAATGCCGCATACCCGATGTACGTGACGCTGTCCGGAATTGTTACGCTTGTCAGGTTATTGCCCCTAAATGCCGAAATCCCGATGGTCGTGACGCTGTCGGGGATGGTTACGTTTGTCAGGTTGTTGTTTTCAAATGCCCGATCCTCGATGGTTGTGACGCTGTTGCCAATGGTTACGCTTGTCAGGTTGTTGCCGATAAATGCCGCATACCCGATGTACGTAATGCCGTTTCCAATGATGACGCTTGTCAGGTCGTTGTTCCTAAATGCCGCATCCCCGATGGTCGTGACGCTGTCCGGAATGATGACGCTTGTCAGGTTGTTGTGGTAAAATGCCCAACCCCCGATGTACGTGACGCTGTTGCCAATGGTTACGCTTGTCAGGTTGTTGCCACTAAACGCCGAACTCCCGATGGTCGTGACGCTGTCGGGGATGGTGACGCTGGTCAGGTTGTTGCTCCCAAAGGCGAAATGCCCGATGTACGTGACGCTGTTGCCAATGGTTACGCTTGCCAGGCTGTTGCCACTAAACGCCGAACTCCCGATGGTCGTGACGCTGTCGGGGATGGTGACGCTGGTCAGGTTGTTGTTCCCAAAGGCCGAATCCCCGATGGACATGACGTTGTTGGGGATGGTTACGCTTGTCAGGTTGTTGTTCTCAAATGCCCAATCCCCGATGGTTGTGACGCTGTTGCCAATGGTTACGCTTGTCAGGCTGTTGTCCCTAAACGCCGAATCCCCGATGGACATGACGTTGTTGGGGATGGTTACGCTTGTCAGGTTGTTGTTCTCAAATGCCCAATCCCCGATGGTTGTGACGCTGTTGCCAATGGTTACGCTTGTCAGGTTGTTGTCCCTAAACGCAGAAATCCCGATGGTCGTGACGCTGTTGGGGATGGTTACGCTTGTCAGGTTGTTGTCCCTAAACGTCGAATACCCGATATACGTGACGCTGTTGGGGATGGTTACGCTTGTCAGATTGTTGTCCGCAAACGCCGCACCCCCGATGGTCGTGACGCTGTCGGGGATGGTTACGCTTGTCAGATTGTTGTCAGCAAATGTCGCACCCCCGATGGTCGTGACGCTGTTGCCAATTGTTACGCTTGTCAGGTTGTTGTTCGCAAATGCCCCACTATCGATGGACGTAACGCTGTTGGGGATGGTTACGCTGGTCAGGTTGTTGCCGTAAAATGCCCCATCCCCGATGAAAGCGACGCTGTTGCCAATTGTTACGCTTGTCAGATTGTTGTTCGCAAATGCCGAACCCAGGATGGTCGTGACGCTGTTGCCAATTGTTACGCTTGTCAGGTTGTTGTCCCTAAATGCCCCCCACCCGATGGTCGTGACGCTGTCGGGGATGATTACGCTTGTCAGATTGTTGTCCCTAAATGCCGAATACCTGATATACGTGACGCTGTCGGGGATGGTCACGCTTGTCAGGTTGTTGCCCCTAAATGCCCAGTCCCCTATAGCTACCACGGGAAAACCGTTATTAACGGCAGGTATAACCACATCACCCTGGCCCGTGAAACCGGTAATCATGTACCCTACTCCAAGTCCGGAAAAGAAAAACCCTCCCGTACCTGTTATGGTAACCGTTGCCGTCCCGCTCCTGGCGGCATCATACGTCGAAGTGGCCCACACCGTAAGTGTCGTGGCCGTCTCGTCGATCGCAACGGTAAGGCGGCCATAGATGGAAATAGAGGTTCCCGAGCCTTCACCCTCGACCGTCCACGTAACGGTCTGCGGTGGGTCGTTTGTTCCCAAAACCGTGGCGGTAAAATCCTGGGTTCCGCCCCTTACTAAGGCGACTGTTTCGGGGTTTACCGTGACACCGGTTATGGTTGCGACCGGGACGATCACCGTAACGACCGCCATCCCACTCCTGGCGGCATCATACGTCGAAGTGGCCCGCACCGTAAGTATCGTGAGTGCCTCGTCCGCCGCAACGGCAAGGCGACCATCGGAGGAAATAGAGGTTCCCGAGCTTTCACCCTCGACCGTCCACGTAACGGTCTGCGGTGGGTCGTTTATTCCAAAAACCGTGGCGGTAAAATCCTGGGTTCCGCCCCTTACTACGGCGACTGTTTCGGGGGTTACCGTGATATCGGTTATGATTGCGGCCGGGGCGGTTACCGTAACGACCGCCGTCCCACTCCTGGCGGCATCATACGTCGAAGTGGCCCACACCGTAAGTGTCGTGGCCGTCTCGTTCGCCGCAACGGCAAGGCGGCCATCGTAGGAAATAAAGGTTCCCGAGCCTTCACCCTCGACCGTCCACGTAACGGTCTGCGGTGGGTAGTTTATCCCTAAAACCGTGGCGGTAAAATCCTGGGTTCCGCCCCTCACTACGGTGGCTGTTTCGGGGTTTACCATGACACCGGTTACGGTTGCAACCGGGGCGATCACCGTAACGACCGCCGTCCCGCTCCTGGTAACATCGTGCGTCGAAGTGGCCCGTACCCAAAGCACCACGGCCGTCTCGTTCGCCGCAACGGTAAGGCGACCATAGGAGGAAACAAAGGTTCCCGAATCTCCACCCTCGACCGTCCATATAACGGTCTGCGGTGGGTCGTTTGTTCCAAAAACCGTGGCGGTAAAATCCCGGCTTTCGCCCCCTGTGACGGATGCGGTTCCAGGACTTACCGTGACACCGATTACGGTTGGTTCGGGCGTATTCATGGGGCATCCCGTCATCGAAAAGCCGATTATCGCCACCAGTGCGATAATTCCGAAAAACCTTGCTTTTTTCATCACCAAAATCTCCTTTTTGTGGATTGCCGCATTCCTCTTGCTTAGACGATCGATCCGTAAGATGATCCCACCCAACGGGCAGGGCGTTTGGTATCTTTTTTGCGAATGAAACGGGGGGGAGGGGGGGATGCAAACGTTAAGTGTACACATTCTCACACGCACCTCACCATAGGCGAAGATTTGCACGATGCGGAACTTTCATATGTAGCTGTATCTTCGTGGTTTTGCAATACCACGAAACAGCCCCCGTTTCCGTACACTTCCATGAACCCCATCAAACAGGCAATCGTGTTTTTCGGGAAGTCCAGCCATGCAGCAAGGCATTCGAATGAATTACCAACCCGTACAATCATAACACCATAAACTGACGGTGTAAAGTGACAAACCACCAGTTTTTTACGAAATCGGGGATGGCGGACGCATAAAATACGGTGGCATAAATGCCCTATGCTTTTGCCATGTGGAAAGAGCCCAACCCCCGTGGCGGAACTTGTTCCGTCCACACCCTGGGGTGCGCCGTGTACGTCACGGACATTCTCTTCCATGGCCGGGGCGTGCATGGCTCACCCCAGGGTGTGGGGGAGCAAAAGCCCAACACCCCTTTTCTTGGGGCGGAAATTCGCCGGCAGAACAAAGGCGCTGGTCGTGCGTTCGGCGTTTCAAGCGGTTTCACTGGGTTTTGTATATGGTGTAGGCTTCTTGTTTATCCTTGCCTGCTATAGTCGGCAAAAAGATTGTCCAGATATCCAGGTGAAACCTCGCCTATCAATGAAATTCTATCCGGATTATCGTCATGTTTGCCTATAGCCTTTTCGAGCCATGTTACGTCATGCCATTTCCCGAATTTGTACCCTGTCTTGTGGTGGGTTCCAATAAGAACAAACCCGAATTTTTCATGCAGTTTCATGCTCTTGATATTGGGTTCGGTATAGGCGGCATAAGCGTTTTTATATCCAAGTTTGTCCAACAAGGCAAACAGGCAACCGTATAACTTGGTGGCTATTCCCGAGCCATGATATCCCGGCAGAATATAAATGGAAACATCTACGTCAAATAAATATGCGGCTCTTTCCCGATGGGTCGAGGCATAGGCATATCCCACGATTTCATCGCCGATCTCATAAACAATAAATGGATACCGCTTCGTTATGTCCTCAATCCTGTCCGAAAATTCATCCGAGGAAGGTACCTTTGTTTCAAACGAAATCGCAGTATCCCTTATGTATGGGGCGTAAATTTTCAGAATATTTTCGCTGTCGGCTACCGTAGCCATGCGTATGCTATGTCTCACATCCCAAACCCTGATTTCTTTTTTTCAATTCACATGGACAATTATATGAAACGTGGACAGGTCTGCAAACCCCCGTAAGCTCTGTCCAATTTCTGGGTATGCGAGAGTGATGGGCCTCATTTTTGAAGCCCCACGGGCAACCAACGATAATGGTTTGTTTGATACTCAGCTTTGGCAAAGGTCTCTCGCCGCTTGATAACCCACCTTCCATGGGCTTCGTTTCGAAATTTGACACCCCTGCGTGTCCGGCCCCAAGTTGCGCCGGGCGTAAAAAAACCGTCGCCCCGGCTTGGGGACGACGGTCCGCCTTACGGCTTTTCCTCCTTTGCGTTTGTCAAGCCATCGTCAGGGGCCTGGAATGATTCTAACCGGCGTGGTGCGCTGCGTTGCAGTGCCGTCGCCAAGTCTGCCATGCGCATTGAAGCCCCATGCCCAAAGCTCGCCGCATTCTGTGATTGCCATCGTGTGCGAGCCCATCGTGGACACGGCAGCCCAGTCATCGCGATCCCCGATCCGCGCGGGGACAAAGGCCCAGCCTGTATTTCCGGTGCCAAGCCGGCCTTGCCCGCCATCTCCCCATGACCATTTCTGGCCGCATCTCGTTATGGCAACCGTATGCCCGCTGGCCGCGGACACGCTGTCCCAGATGATTGAGTGATCCCCGATCCTGGTGGGGGACCGGGAATCCGCAAACGTCGTATCGCCGTCGCCCACCTGGCCGCTCCCATTGTTTCCCCACGCCCACATCTGGCCGCAGACAGTGATTGCCACCGTGTGCTGGAAGCCCGCGGACACGGTCGCCCAGGTTTCATTTGGCCTGACCCGCACGGGGGTGGCGTATACTCCGGTTTGCGTGCCGTTGCCAATCGGTCCCCACCGGTTTTGGCCCCACCCATACAGATGGCCTTCGGTCGTGATTGCCATGGTATGCCCGGTGTGGGCGGATACCATGGCCCAGTCACTGCGAATCCCGATCCGCGTGGGGGTGTCGATATTATCGGTTGTCTGACCGTTGCCAAGCTGCCCACTTAAGCTGCTACCCCATCCATACAGATGGCCGCCGGTTGTGATTGCAAGCGTGTGATTATCGCCTGCGGACACGGTCTTCCAATCCGTGCGATCCCCGATTCGGCTGGGGGTTAAGGCGTTGACTCCGGTTATCGAACTGTCGCCAAGCTGGCGGCTCCGATTGTCGCCCCATGCCCAAAGTTCGCCACTGGTCGTTATGGCCACCGTGTGAAATCTGCCCGCGGACACGTAGGCCCAGTTTGTCGCCGTCCCTACTGGTACAGGGCTGGTTTCATGAACCTGGTTGCCGCTCGTACCGATGCCAAGCTGGCCAAACTGGCTGCGTCCCCATGTCCACAGCGAACCGTTGGCGCGGATCATGGCCGTGTGATAAATCCCCGCCGACACTACCAAGGCGCTCTCCGGCGGCGGCGGCACCTTGATGATCAGCGTGAAGGTCGCAGAGACCCCGCCAATCCCTATGGTTGCCTCGTGCTCGCTGGCTGGCGTCCCAGCGGCAACCGCCAATACGAGGGTGTTTTCCCCGCTACCGTCCACCCTGATGAAAATGGCTCCGGAGATGGTAACGTTGGGGTTTTCCGGATAGAGGGTTACCACATCGGCAAACTGAACCGTAGTGCCGACATCGGGAGACCCGATGTTGTGTACCACGATACCGACTGAACCAGTGACCCCTGCGACAACATTGACAGTCGTCGGGGTGCTAAAAGTAATTTCGGACAGCGAGAAGGTAACCTGCACAGTATGAACGCCAATGGTTACGCTTGCCGTGAGGTTATTCCAGTCAACGTCGTAAGGAATGCCAGTGTTAACCAGCACGCCGGCAATGAGTTCCTCAAAGCGATCCTCGTCAAACGGCGGAGGGACGTTCGTGAAGGCCGGATCCCCGGCGGCTATGCCAAGCAGTGCGGCATCGACCAACTCTGCCAAGTATCCAGGGTTTCTGGGAAAGTCAAGCCCGTCCTCGTAAAGCAGTGCCGCAAATTGGGCCTTGATTTCGTCGAAGTTTCCGTCGCAAATTCCGACGATGCTCAGGGGTGAAAGGGCGAAGTGCCCGACCGCGATTCCCGACGTGCCAAAGTCCGTTCCCGTCCATGCGTCCGCGATAAGATCCAGCAGCGCGGAGGGGAACTCGACGTTAAGGGGATATTCTGGCTCGAACGTGCTTGTCAGGTTCGCATAGATATGCAGAACCTCGCTTATCTCCAAGGTTCCGCCGGCTCCGGAAAGCTCGAAGACCACCAGGTACCGGCCGGGGGCCAGCTCGATCTCGTCGTCCTCCAGGTCGTAGTACGGCGAGACAAGCCTGCGCAAATAGTCGTCAAGATCGTCGAAATCGTAGATGCGGATTGCGTCCAACTCGATACCCTGGGCAAGGGTTATGTCCCAAGCGAAGGTTCCCTTCTGGTAGGGGTCTTCAATCGGGAAAAGCTGGACATCTCTCGACAAACCCTGGTTCGCAACCACGTTGATTGATATAGGCAGACTCATCGCCGCTGGTTCGCCGCCAATTAACCCGGTTACCACCAGCGTCCAGTGTCCCGCGGCCAGCTCGATATTGCCAGAATCGGTTGTCCAGCTACCCGTTTCGTAGACGGTATTGTCATCGTAGTAGGTGAAAACGGCCTTGAAACCGTCGAAACCGCCGGACGGAAGCTCCGGCAAAATAGTACGTCCCAGCCCCTGCGCGATCGCAAGCGAAACCGTACCCGTTCCCGGATCTGCCGTTACCGGCGACTGTACCGGGTTTTGGCATCCGGACAAAAGCATCACCTGGGTATTACCTTGACTAAGGTGCCAATGTAAGACAGAGTGAGGTCATGGTAGAATACCCCATGACGTTTGACGAGTTTGCGACAAAGTTTCAAACGGAGAAGGATTGCCGCAGTTACCTGTAC
>Ga0209755_10002432_pt1 | contig 25619 bp, 17 predicted proteins | sample TergutCo191P1_FD_187301 | JGI IMG/M metagenome (GOLD analysis project Ga0209755, IMG submission 187301) | Cornitermes sp. P1 segment gut microbial communities from Petit-Saut dam, French Guiana - Co191P1 (SPAdes) (version 2) | ecosystem: Host-associated > Arthropoda: Insects > Digestive system...
ATCAAACCGGGCAGAATTATCATCGCTCAGGGAAATAAACATCTTGAGGTAGAGAAAAAACCCGGACACGCCTGCGTTCGTCTTTCTGATTCGCCTTTGGTTTCAGGGCACAGACCTTCCGCTGACGTGCTTTTCTCTTCGGTGGCTATGGCTTATACCAATAACGCGCTCGGCGTAATTATGACGGGCATGGGACGTGACGGCGCACAGCATCTTGGCACGATTTACAAACAGGGCGGAATGACCCTTGGTCAGGACGAAAAAAGCGCTGTTGTTTACGGAATGCCCCGCGTCGCTTTTGAGCTAGGTCATGTAATGGAGCAGGTTTCTCTGGAAAAAATGGCGCGTCGTATCTGCGATGTCGCGAAAACTTCCCGGTAATTACTGTAATTAGCTGTTTTTATCTGTTTTAAATTGTAATTTTTTCTGAAACCATATTAATTAAATTTCTGTTCTTTTTCTTTTTTTCATGGTAGAATCCTTGCATGAGAGTTATAGGAACAAGAGCGCTCGGCTTACGAACGCCGATAATCCGCGAATCCGATGATTTAGTTGACATTGTTTGTCAAACGGTAAAAGACGCAATTCAATTTGAAAATATTTCTATTCATGACGGTGATATTTTCGGAATCACAGAAGCCGTAGTCGCGCGTTCTCAGGGGAATTACGCCACCCTTGATCAAATTGCTGATGATGTGAAAACGCACTTCAGCGGAAAACACATCGGCGTTGTTTTTCCCATCCTGAGCAGAAATCGTTTTGCCATGCTTTTAAAAGGCATTGCCCGCGGCGCGGAAAAAGTTACTGTTCAGTTAAGTTATCCCGGCGATGAGGTAGGCAACGAGCTTATCACATGGGATGATATTGACGATAAAAAACTCAATCCCTATTCGGATTGTTTGAGTGAAGCGGAGTACCGCCGCCTTTTCGGCAATGAAATTAAACATCGTTTTACAGGCATCGATTATGTTTCCTATTATAAATCCCTCGGCAGTAACATTGAGATAATTCTCTGCGCCGATCCGAAACGAATTCTTGATTACACCGATCAGGTAATTGCAGCCGATATTCATTCCCGCGCCAGAACAAAACGCGCATTGACTGCCGCGGGAGCGAAGAAAGTTATCGGCATTGACGACCTGTTAACCAAATCTGTCAACGGCAGCGGCTATAACGAGCTTTACGGGCTGCTCGGTTCAAACAAAGCGACTGAAGAGCGGGTAAAATTGTTTCCCCGTGACTGCGATGCCTTTGTTCAAAAAATGCAGAAAGCCCTTCGCGGCATAACCGGCAAAAATGTTGAAGTTCTTGTCTACGGAGACGGCGGCTTCAAAGACCCTGTCGGCGGTATTTGGGAACTCGCCGATCCTGTTGTCTCTCCCGCCTTCACCGCAGGATTGAAAGGAACCCCCAACGAATTAAAATTGAAGTATCTTGCCGATAACAATTACGCCGATCTTTCCAAAGATGACGCCCGTACAGCGATAGAGCAGGCAATTCAGGCAAAAGCCGGAATCGATCAAATGGGCAAGATGGAGTCAGAAGGAACCACACCCCGGCAGTTCACAGATCTTCTCGGCAGTCTTTGCGATCTGGTCAGCGGTTCCGGCGACAAGGGGACGCCGATTGTTTTGATACAAGGTTACTTTGATAATTACGCGAGTTAAGGCGCGTATCAGGTATCTTATTGTTATAAATATTTATCTAATATATATTTAGGTATGAATGAAAAAAAAGCGCCGTGCGGCGGGACAGTCCTGCCCATAGAAAAATTTGGTTATGATTTTATTCCTGCCGAATATCTGCCGGAAGGAGCTGATGAGTATTGGCTTCGCAACATACAAACACACAGCGGCAATAACCGGCGTAAGCTTACTCCTGATGAAATAGATATTTTGCGGCATAACAGAAATTTTTGCGCAAATTGGAACGATTTTTTAGTCACCGATCCTTTTGACGCCTCGCTGATTCGCGATTCCTCTTTTTACGGTCTTGTACGCATCGGTTCTGTCAGAAATGTAATACTGAAACATAACGATTTTTGCATACCTTCAGGAATTCGAAACAGTACAATTATTTCATGCGACATCGGCGATGATACAGCGATTCAAAATTGCGCGTATATTTCGCATTACATTATCGGGGATAACTGTATTCTTTCGGAAGTGAATGAATTGCAGACAACAAATCACGCGAAATTCGGCAACGGCGCAATCAAGGACGGCGAGGCTGAAGATGTGCGCGTCTGGATCGATGTGATGAATGAAGCCGGAGGGCGATCAATTTTGCCGTTTGACAAAATGATTGCGGCAGACGCGTATCTTTGGGCAGCGTACCGCGATGATACCGCGTTAACAGAAAAGCTTACGCAAATTACGCAAAATCAATATGGTCTGATCACTTGTCCCGCAAACGGCAAGACGAGCGCTTTTCGCGGCAGTTACGGGATTATCGGTTCTAACTCAGTTATTAAGAGCTGCTCTATTATTAAAGATACGATGATCGGAGAGTCAGCTTACATAAAAGGAGCAAACAAGCTTAAAAACCTGACAATCCATTCATCCGCGCAAGAGCCCACGCAGATAGGCGAGGGCGTTGAAATGGTAAACGGAATTGTCGGTTACGCCTGTAACGTTTTTTACGGTTCTAAAGCGGTGCGTTTTGTAATGGGCAGAAACAGCAACTTAAAATACGGCGCGCGCCTGATTCACTCTGTGTTAGGTGACAATTCAACCGTATCGTGCTGCGAGATTCTAAACAATTTGATCTTTCCGGTTCATGAGCAGCATCACAACAATTCTTTTTTGATAGCGAGTCTTATTCAGGGAATGTCAAACATGGCGGCGGCGGCTACAATCGGAAGCAATCACAACAGCCGCGCCAATGACGGCGAAATACGGGCAAAGCGCGGTTTTTGGCCGGGGCTCGCGGTCAGCCTGAAACATTCAAGCGTATTCGCTTCGTATGTGATTATCGCCAAGGGCGAATATCCTGCCGAGTTAAACATCCCTCTTCCCTTCTCGCTTGTTAACAACAATGTCCATGAAAATCGTCTGGAAGTCATGCCGGCGTATTTTTGGATGCATAACATGTACGCCCTTGAACGCAATTCATGGAAAACAAAAAACCGCGATAAACGAAAAATAAAAGTTCAGCGCATAGAAATAGATTTTCTCGCTCCCGACACGGCGGAAGAAATAATCGCCTCAGTTGCGTTACTTGAGAATCTGCTGAATAACGCCGGCATAACACCTGACAACATGACAGATGATGACAGCGGGAGCATACGTTATATACACTGTAATAATTTTGAAAACAGTAAGCGCGATCAGGTGATAATTAAGCCGGTTGAAGCCGTCTGCGCATACCGTCAAATGCTCCGTTATTACGCCATAAAAAAAATAGCCGCTTTTTTTGATACGCACGCCGAATTGGATTATCAGGGTTTATTAAAATTGTTAGGTGCAAATTCGCCGCAGGAGCGAATCGAAAACTGGGTCAATATCGGCGGGCAGATCGTTCCGGCATTCCGCGTAGATGAACTGCGAAAAGAAATCGGTGAGGGCAAATATAAAACATGGGACGAAATTCATCGTGTATACGATCTTTGGGACGAAACCTATCCGCTTGATAAATGCCGCCATGCATGGGCGGTACTAACGCTTCTCCAGGAGACAGACAAGAAGATAGATGCTGATTTGTTCAAAAAAGAACTTGATACAGTTCTGGAAATCCGCAATTTGATAGATGAACAAATTTACGAAAGCAGGGCAAAGGATTACGTTAATCCTTTCAAAAAAGCGACATTCCGAAACACGGAAGAAATGGAGCAGGTTCTTGGAAAGCCGCAGGAAAATTCTTTCATAAGGCTTGTCAGAAATGACGGAAAAAGTTTTAAAGAGATGATTGAAAGAGTGAAGGGAAGGGTGGGATAAAGCTTCTTCCTTGTACTATACCAAAACAGCGCTTCCTGTAATAATTAGGCTATCTATGAAAGCAAGTAAACCCATTGCGACATACCGCCGTATGCGAACGCAGCCATTATGGCGTTTGCTTGCTTCCGCGAACGGACCTGCAATTATTGGGCTTTTGCAATCGCATCTGTATGAAAATGAACGAAGCCTGCCGGCATCGATCATGCACGAGCGCATTGGGCGTGATCTGGAGACGCTTCGATCGCAGGGTGAGGATTTTCCGCAGACCGCTCAAGCCTATGTAGCCAACTGGCTGGCGGACGGATTTCTTGAAAGGCGTTTTCCTCCGGGAGTTACAGAGGAAGAGTACGAGCTTTCCACGGCGGCAGTTGAGGCAATTCGTTTTGTGTCGAACATAGAACAGCCTCACTCTGCTGCGACAGAAAGCAGACTTGCACTGGTTATACAGGCGCTGGTGAAGCTGGCAGAAGATACTGATGAAGATAAAACACGCCGAATTGATCGTTTGCTGACCGAGCAGGATCGGATAACTAAAGAAATTGGCGCTATAAAAAAAGGATTTATGCGTGTGCTTCCGGCAGCAAGCGCCTTGGAGCGTACAAGGGAAATTATTTCTCTTGTAGATGAGCTTACCGGGGATTTTCGCCGCGTCCGCGATCAGTTTGAACAGTTGAACCGCGATTTGAGAGAACGGCTCATGGATAACGAAGGCAACAGAGGCGAAGTGCTTGATTCTCTGTTTGCCGGAATTGATTTAATTTCCGAAAGTGACGCGGGCAGAACGTTCTCGGCGTTTTTTCGTTTGCTTACCGATCCGGAGCAAACAACCGCGCTTGATCAGGCGCTGGAGAGCGTGATGTCGCGGGAGTTTGTAGCTCAACTGGATATTAAGGACAGGCGTTTCCTCCTCCGTATGACGCGTACTCTGCTTGAACAGGGCGGAGCAGTTCATGAGGTGCTGCAAACTTTCGCGCGCAGTCTTAAGCACTTTGTTCAAAGCCGCGAGTATCTTGAACAGCGGCGGTTAAATCAGCTTTTAAATGAAGCTCACCTCGCGGCATTGGCTCTAAAGGATGAAGTAAAAGCGGCTGAGGCGCTTCACTACACTCTTGAGCTTACCAGCAGCCGTCTTCGATCGTTGTCTCAATGGGCGCTTTTTGATCCGTCGCTTCGGGCGCTGCCTGAAGGAATGCAGGCAGCAGATGCTCCGTCTATCAATCTTGAGTCTATCGGAGAGCTGGTGTCTCAATCGGAAATTGATTTCAGAACTCTAAAAGCGAATATTCGGGACTTGCTTGAAACACGCGCTCATGTTTCAATCGGCGATGTGCTCGAACAGCATCCTGCGAATCAAGGACTGGGCAGCATCGTAGGTTTGATCGCGCTCGGGAGCCGTCATGGATTTAAGACGGACATTCAGGAAACTGTTTCATGGGTTGGCGGTGACAATGTTCAGCGCAGCGCGAGGATACAAAAGTTTTATTTTATACAGGAGCGGATAGATGAGCTTGCCTGAAGATATCGGTTTGGAAAATGTAACCGCCGAAAACGGCATGACAAACAATTTGTTCGCCGGTGATGCAGGTGAACTGCCGTTAGATACACGCCGCGCTTTGGTGCAATTGCTTTCAGGTCCTTCATTGGACGGGCATAGGCATACGAAACTCTGGCCTGTGCTATTGCGGGATGAATGTGTCATCCGCCGAAGGCTTGCTGATTTATTTCTTGAGCTGGTGATAGATAGGGACTTGCAGGTTGCTTTCACACGGCAGGCTGACACAGGTGATCTGGAAGCGCCTGCATTGCTTCGGCGCTCACGGCTAACCTTTGTTGATTCGGTATTGCTTCTTTTTCTGCGGCGGCAACTGGCGCAGGCTGAAGCTCACCAAGGCCGCGCTGTTGTATCAAAAGAAGATATCCTTGAGCATCTAAGTCTTTATGAACAAAAAGGTAACACCGATAAAGCCGGGTTTGCAAAACGGGTTTACGCGTCAATTGAGAAAATTAAAGATCGCAGCATTTTACAGAAGATTCGAGCCAGTGAAGATCGCTACGAGGTCTCGCCTACTTTGAAACTGCTTTTCTCGGCGGAGGAAATTCAAGCGCTTACAGTGCTCTATAAAAATATGGCGGCAGGCGGATTATCAGTTAATGAAAACCAATCAACTGAGGATGAGGAAGAAGAATGAGTTTGCAGACGCAAAGTTTATTGTTTGAAAAAGAGCAATTCCGAATGTGCAGGCTTCAGGTATTCAATTGGGGAACGTTCTCTAATTTGCATGATGTTCCGATTTCAGAGAAAGGTTTTCTGGTTGTCGGAAGATCCGGCACAGGCAAGTCTACGCTGCTTGACGCGTTTTCCGCGCTGCTTGTCCCTCCCCGCTGGATTGATTTCAACGCCGCCGCGAGGGAAGCGGATCGAAGCGGACGGGATCGTAACCTTGTCAGTTACATACGCGGCGCCTGGGCGGAGCAGAAGGACGGCGAGTCGGGAGAATTTGTTACCCGTTATCTCAGGCAGGGAACAACATGGTCTGCCCTCGCGTTGTCTTATCGAAATTATCTCGGACGAACCGTAACTCTTGTTCAGGTTTTTTGTCTTAGGGGCAATGCCAACGGTAATGCCGATGTAAAGCGTCATTACTTGATTTTTGAACGTGAGTTCGAGCTGCGTGATTTGGAAGACTTTGGAAAGTCCGATCTTGATACCCGAAAACTAAAGCAGTCGTTTCCCGATATATCTGTCCGCAGCGAGTTTCGTCCTTATTGCGAGCACTTTATGCGGCTTTTTGGCATCGGAAATGATCTGGCGCTGAGGCTGCTTCACAAAACTCAGTCTGCTAAAAATCTTGGAGATTTAAATATATTTCTCAGAGAGTTCATGCTCGACAAGCCGGAGACATTTGATGTCGCCGACAGGCTTGTTAATGAATTTGACGAACTCAACGCCGCTCATCAATCTGTAGTTACGGCGCGTAAGCAGATCGAAACTCTGGTTCCGGCAAGAGAAAAATATCATCAAAGAGAATCAATGACGGCGGAGCTGAGCTCTATCAATGAATTGCAGGCAGGCGTTACCATTTACTGTGATACGCGGCGCATGGATTTGCTGAAAGAAAATATCGCGGCGCTGAACATTAATGCTGAAGGCTTAGCAGGAGAGTCGGAGCGTCAGCAAGGAATGCTGGATAATCACACAATTGTTTTACAAGACATGGAACGGCAGCACAAGGAGATTGGCGGCGATCAAATTGAAAAATGGGAAAAAGAAAAACAGTCGCTTGAAGGTCAGCGGACAGAACGCCTGCGTAAGCGGGATCAAGCAGCTTCCGCGTGTAAAGAACTTGACTGGATACTCGCCGAAACACCGCAAGGTTTCGCGGAGCAAGTCGGTCAAGCGCGTGATGAAATTGAGGGCTTAGAAAATAAAAATAAATCCGTGCAGGAAGAACTTTTGACATGGCATAGCAAGAAAAAAGAAACCGAAAGCGCGTTCTCAAATGTTCACAGGGAAGTTAAGGCGCTTCAAAGCCAGCCTTCCAATATTCCGGCGGATATGCTTGATTTGCGTGAGAAAATCGCTTCTGCCATCGGTATCTCCAACGCAGCGCTGCCGTTTGCGGGCGAGCTTATCGAAGTCAAGCAAGATGAATCTTCATGGCAGGGCGCGATAGAACGGATTTTGCGCGGTTTCGCTTTATCAATTCTTGTTGATGAACATAACTATCCGGCGTTGTCAAACTATATCAACAACGCGCATCTTGGTCAGCGTCTTGTTTACTACCGCACCGGACGTATCGAGCAATTTCATGAAAAGAATATTAAAACTGATTCATTGGCGCTGAAGCTGAATGTCAAAGAAGGCGTTTATGCCGATTGGCTAAAAGCCGAATTACGGCAGCGTTTCGATTACTCTTGCGTAGAATCAATTCAGGCTTTTCGCGCCGAGGACAGAGCATTGACGAAAGAGGGGCAGATCAAGCACAGCAAAGTCCGTCACGAAAAAGACGACAGGCGTTCTATCGGCGACAGGCGTAATTGGGTGCTTGGTTTTGATAACCGCGAGAAACTTGTTTTATTTCAGCAGCAGGCTCATGAGCTGGCGTTAACCATAGCCGAATGTGATAAAAAGATTAATTCTTTATCCGGGCAAAATACAAAGAGCTTGGCGCGAGCTATGCACTGTCAAACGCTATCCAATCTGGAATGGAGAGAAATAGATGTCGTTCCTCTGTTAGATCGAATCTCTACTATAGAAAAATCTATTTATGAAGTGCGCGAAGGCAACACCGAGCTCAAGAAGATAGCGGAACGGATTGCCGCGCAGAAGTCTGTGATTGATCAAGCGAAAGCTGAACTGTTTAAAACAAAAGTCGCATACGAAAAAACGCTTGATCAAATAAGGGATGATGAGGATAAACTTGACGCGCTCAAAAGGGACATTTCAATTATCCCTCTGACACCGCGCCAGAAAACAGGACTTGATGAACGCTTTGCGCAGATCACTGATAATGTCCGGCTTGATAATATCGAGCGTGTTACAACATCTGTATCTCAGGTTTTAAGCAGGGACTCCGAAAGAATCAATGCGGAAATCGCAAAGTACGAAAAACAAATTGAAAATATCTTCGCTGATTTTAAACGATCATGGCCCATAGACGCAGGCGATCTGGACGCTACTCTTTTAAGCGCTTCGGATTTTTTTGCCGGATTAACAAGACTTGAAACTGACGGACTGCCTGCCCACGAACAGCGTTTCTTTGAATTGCTGCAAACGCAAAGCAACCAGAACCTCGCCGCCCTATCCACACATCTGAACAATGCGAGAAAAGATATTTTAGATCGGATGGTCATTGTCAATGACAGCTTAAGACAAGTTCCATTTAATAAAACAGAGAATAGCTGTTCCTATCTTCATATAGATGCCGGCGACAGGCAGCTTCAGGAAGTTCGTGATTTTAAACGTGATATTCAGCAGGCATTAAGCCACACATGGAACGAGGATCGCGGGAACGCGGAAGAACGTTTTCTTGCGCTGCGGAGTATGGTTGAACGGCTTTCCAGTCAGGATCATGAACAGAAACGCTGGCGGGATTTGGTATTGGATGTCCGGCAGCATGTTGAATTCATCGGACGGGAAATTGACGAGAGCGGCGTTGAGGTCGAGGTTTACCGCAGCGGCGCAGGCAAGTCCGGCGGTCAGCGTCAAAAACTCGCGACAACTTGCTTGGCTGCCGCGCTGAGATACCAGCTCGGCGGATATGATCACGGTATACCGATGTACGCTCCTGTTATTCTTGATGAAGCGTTTGATAAAGCCGATAACGAGTTTACAACTCTGTCTATGAACATCTTTAAAAACTTCGGCTTTCAAATGATTGTAGCAACTCCTTTAAGATCAGTTATGACGCTTGAACCGTTTATCGGGGGCGCGTGTTTTGTAGATATAGTTGACCGTTGCAAATCCAGTGTCTTACATATCGAGTACGACAGCGAACACCAGCGTTTGAATCTTCCTGTTCAAAATAGCGAGGAGCCGGATCGTGAAGCTTCCTAGCGATATCATGAAACTTTTAAAAAACAAATTCAAAAACAAGCACAGAGACTGGCTGAAGTCAGCTTTTACCGGAGCTGCGCCTGCGGACGAATGGCCGTTGAAAATTTATCTTGGCGTTCCAACAGAACATGACGCGCTTCGTCAGCCGGAAGCCGTGCGTCAATGGATTGCTGCATGGAGAACATGGCAGGGCAGCGTTGCAGCAAGCAGCGTCGCAGCAAGCAGCGTCGCAGCGAGCTGCGTCGCAGCAAGCAGCGTCGCAGCGAGCTGCGGCAGCTCTCTTGTCTGGATTGAACGCCGCTGGCGATCGCTTGGAACTCAGAGTGTCCCTGAGAAACTGCTTTTGGAAAACCCTGATGCTGCCGCTGTCTGGATAGGAGAGGCATCAAGGTGGTCACGCGCTGTCGGGCGTTATAAGTTTTCGATTCAGCGCTGGCCTGCATTGGCAGATACGCTGACAAAGCACTTCAATGTTCTTGCTGATTACAGCGACATCGAATTTTTTAATCTCTGTGAAGTTTTATCATGGATATGCGCAAATCCAAATTCAAATGTTTACATCCGGCAAATTCCGGTATCCGGTATCGACAGTAAATGGCTTGAATCGCGTAAAGGTCTTTTCACCGAACTAATTGCGGCGCTCCGAAATGATCCGTCAAGTCTTTTTGCGGATCGGGATTTTTACAGATATAGCGGCTTGAGACCGCTGCCTCAGTTGATTCGTATGCGAATACTTGATCCGGACTTGAGAAGTAAATTTGCCGGTCTTGGAGATATCTCCGCTCCTGCGGAAGAAATAGCCGGACTTGACATTACTCCGGCTGTTACATTCATAGTCGAAAACATTCAAACCGGACTCGCCTTTAATGATTTAAAAAATTCTGTCGTCATCATGGGATTGGGATACAGGGTTGATGTTTTGGGAAAAATTCCGTGGCTTAAGCATACGCGCTGCGTTTATTGGGGAGATATTGATACGCACGGTTTCGCTATTTTGAATCGAGCCCGCTCATATTTACCAAATCCGGAAACAGCGCTTATGGATGAAGCAACTCTTTTGAGCCATCGGGCGTTATGGGTTGAAGAGAAAGATCAACACTCATCAAATGAGCTGCCGTTACTTACCGATTCTGAGCTGACGCTTTTTCAATCATTAAAGAAAAATAAATGGGGACATCACATTCGCCTGGAACAAGAGAGGATACGATGGGATGAAGCGTGGGATGTTTTGCGGACGCTGTATTCGGTTTAGAATGAGGTAAGGAAGAATAATCCTACTTCTTCCCCACAAGACTTCCTAACATTCCTCTCACAAGACTGGTAGTTACGGATCGCGCGGCGGATTTGACGGAACTCTGAAGAAGGCCGTCTTTTTTTCCGCCTCTCGGTCCTGTTGATCCAAAAACAAATTCTTTCATTTCCTGTCCAAGACCTTTTTGAGTATTGGCGGGCTGCTTTGTTGTTTTTGCCGCGGTTTTCGCGGCTTTTTCGATTTCCGCACGCTGCTGCGAGTTTTCCTTTTCGGCGGCTTTTTCCGCGGCTGCCTGCTCAGCGCGTGCCATGAGCAGTTCATAAGCAGATTCCCTGTCGATGGCTCTCTCATACCTTCCGTAAAAAATGGACTGCTTAATCATGCTGTCCTGTTCGGCGGACGTTGCGGGACCAAGCCTCGATCCGGGAGCGATTACCGAACATTTTTGCACGATTGACGGGCTGCCCTTTTCGTCAAGGAAGGAGATTAACGCTTCACCTGTACCCAATTCCTGAATTACCTGCTCGGTATTAAAAGCGGGATTGGCTCTCATGGTTTGCGCGGCGGTTTTTACCGCTTTTTGATCTCTGGGAGTAAACGCGCGTAACGCGTGTTGTACGCGGTTACCAAGCTGCCCAAGCACTTTATCGGGCACATCGAGAGGGTTTTGCGTAACAAAATAAACGCCCACTCCTTTGGAGCGAATCAGGCGGACAACTCTCTCGATCTTCTCAAGTAAAACAGGCGGAGCGTCTGCGAAAAGAAGATGCGCTTCGTCAAAAAAGAAAACCAGTTTGGGTTTCGGCATGTCGCCTACTTCCGGCATAAGTTCAAAAAGTTCCGACAGCATCCATAAAAGCGTTACCGCGTATAACTTAGGCTGATTATAAAGTTTATCCGCGGCAAGAATGTTTATAACTCCCTTTCCGGAGCTGTCGGTGCGGATAAAATCCATTAAATCCAGCATTGGCTCTCCGAAAAAAACTGAAGCTTGCTTGCCAGCAGCGCCCTGCTCTTCAAGAGAAAGCAAACCGCGCTGTATAGCTCCCGCGGAAGCCGCGGTAATATTTCCGTATTGGGTTTTAAAATCATTGGCGTGATCGGCGACATATTGAGTCATTGCCCGCAGATCTTTCATGTCGAGTAACAGCATGTCGTTATCGTCGGCGATTTTGAAAATTATCTGAAGGACTCCGGTCTGGGTATCGTTTAAATTTAAAAGACGCGATAAAAGAAGGGGTCCCATGTCGGAAATTGTTGCGCGTACAGGATGCCCCTTCTCGCCGAATACGTCCCAGAAAACTGCCGGGTTTGTACTCGGCTGCCAGTTCGTTACGTTTATTTTTTCCAGCCTTGCGTTGAGTTTTTCGCTAGCGGCGGCAGGCATCGAAACGCCCGATAAATCACCTTTAACGTCAGCGACAAATACCGGAATCCCCGCAGAAGAGAAAGCTTCCGCCATCTTTTGAAGGGTGACGGTTTTTCCCGTTCCGGTAGCGCCTGTTATAAGGCCGTGGCGGTTTAACATTTCCGGCAAAATTACAACATCTTCCAAATCGGTATTTTTCGCGATACATAACGGGTTACCCATAAAAACTCCTTTTAATACTTTTTATTTTATTATGATAACATGAAATTAGCAAGTTTAGGAATTTTTACTAACCGTATAAACCCACTTTTTCCCTGATTTTCGGGAATTGAGCAAGCCCTGTTCTTTCATGCGTTCAAGGAGTTTATACGCGCCGCTTTCTGTTATTTCTAAATATTTGGCGGCATCTTCTTTGGTAAAATTAACTTTAGAGAAAGCGGAAACCAATCTTTGTTCATTAGTGCCGTAAGCAGGGCTTTTTTCTTTTACGTGCATAAAACTTTGCTGCGGAGATTGAAAATTGTAATTCCTATTGGGAATTCGCATTAAAAAGCCGCCGTTAATTACAGGGATTTCCGGCTTTACCGCGGATTTTTCATACGCGCTGAAAATCCGGGGGATGCCTGTCCCAAACGCTTCGATAAAATTTAAACGATAAAAAATTTGCGCCAGTTTTTCATTTCGCGTAACGGAGACGCCTGCAAGCATCAGGTCGTGGGTTACTCCGGGCATTATTCCGCCCAGAGACATGAATTCGAGTCTGTCATCAAACATACTGATAATAATGCTGCCTTCGATATAATAATCCCTGTGAATCAAAGCATTGATGTAGGCTTCGCGCAAAGAGAAGTTCGGATAATCGGTATAATCGATTCTGTACGCTCCTTCAAATGTTCCGCGCACCCGGTTAAAAACATTAAGGTAAGCCAATGAGTCATCAATCTGTTTAAATATTGAGCCTGTAAATTCTTTGCGATCTTTAAACAGTTCCTTATTTTTTCCTTCGAATATAGCCGCTTTGGTTGTGTACGGACATTGATCGGAAAGAAGCAAAGCAAGATTAGTGTAACGTCCGTCAGGATGAATCAGACCCAGCGATTGTTTTTGCTGCTGTCCGAATTTTATTTCTTTGCCTGAAAAAATTTGATCCGCGTATTCAAAAGTTAAATTTTGTTCGATGGATAAGTCGGAAATAAACTGACCAGCGCTGTTATCCTTTATCATCTGGCGGATGTGCTCGCTGGTAGCCGTTACAGAATTGGTCCCGATGCGGACATAAACTCCCTTTGGAACTAAACCGTATTTTGCGTAACAGTAAGGAATCGCGCTTCCTTTTTTTACGCTTATTTTGATGACGAAATGACCATCTCGTTCTTCAGGTTCCAATTTGAAATACGGCGATGGGTCAGGAATTATGTTGTTTCTGAAAGTATCGGTTATCCTTCTTCCTTCGAGGTCAACATCCCCTTCGATACCGTAAACAGAACCGTCATCAGACATACCGAGATAGAGCGTACCGCCTTCAGTGTTTATAAACGCCAGCATCGTGTGAATGACCTTTTCGTTGAATTCCCGCTTGAATTCAGTAGTTGTGTTTTCAATCATAATAACTCTCCTAAATGGGCTATATTGTAATTATATCTCCTTTATCTCCAGATGTCAAGGAGAGATGGGAGAAAAAGGAGAGAAATGAGATGCAAAAGTAATAAACTCTCCTCCATGCGCCGATTGAATCACGGGCTGCGCGGGTGAAAATATTTGTTAAAAATCAGATATAATTATATACTTGATTGAGGATAAAATAGTGAAATTCAACAAGGTGGCAATATTTGATCTTTTTGGAACGCTTATACACGATAAAGCCAACAACTACTTAAAAGGCTTTGATTGGCTGAAAAATGAAATATTAATCGAAGATTGCACAATGGATGATGTTTTAAAAATTGCAAAACAATTCCAGCTTTCTTATATGAAGGACAGGGTGGCTACTCATAAAGAAGCCAGCCATATAAAACAGTTGGAATTGCTAAAAACAAAAATTGGTTTTAGAAGTGAAAAATCTATTGATGAAATTGAATACGGCTTTTTTTCCGTATCAAGAGTAACAGAGCCGCAAGAAGGCGTATTTGAATTATTACATTGGCTTAAACAGCAGGGCTTTCTTCTTTTTGTTATGAGCAATACGATTTATTCGGCAAAGACAATTAGAAAACATCTTGAAACAATGAAATTATCGGAATATTTTGAAGATATTTTTACAAGTGGCGATGCCGGATATAGAAAACCTGGATATAAATTTTTCAGCCATGTATCTTCAAAAATAAAAAAAATTATTTCTGTTAAAAGATCAGATATAATTTTTATCGGCAATAGTCTTGAAAAAGATATGATTGGCGCCAGTAAATTTGGATTTACTCCAATATGGATTTCAACAGATACAAGCGGATTTGGCGAGTACATCGCTGACTGTATTCGTGCGGACAATCTCATAAAATGTAAATATTATTTTAAAAACAACTATATCCGTATTGCGAAAATTTCAAGAGATTACAGCGTGGCAGATGGAATTGGAAATAGAATTGTTGTTTATATGCAAGGATGTGAAAAACATTGTCCCAACTGCCATAATGAAATTACATGGGATGTTTCAGGCGGTAGAACATACAGTGTTAAGGAAATAATAACACAGGTTTTATCACACATGACAAAAGGAGCAAAAAATGTGACAATTTCAGGCGGAGAGCCTCTTGATCAAAAAATACCGCTCCTAACTCTTTTGGATGAATTTGAAAGAGCAGGAATAGATGTTTGTTTATACACTGGCAATGATTTTGATGACGTGTCAGACGAAATAAAAGATAAAATTCATTATTTAAAAACCGGATCATATGTGCATGAGTTAAGAACAACCGAAAAAGGTTTTTACGGTTCTGCCAATCAAAAATTTTTGGAAAAAGGGAATGACGGTGTATGGATACAAAAAATATTATAACAGGAGATAATGCCGCTGACAGAATGACTTATGCAGGTGAAATTTTTTCGCTTGGAGAGAAAAAACGAAAACAGGAAATTCTTGATAAATTGCCGCAGGAATGGAGCGATTTGCACAAAAACGGATATATTCATATTCACGATTTGGACGCATACGGATTTACCTATAATTGCTTAGCGGTTGATTTAAGAAAATTTTTCCCGTATGAAAATTATATTGAACTTTCACAAGAGGCGAAAATAACCGGAGTATTTGATTTTGTCAGGGAATTTTTGATAAAACTCGGAAACGAACAATCCGGCGGAATGGCGTTTGCAAATTTTGATATTGAAATCGCGGATGTGTTGTTAAAACTTGGCTTGTCAGAATCCGGCATTAATGACGCGCTTTTAAGGGCATCTGTCAGATTCTTTTTTGTTTGGTGCAATAATTCCCATGACAGAATGGGCAAGGTGAGCTATTATGTGTCGTTAAATATAGGACTTGCAAAAACAGAATTCAGCCGCTATATTTGCATAGTAATTCTTGAAGAATTCGCATCACTTCCCGCTACAGTATTTAAACCAAATATTGTTTTTAAGGTAAAAAAGGGAATCAATTCTGAGAAAAATGACGCTGGCTATTCATTGTTTCAGGCTGCGCTAAAGACAACTACAATTAAAATGATACCGACATACATTTTATGCGACGCAGCGCCTAATAAAGATACAAATCCTGAAACACTGGCAATAATGGGCTGCAGAACACGTGTTGTTGATAATAAAAACGGAATTTCAGGTTCTGTAGGACGCGGAAATATTACTAATATATCCGTCAATCTACCCAGAATTGCTATGGAAATTGCAGATAAAGGACAAAAAGATATTGATGCATTAATCAGTATCTTTTGTGAAAAATGGGATGAAATTGCTGCGATAACCGCAAAAATACTGGAAGCCAGATATGACGCATTGATAAACAACCGCACGAAAGATAATTTTAATGTTAATGCACAGTATAATTTATGGTGCGTTCCGTTCAGAGATCCTCTTAACGATGTTTTCAAAAACGGCACGTTGTCAATTGGTTTTATAGGTCTTTGCGAAGCAGTCGAGGTTTTAACCGGAAAAAAGTATTATAAAGATGATAACGCGTATTGTGCGGCAAAACAAATTGTAAATCACATGAGGGATTTTATAAACACAAAACGCAGCACAACAATGTTTAATTATTCGTTACTTGCAACAAGCGGAGAATTTATTTCCGGCAAATTTACAGACATGGATATTGAACGCGGTCTTTGTTATAAAATTACAAAAAAAGGGTTTTATACAAATTCATTTCATGTCGAAGTTGATTCAGGGCTTACAGCGTTTGATAAACTGGCAAAAGAAGCGCCTTTCCACATGTTTTGTAACGGCGGATGTATAAGTTACGTTGAGTTTAAGGAAGCTCCAATAAATAATGAATCTGCGCTTGAAGAATTAATAAATCATGGAATAAAAGAAGGTATACATTATCTTGGTTTTAATTTTGATCTGGATATTTGCGGCGGCTGCGGTTATAAAGGTATTTTTGATAAATGTCCAAAATGCAATTCGGATGAAATAATTAAAATAAGGCGGGTTTCCGGCTATCTTGAAATTTTAAGTTTTTTTACAAAAGGTAAGAAAATGGAAGTAAAACGGCGTATGATTAATAAAATGGGAGAATAAAAATTGCACATATCAATTGAAGGATTTGACGGAGTTGGTAAAACAACAACATCGCAGATACTTGCGAAAAAACTTGGGTTTGAGCTGGTAGAAAAACCTTTAAAATATTTGTTTGATCCTGAAGGCGGAGATAATAATTATTTACGTATTCGTGATTATGTAAACGAGGTATCTCCGCGTAATCGGTCTTTCTCGGCTTGCTTTTACGGACTTGGAAATATTTTTCTTTATGAAAAATTCAAAGGGCAAAATATAGTTACAGACAGGCACTTGCTTTCTAATTATGCGTGGAGCGGCTCCGATGAATCTGCGCCGTTTTTTGACGCTGTTTACAAAGCAATAGGGGCGCCTGATTTTACATTTATTGTTTATGGTGATTCCGAAACAATTAGAAAGCGGCTTATATCAAGAGATGAACAGGATTCTGATATTAAGAAACTTGCAAAGACAGAAGAGATTTATAATAAAATGAAATTCTTTGCAGAAAAATATTCATTCCCTTTTCTTTTGATAGATACAATTGATAAAAAACCGGAAGATATTACCGCTATTATGATTGAAGAATTGTCAAAGAGAGGTTTAATAAATGGCTGATTCTACACGCGTTCAGGACAGTATATTTATTGACATGAAATATATCGTGCTTTACAGAAAGCTGGGTTTTAAAGAAGTTAAGCAGGATATTTTTATTTTAAATTACGGAACAGCGGAAATTGTTATAGAAGCAGAAAATCAAATATTCATTTTTAATGGAATGCAGCATCCGCTTCTGACGTATAAGGACATGGTAAAACTTGAATGTATAGACAGGCTTTTAAAAAAAGGTTATAAGCCAAAAAATATTTTATTCTGCGATCAATTTGATCTGGTTTTACTTGACGCAAATGGAAATACTTTTGCGTCTTTTTTATTTGACGAATACGGCAAGAAATATGAAAAACTTCTTTCCGGTTTTAATTACAGCGGTTCAGAGATGATATTTCTTTATACATCGCAGCTTGCAGGCGGTCTTATTGATTATAAATTAAAGATGTACACCGCTGACGGAATATACTATAAAGGATTCTTTGAAAAAAACGCAAAACTTTATCCTGATAATTTTTTTACTTTCGATGAGATAAAAATAGGTGAAGATCTGGATTTTATATTTCGGGGGACAGAACTGATAAAATATACAGGCTCTGCATCTGATGTTATCATTCCTGATGGGATAACAAGAATTGGAACAGGCGCGTTTTGGAACAATACGGTTATTAATTTCGTGCGATTGCCTGAGAGTCTGGAGTGTATTGCGGGGGATGCGTTTGTTTACTGTGAAAATCTGAAAAAAATTACGATCCCAAAAAATGTTGAGCTTATCGGCGATAACCCGTTTGCAGGATGTCCTGAATTAATTTTAGATAATTTATCTGAATCCTTTATTCTTGAAAGTGGAATTCTTTTTGAAAAAAATAAAACATGTCTGATTCATTACACTCCTTCAAAAAAAGAAAGCGAATATACAATACCGGAAACTGTGGAATGGATAGGAAAACATTCATTTTATAAATGCGAAAATCTAAAAAAGGCAGTGATTACAAAAAACGCATCATACATGGGCAATAATGCTTTTTCTGACTGTACAAATATATCTCTTGAGAATCATTCGCCGCATTTTAAATATATTGACGGCGTTTTGTATAACAGCGATTTAACCATAAATTATCATTATTCGCTTGGTTCCGGGATTACAGATGTAAAATTACAGAAAGGATTAAGAACAATTGGACGTAATTCTTTTTGGAACGCAAAAAATGTTGAAAAAATAACTATCCCTGAAACAGTCAGGCAAATAGGTTACAACCCTTTTGCGTATTGTATAAATGCAGTTTTTACAGTTAATTCGCCTAATTATTCGGTTTACAACGGAGCGTTATACGCCGCTGATTTTAGCGAGCTGGTTTGTTGTACAGCAAAAGTAATAATGAGCGGAACAATTGAACTGCACGAAAAAACGAAAAGCATAGGCAGAAACGCTTTTACAGGATGCGAAACTCTTGAAAAAATAATTCTTCCAAAATCAATAAAAATGATTTCACGCGGAGCATTTTCAGGCTGTAAAAAATTAGTTTCTATAGAGATACCAAAAGATATAGAGTTTATTGGAGATTGGGCATTTAATAATTGCGAATCTTTATCAGAATTAAATATCCCTATTGGAATAAAACTAGAGAATAATACTTTGAAAAATTGCCCCGCAGAGGTGCTGCGATACTAATGAGAAAAATTAAAGTTCTTCAGATAGGCGGTAATACTCAAAAGAACGGAATAACCGGATTCCTTTTATCTGTTTTTAAATTAATATATAATGATTTTTCCTTTATATTTATTAATACTGCTTTTCGCATATCGGATACCGATGTCGAAAAAACAATATTTGAATATGGCGGTAAAATATATCACTTACCTTATAAAAAAAATGTTTCTGATATAAGGGACAAGCTAAAAGAAATAATAGATTTGGAAAAACCTGATGTTATTCATTGTCATTATTTTTTTTCTAATGGTGATTTTATGAAATTTGCTTACGAAGCAGATATTCCCGTAAGGATCGCGCATTGCCATAACAACAAGAGTGGGTTTTTAAATGATGAAGAAAAGCAGATATTACTTCATTCAAGAGAATTGACACTTAAATACGCAACGGACAAATTGGCAGATTCTTGTAATGCAGGTAATTTCTTCTATGGCGATAATCATTTTAATTTATGTTTTCCCATAACAGAAGTTGATAAATTTTATCCGATAACAGATAAATCAGCGCTATTAAAAAAACATGAACTTGATGTTAAATTTCACTATTCTTTATTTATAGGTAGATTTGCGTTCCAAAAAAATACCGACTTTCTTATTGATATAATCAAAGAATTACCTGATAGAAAACTAATTCTTGTCGGTGACGGTCCTGAAAAAGAAAAATTTTTAGACAGAATAATTGTCGAAGAAGTATCTGATAGATGTATTTTCAAAACAGATGAAAATCTTAATGAACTATACAATATTTCCGACTCTCTTCTGCTTCCATCGTTTTATGAAGGTTTTGGACTGGTTTTAATTGAAGCGCAATACGCAGGAACCCAATGTTTTGCTTCTGACAGTATATGTGATTCATCAAATTTGGGAATGGTAAAATATCTGCCGCTTGATCGTGATATATGGGTTCATCATTTAAAAAATATAAATCATAATGATAAACCCATTCGAATAGATAATGCAAAGTTTGATTGTAAAGTAATCGTAAATCAAATAAAAAATTGCTATACAGCGAACAATAACCTGAGCGAGAAATATATTAACATCGCGCGAGAATACAAACTTGGAAGCGTAAACAGATACAGTAATGTAAAAAAAGTTGTGCATAACTTCAAACAAGCGCATGAATTGGGAGACGCAAGAGGAACATTTTATTACGCGCTCCAGTTTTTTGAAGGTACAGGCGTTGATAAAGATATAAAATACGCTCAGAGCATTGTTATAAATGTTATCGAAGAAATTGAACGTTATGTAAAAGATGAAAACACTGATTTTATTTTAATTATGGCGGATATGTACTCGTTTGGTCTTGGTAAACTTCTTTCGTATGAAAATGCTTTGGAATATTATTTAAAAGCGGCTGAACATGGAAATCTGGAAGCTATGTGCAATTTAGGATACATGTATTCTGTTGGGCAGGGTACAGAAAAAAATTTAAAAAAATCATTTTATTGGTATTTACAATCTGCAGAAGGCGGTTTCTTACATTCTATGCGCGATGTAGGACAATGTTACTATTTTGGATTAGGTACAGATATTAATTATGAAGAAGCATTGACTTGGTTTAAAAAAGCAAGCGCGTTAAATTATTCACATGCCGCTTGTGATTTAGCCCTTTGTTATCTAAAAGGTTATGGAACAGAAATTGATTTAGAAAAAGCAGCTCAATCATATTTGCATGCGGTTCAACAAGACAGATCGAGAGCTATTCGTGATTTGATTGCACACTCAATAGATGTAGATGAAATTTTAAATAATGGGAAAATAATTTTTATTAACAGAAAAACAATTGACTTTGTTGATAATAATGTTTTTTTTGATGGGACTATTGTTATCAATGCAAATATTGAAATAGTAAATCCTGCTGTGTTTTATGATTATCCAAATATTAAAAAGTTTTTTGTTGAAAAAGAAAATCCGTATTTTAAAGCTTATGGAAGCGTTCTGTATTCAAAAGACGGGCAAACTTTGATACGATTTCCTTTAGGTTCGCTTGTTTCTGAATTTAATATACCGGAACATGTTAAACATATCGGTGAACACGCGTTTCAGAATTGCCGTAATTTACTAAAAATATATTTTCATGAAGGTATAGAAACGATAGGAAAAAGCGCTTTTGATGATTGTAAAAACCTGATTGAAGTTGATTTACCGCATTCATTGTACAAAGTAGACGCATGGGCGTTTCATGGATGCGACAAAATAAAAACGCTTTTTATACCTGCTGCTGTTTCTGAAATTGGTTGCTATGCTTTTGGTTCATGTGAAAAATTATGGAATATTTCTGTAGATTTAAATAATAAAATGTATATATCCATTGATGGGAACTTGTATTCAAAAGATAAAACAAAATTAATTCAATACGCGATAGGTAAAAAAGAAAAAATATTTGCTCTGCCTTTAGAAACAAAAACAATTCTATTCAGAGCTTTCTCTGACGCATATAACCTGAAATACATAGACGTTTGTCCTGTTATGCACATTGAAGAAAAGGCATTTTATTATTGTTCAAATTTAAAAACAGTGCTTCTAGATAAAAAATGCCGTATAAACGGAGAAAAAATTTTTGACTTTACCGCAAAAGATTTTTCTATTTCTTATGGTTTACGCGGCAGAACCATCCTTTTTGCCGATATTCACGGACATTTACGTTTAGATTTTCTTTCTGAAAAAATAGGCGAAATAAAACTAACAGAGAATGATGTTATAATAATTTTAGGCGATGCTGGTATAGTTTGGCAGATTCCAATGCGTGATGACATAAAAAACTTTTATTCCGGTTTGCCCTGCAATGTTTTGTTTCTTGACGGCAATCACGAAAACTTTGATTTATTACGTGATTTAAAAAAAGTTTTTAAATATGGCAGTGAAACACATGAAGTCATCCCAAATGTATTTCATTTAATACGTGGAAACTCATACCTAATAAACGGAAAAAAATGCTTTGTTTTCGGCGGAGCCTATTCACTAAAGCGCGAAACAAATTCATCTCCTATACAAACATGGACTGATGAGCTCCCATCTGCGGACGATTATAGCACAGGACAGCAAACAATTAATGAAAATGAAAATAAATTTGACTTTATCTTTTCCCATCAAGCGCCAAGACATTTCCTTGATGAAATTAGCTATGAATACGCTTCACCAGAAATTGAGTTACTGGATTATCTTGAAAGTATCAATCAAAATGTCAAATACAATCATTGGTACTGCGGGCATATTCATAAAGATATCAAAAAAGAAAATATCACAAGTCTTTATAATGATTATGAGGTATTTGAATGATAGTTTTTGATGAAAAATTTATTTTTAATTATATTACAAGAGATACCCATAAAGAATTGAATTTTGTATTAAACGATGATTTGAATTTTCTTTATGATTACAATGAAGTACAGGAACTATACATCGACAGTCAGGATAATGATGTCTATATAGCGGGATCTGCAAATCTGCACAAGACCGATATGCTAAGATTGATCGTAAAGGATTTGCTTGCCGGCGGATTAAACGAATCAAATGTAATTTTTATTGACTTTATTATACCTTTTATACGCGACTTGGGAATACTAAAAATCATTTCTCATTTTACTGAAACATTTAACAACAAGCCTTTTTATGTAATAATTAACGAGATAACTCTTTGTAACGATTGGGCGGAATCAATAAGTAAAGTTAAGATGCAATTTCCGTTTGTAAGATTTTTATCATCAAGCAGTATTTCACCTGCGATACATGAATATTTTTACGATCATCCTGACAGCAAATCTAAAATAATAGTATTGTCGCGAAAAAATGATTCTAACACAAAATACAACCAAAAACTTTTCGGTGTTTTTAATGAATTTAAATACAATATAAAAAACGGTATTTGTGAAATAAAAGGGTTGTCAAAATCGGGTAAACAAAGAAATTTCCATGTAATTCCTGATACTATTGAAGGTTATCCTGTAAAGATTATAGCAAGCGGTGCTTTTCATCACAGAATTGAATTAACTGAAGTTGTTTTACCGGATAGTATAGAGTATATAGGTGACTATGCCTTTACTTATTGTAAAAATCTTGACAGTATAAAATTTCCAGAAAAATTAATTCACATTGGTGATTGCGCATTTTTAGGAGCATCAGGTTTAAAAAATATAACAGGGGGAATTAATATAAAACATATTGGTAATTCAGCGTTTTATGGCACATCTTGGCTAATTGAAAATAAAAATGATTATGTAATTATCGGTAAAACGCTTTATAAATATAACAAAGAAGAGAAAAAAGTAAAATTACCGAATAATATTAGCATAATTGGTTTCTATGCGTTTGCGAATTCCAACATAGAAGAAATTGATCTGTCTGGCATTGACAATATTAAAGAAGGAGCATTCTTTAATTGTAAGAAGCTGACAGTAATTAAAAATTACAAGATTGATCATGTTAACGCCTTTCAATTTTATAATTGTATACAGCTAAAAACATTTCTTTTTAAACTTAAAAATATTGGAAAGTTTGCTTTTAAGGACTGTACATCACTTGAAAATGTAAATCTTTCCAAGGCAATATTGGCAGATGGCGCGTTTGAAAACTGTAATGGCATAGAAGATATAAAAGATAGCGAATTGTCAGTTGTCGGAGATTGTGCTTTTTTCAATACAAATCTTAAATCAGCAGATTTAAATAATACTAAATCGATCGGTATATTTACTTTTTATAATTCCAAATTACAAACATTATCTCTAAATAGTGCAGTAGAAATAAAAGACTACTCATTTGCTGATAATAGGCAAATAAAAAAAATATATATAAATCCATCAGCAAATATTGGTTATTCAATATTTGCAAACTGTAGTGAATTAAAAACTGCGGAACTTGGCGGGAAATATGTATTAAATTCATATTTTGGAGATATATCACCTGTAGAAAAACTTTATGTTATAGGAGATTGTATTGATAATTTTTGCCGAGGAAACAATCAGCTAAGAGAGGTAGACATTAGCGGAAATTCAATAGGGAACTGGGCGTTTTACGCTTGCTCTTCCTTAAAGTCTGTTAAACTGAATGTAAAAATTCTCGGTGCGTGGTGTTTTGCATACTGTGATGGTATCGAAAGTATTATTTTACCGGAAAGCACAGAATACATTTCGATGAATTCATTTCGTTACTGTCATAATCTTGAAAAAATTACTATACAAACAAGCAAACCTCTTCATTTTGGAGCAAATGCGTTCTACTCAACATCTGAAAACAAACGATTTTTTGCAACTAACAAGAAAGCGTACGAGAGCATTCTTATCTGGAAAGAATATATCAACAGCATTGAAGAGATAAAGTGAGCCTATAAAAATCATGATAGGAGAAATATTAGAGTCCATGAACCAGCGCGTCTATTATATCATTTTGTACAATCTTTTCAAATTCTTTAAATAAATTTAAATTAATAGGAATCATTCTTTAACTAATTCTTTATTGTTGTGAAAATAAATCTTTTATTAGATTTTGAATATTATACTACTTATCCCATTAAAGATTTAATTACTTTCATATTCCAAAAGTTTCTTTTAAACTCTGTCAATCACAGGAATTAACCCCCCAACGCCTTTTTCTGTTTCTCAATATACCGCTTCTACCCCGTAGCCATATTGATAAATCGTTGTTTGAGCAAAGCTTTTTCGATTGGGTCAATTCCGGGAGAACGGAGAATGTTTTTCAATCTTGTTCTGTGAGCTTTACATGCAATATGGTATGAATCTTTTGGGAAGCCTTTTTCACGGTATTTTTCATTATGAGGGAAGGATTGATCTACCGCTTTATAAAGGGTGATGTCTTCTACAACGTTAAGCAAAAGAAACGCATCAGACCGAATCACATTTCATGTACTTCAGCGTTGGTAATGAAATTTATTACATTGGCAGGGTTATCCCTGCCATCCAAGCAAAACTCTGTATTGCCTGAGTAAAACGCTTCAATTATTTTATCAAGGTCAGCCATGTCCAAATTCTGCCTCTGATAAGTTCCAACCTTTTTGTAGAAGCTGTTCTGCGCCGACTTTTTCTTTATAGATTTTCGCTAAATATGGCGGCAGAGGAGCAGTCCGTAAAAGGCGGCTATAACCTTCCCTGTCACCGGCATCCAGTAAGTCCAACGCTCTATTTGATATTGCAAGCTTTTCATCTAAGGTCATGGCTTGCGGCATATTTTTCTACTTGTCTTAAGTATAACAGGTGGAGATTATTTTTGACAAGTGAGCTTTTAAGCAATTTTATCCCTAACTATACTATTTATCATTTACCATAAACCCTAATCCCTTGTACCCTTTCAACCTTCTTCTGTACATTTTCGCTAATACCGGCACTTGTTCATCGACATAATCATAAACTTGTATTTCATTTTTTTCATAATGGGTTCTATTCAAACGTCCTGTATATTGTATCAACATTCCTTTCCATGAAAATGGAAAAACCAGAAATAATGTGTCAAGATTTGGTAAGTCAAAACCTTCTCCAAGATATTTACCTGTGGCAAGAATAATAATATTTT
>Ga0209755_10002433_pt1 | contig 25613 bp, 22 predicted proteins | sample TergutCo191P1_FD_187301 | JGI IMG/M metagenome (GOLD analysis project Ga0209755, IMG submission 187301) | Cornitermes sp. P1 segment gut microbial communities from Petit-Saut dam, French Guiana - Co191P1 (SPAdes) (version 2) | ecosystem: Host-associated > Arthropoda: Insects > Digestive system...
CCGTCCTATCTTGCCCTGGTTCATCTTCTTTTTCGCCGCCTCAAGATCGGCCCTGTTACGCTTTTCCTGCTCTTTCCTGTCCTTGAGGTTCTGGGCGCGTACCGCACGGCCCCTGGCCAGGCGTTCCCGCTGCTCAGCCAGCCGCTTTTCCCGCCGAGCCTCCGCCCGTTCCACATCTACCCGCTTCTTAATCTCGGCCCGTTGCTCTGGGGTAAGTTCCGGCTCTGCTATGGCTGCTGTGGTGGCTACGGGAAAGGCCGGCGGTGGCTTTTTGCTGGAGGGTGGGGGCATTATGGTTTCCTTCTTGGGTTTCCGTGTCGGTTCCGTGGAGGGTATGGCTTCCCACGGGATTTCATCAATATCTGTGGGTTCCCCCGTGTCGATGTTGCGCCGCCTGGCCCCTGCGGTGAAGGGCCGGGGCATGGGTGGGCTTCCCTGGCTTTTTACCCCTTTTTTCCCACTGTCCGTCATATCGGTATTATCTAACCCCCAATAATCAGCGTTTTTTCCTAGGGGTATTATAGGGGGGTGTTTTTGGTTTTAGTAAAGGGTAGGCGGGAAAGGACTTGTGGGGCGGCTTTTCCCTAGGTATCAGCGTATGCTGTTAATGGATTTTCCCATGGATGGGGATATTAGCCGCCTTTTTATCCCCAAGCATGTTTGTATTAGTGGGATTACGTCCTACGCAGTAACGGCAGATTCCGCGTATTTGAGCGTTATGCCACGTTCCTCACAAAATGCATCCGTCCGCTTCTGTGCTTCTTCGTAGTAGTCCATCCTCTGTTCAAGCGTCATTCCGCGCTTTTCGTCCTGGATTTCAAGTCGCCATGCCCGGACTTCCCTAAGCGGGAGCGGGGCATCCTTGAACTCATCCAATCTGGGATCGTTCAGGTAATCAATTTCCGCCATCTACAACCTCCCCAGGCGTGTAAACGCCAACGCCCTGAAAGCCCTCGGCCTCATTTATTAGGGCCGTTTGCCGTATGGCATTGTCTTTCACTATGTGTTCAAAGTTCAGGCTCACTACAAAGTCTAACCCATGGACTGCCGAGATCGCAAGATGCAGAGCGTCATCCGGGTACCTTGCGGGAATGGCCGATGCCTCAATGTACCTGTCGGCTAGCCGTTCAGCCCTTTTATTCATTGGTAACACGATGGCACCGCACTCCTCAACCAGTTTAAGCATTTCCTCCCTGCGCCCATCGTTCCTGGTTCTTTCGAGCTCCTGTATTACATACCTCGATGTGTACGGCTCGAACTCCCTGGCCTCTACCGCCTCGAAAAATCGCCTTGCGTCCTGGCATAGCTTTACCGTCCTGCCGTAATACTGTCCCCTTGTCTCGGCAAAGTAGAAATTAAAAAGCGTGGTCTCGATGTATACCTTCGGCGTTTCCATGCTATTATGGGGTATACTGCCATATTTTGGGGGCACACGTCAACAGTGGCGAAGCGGAACGTGGCTACGGGCGCACGGGGACTGGTCCCCCATATCTGCAAGACCCCCGTTTCCCTAGTTTCCGCAGTAGGGGTTTCGGTAGCTTCCTTCCCAATGCTGCGTCTATAGATCAGCCCGCTATATCATATTGTTGGACCATAGGCTGTTGAAAGGGAGATCTTTTGCCCCAAAAAACAAAAGCGGGGGCGGGACTTCCGCATTGGGAAAAAGTAGAAAACTCACACACACCCGCCCTCCACCCGTGCCCGCTCTTCCATGTCCTCACGTTTTTCTAACAAGATCGCTAACTGTTTATACGGAGCATCCATTGCTATATCAGTTTTGATTTTCACGACACGTCTGGCATTTTCGCTAACTCGATAGTAAAATGTGTTTTCGGCGTAAACCGATAATATATAATGGAATCATCATACTTACTTGGTTGCACGAATTCAATAAATCCCACTTTCAAAAGCCTATCGAACAATTGCCTTGAGATTATTATATAATCAGCTGGAATATCGTCAGAAACTATATCGTCAGGACTCCATTGCCCTTTTGTACAATCCCTATAATAAAGCATAATGCAAACACTGTTATCAACAATATAGTCTGTTATAGGGTTTACTTCAAAAACTGGGCTATTACCCCTTTCAAAATCAAACTTCATTCACGGTCTCCAATCAGCAAGAGGTTCCCCCACAGGGTACAGGCGCACCTTCGGGTGTCGGGTTGCCTTTTATTTCGTCCACCCAATCATTCAGAGGGGGCTCTGGCGATTGTACATATTTGTCCAGCAAGCTCATTTGCCCTCCCTCATATACTCCCAATATTCATCGTCGGTAACGCACTTGCTGTATATCCAGCTTCCCAAGGCCGTACACCAGAACGTGATTAGCCTGCGGTAAAACCAGAAACAGACGCGGGCACGCAGTCCCATTTACGGCTCCGGCGTATCGGCTTGCGGTTTTCGCTTGACTGGTTTCTGTACGGGTTGCAGACTGGGCAGCGATCCTGCCATTCCCCCGTGTCCGTTTTCGTGGAAGTCCAGCCCTCGTCACGGCCCTCATCCCGCTTCCATTCCCGGGCCTCATCGAAACTGTCAAAGGGCCCTTCCTCACCCTTTCCGCACCCATCGCAGTAAAGTATGTATTCAGGTTCCCTGTAACTGCCTACGTTCTCTATCACCGCCCTACCCTTTTCTCCAAGTTGCGATCTGGTTTCCCCTCTCATGAAGTTTCCGTATCTATACCAACTGACAAAAACACCTCACAAGGGCTGCAAATATCATTAAACCTAAAACAAGGCCAACAACCTGGATTATTTTTATCACCATTAGCGTCTCACCAAGTGGGAAAACATCAATTTTTCTGGCAACAGGCCGTGGCAGAACCAGCTAGCGTTAAACCACGGTACGGACATTTTTCTGGCGGGCTGTTTCGCTTCCTCAACCAACTGCCTGTCAGTTGGTATTGGATCTGGTATCGGGGTGAAGTCGATACGGTCATCGTATACCAAAAGCTCGCACCCATACTTTTGCCATAACTTCCCCCGTCCCAGGCCTTCAAGTGAGGTAAGGAGCATGAGCATGGCCCATGGTATCCCCCACCCGTACAGCTTACTTAGAAACTTTTCCCTCAGCCTCAGGCCGTATGGGGGATTGGTTATTACGATGTCCCCCATCGGTTCCTTACAGGCCAAAAAGTCCGTTTCTGGCAAACCTGTGCATATAACCTCAAAACCAGCCCTAGCCAGTCCCTGGGCTACGCCGCCCTCCCCGACACGATCCGCTGGTTCCCAAATTCTCATCCCGTTTCCGTATTCCGCTTCATCAGCGAAGGCCCTCAAGTAAGGCTCCCAGTGGCGGCTTCTCATATTTTTCGGATACGTTGACTCTTATGGGGCCATGCTCGCAGTCATCCCCATCGTAAATATAAACGTTGTGGATTTCCAGGTTTACGTCTGTCACCTCCCCCGTAAGCAGGGTACACCTTACCTTCATGCCCTTAATCCCGATGCAGGCCACGCCCTTCACCGTGAAGGCCCCACATTTCATCCTGCTGTAACATTTTACGATCATTAATACTTACGTCCGTTGAAAGATAAAGGCCCTGGGTTGAAGAATTTGGGAGGGAAAACAACCCAGGGCCAAAGCCCCTTGAGGCTTACAGGGAAGCCAACGGCCCCGCCATGTATGCTTTATTATAGGTTCTTAGCGGCCAGGACAATTACCGTGTTGCTAACTCGCCATAATAACTTACGATTTCCCCCGTAACGCTGTCATGGTGCGGGATTATCGTATAGCCGTATTTTACAAGATCGTTCAAATGACCATTGTAATCCGCTTCCCTGTAATCATCTGGACGGTTGTGCCAGGCCCCAGCCTTATGGTACCGCTTGCAAAAATCGGCTAGGTCTGGGGCCTCAACCTCATACTTTTTGAACTTTTCGTAAAGGTTGGGCTTTATCTGGCGGTCCGTAAATACGGCTTTATCGAGGGAACCGTGCCCCATACCTGTTCAACAAGGCCAGGCTGGACGAGTGGCTGGAAGCCGCCACGCGAAAGCCGCCCAGGGGGTGGGAGCGTGTAAGCAAGATAGTCGATGAACTAGTGTTCTGTCCGAAACAAATTTCACGATGTTGCCTTCTTGATTTTGGCAAGAACCACATCAGGTTCTTTAGTCCATTTGAAAGTACGTTTAGATTTATTCCAGTTTTTAATGAAGTCTTTTATTGCTTTTGTTAACTGCGTAATTGAATTATAGCTGCCCCTGCGTATTTGCTTATTGCTTATTTCCGCAAACCACCTTTCAACAAGATTAAGCCATGACGAATGGGTGGGAATAAAATGCAATTTAAAGCGTCCTGGTATGCTGTCCAAATATTCATAAACGGATTTGGTTTTATGCGCTGACAGATTGTCTGCTACTATATGCAGTTCCTTGTCAGGATCGCATGCCTTGTTTACTTTCTTTAAAAACAGAATAAAATCTTTAGCGGTATGTGTCGGATTGCACTCCGCTATAACATTTCCGTTTAATACATCCAATGCGGCGAACAAAGTGGTTGTCCCGTGCCGCAGATAATCAACACTCTGCCTCTCGGGCACATTGCGTATTATAGGCAGGTGCAGGTGTGCATAGTGCACATGGTGCGCAATTCCACGAAGTTCGTTTCCTAACAAGGATCTTAAAAAGGTCTGCGCGGACCTGAAGACGATCTGCTCGTCCGCCACCGAGGAGGCGGGCCTGGAGGCGCTGGTGAAATTCGGCGAAAAATGGGACGCCAAGTACCCGATGATTTCCCGGTCATGGGAACGCCATTGGAATGCTCTTAGCGAATTTTTCAAGTATCCGCCGGAGATTCGCCGCGCCCGATTAACGCGATTGAGTCGCTTAATTACCAGCTAAGAAAAGTGACGAAAAACCGCTCGACATTTTGTACGGATGATGCCATACTAAAGATACTGTATCTTGCGTGCGTCGAAAAAATGGACGATGCCGGTTAGGGAATGGGGACAGGAGTTAAATCAGTTCGCCATTGAGTTTGGAAAGGAACGGGTGCCGTTCTAAGAGACTTGGGCATTTACACAGAAATTAAGATAGGCTCTGAAAACCACCCTTTGCATGGAAATTTCAAAGGAAAATGGGAATGCCACATCGAATCTGATTGGCTCCTTGTCTACTGTATTGACAAAGCCACACAACAGGTGGTTTTTTACCGCACTGGAACCCACTCGGATTTGTTCTGAATACCCGCCCGTAAGGGCGCGATGGCGAACAAATTGGTGCAAGTCCATTGGCTCCCAAACACTCCCCAATCCCCGTCAAATACGCTATTATTTCCTCATGGTAAACGTCGCTTTTACTGGCGGAGGAACTGGGGGGCATATCTACCCTGGTTTGGCGGTGGCGGAAGCCCTTCAGGGCAGCCTTAAAACAAGGCTTGCAGGTCTGGAATGTCGGGTTTTCTGGATAGGTTCGAACAAAGGCATGGATCGCGCCATTGTCGAGGGGGCGGGATTGGAGTTCCTGGGCATTCCCGTGGGAAGGCTCCGCCGCTATTTTACCCTTAAAACGATCCCCGACACCTTCCGTGTCGCCGCCGGGTTTTTCGCCGCCAGGCGCATACTTAAAAAGCGAAAGGTCCAGGTCCTTTTTTCCAAGGGCGGCTTTGTCAGCGTGCCACCCTGTGCCGCCGCCGCCTCGCTGGGCATTCCAGTGCTGACCCACGAATCGGACTTTAGCCCCGGTCTCGCCACAAGGCTTAACCTGCGTTTCGTCCGTAAGACCAATGGAAAGGTTTTTACGGCGTATGAGGACACGGTTCGCTTCCTGTCGGGCCTGCCGAAAGACCGTGTAATTGTAAGCGGCAATCCCGTGCGCTCGGTTTTCCGCGCCGCCGATCCCGCAAAGGGGCGGGCCTTCCTGGGCCTTGGGGCGGGGGAGCGTATTTTGCTGGTTCTGGGGGGCAGCCAGGGGGCTAGGGAGGTAAATGGCCTGGTACGTGCCAGCCTGGAAAACCTATGCCGCCATTACACGGTTGTACACCAGTACGGGCCTGGGCAGTCCGACATCGGCCAGCCAATCCCCGGAAAATACCTTCCCTTCCCTTACATAGGCGAGGAAATGCCCCACATCCTTGCTGCCGCGGAGCTGGTCCTAGGCCGAAGCGGGGCCGGCACGGTCTGGGAAAGCGCAACCTTGGGCAAACCCATGATCCTAATCCCCCTAAGCGGCTCTGGAACCAGGGGCGACCAGGTGGAAAACGCCCGCTTTTTCGAGCGCAGGGGCGCGGCGTTGGTCCTAACTGGTGATGATCCTTCAACCAGGACGACACCTGAAAACCTTTCCCGCGTGGTCGCCGACCTTGCCGGGGATACCCAACTACGGGAACGTATGGCTGACGCGGCCAGGCAAGTGGGAAGCCTTGACGGCGCGGCGATTATAGGCGATTCTATTAGCGAAATGATTCGTTGCATGAGCGGCAAAGCGGCCAAGAATGCCGACAATAAGAAAAGATGATGAATTTTGCCGTTATTGATTTCATATTCGCGGGGATTATTGTCCTCTTCATACTGCGTTGCGCGGTGCGCGGCTTTGTCAGCGAGATAATGTCCTTAGCCGCACTGGTTATCGGCCTTTTGTCCGCGATATTTTTCTTCAGAACGGTGGGCGACTTCATTCGCGAAAGGTTTCTGCCAGGAGTATCCACCGTTCCCGAGGTAATCGCCTTTATCGCGCTGTTCCTGTTTGTCTTTATCCTTGCCAGAATCGTGGAATCGATACTTAACGGCATAATACGAGGCTTCAGGCTTGACCGGCTGGATCGTATCTTGGGGGCGGTCCTTGGCTTTGCCGAAGGCATAGTCGTAGTCTGCCTTATTCTGCTTTTGATGAGCATCCAACCGTTCTTTGATCCCGATTCCGTGCTGGAAAACAGCTTTTTTGCCGACTTGCTTATGCCGTTTATCATAGGGCGCGACTGGGGACTGCCTGGAATGATTGCGCGAGCTGGGGAAATAACAGGAGGGATATATCTGTGTTTGAAAACATTATAGCGCAGGCCGCGACGGATCAGCTAAAAGAGGATATTCTTACAAACAGGCTCGCGCCGAGTATGCTGTTTTTCGGGCCGGCGGCATCTGGAAAGGGCAGCACGGCCCTGGAGCTTGCCCGTGCGCTTTCCTGTGAAAACGAAGGCGGCAAAGCCCCCTGGAACTGCCCCTGTTCATCCTGTACCAGGCATCGCTCCCTTATCCATCCGGATCTCGCGATGATAGGCCCCAGGGGGTTTGCCGCCGAGATAGCCGCCTCCCGAGCGGCGTTCCTGCGTGATACCTCATCGCCGGCGGGGCGTTCCCTTTTTATCCGTTCGCTGCGTAAGCTGCTTGGGCGATTTGCCCCTGCGGTGTGGGAACACGAGTCTAAGTCAGGCAGGGTCAATCCCCTGTCGCTTTTGCAGTCGCTGGAAGAGGAGCTTGCCGAGTTCGAAAAAAACATCGCTGATTCGGACGATGCGGATACGGGCCTGCTGGAAAAACTTTCCTCATCACTCGCGAAAAACGCCTTCAAGCTTGAGGACGACTGCATGAGCGAGGCAATCCCAATCGCCCAGGTAAGGAAGACCGCGTATTGGAGCCGCCTGTCCCCGTCCGGGAAACGTAAGACGCTGGTTATCGAAAACGCCGACCGCATGAAAGAGGACGCGCGCAACGCCCTGCTCAAGCTACTGGAGGAACCGCCAGAATCGCTCTGCATCGTTCTTACGGCCCAAAGACGGGAATCTGTAATGCCCACGATTCTTTCGCGCCTACGGCCCTACCGTTTCAACATTCGCAGCGCAAACGAGGAACGGGAAATTATCCGCAGGGTTTTCAGGGATTCCCGCGACATACCGGATGGGCCGACTGGTGAATCCTTGATGCGGGAAAACATACTTCCCTATAGCGCACCGGGAATGGTGGGGGCATATCTGGATTCGTTCACGCCGCAGCCTTCGGAAAAGCTTTTGCCACTGGCGGCCTATTTTATCGCGGCGGTTACGCGGGCGGCGGTGGTCTTGGGCAGAAGCCGGGGCGTTACGGAAATATCGCCGGGGCTTAACACACTGGGAAGCTACTGCGCCCGAATCGCCGAGAACGCCGGCTTTGAACGGACGGAAGACGCGGGCCAGACATTGGCGACGCTTATTTCCCAGACTATAGGTTTCGAGGGGCGTTCCTTCCCCCGCTTCCTTTTCCTGAATTTGCAACTCGTGTCGGAGGCCCTTGCTCTGTGCGAGTCCGGCGCGGATAGGATTCGCTACCGCGAAATGTGGAAGAAAAGAATCGAGGCAGCACAGACGGCTTTCGTTACCTTTAACCAAAGGCCAGAGCTAAGTCTTGAGTCGCTGTTCTTTCGGCTAAGGGAAGACATGGCCGGATGAGTGGCTTTTACCGGCGGGCGCTTAGCAAGAGCAGCCTTACCGAGGCGCAGTACCGGGAACTTCTTGTTTCCGCCTCGGGGGAAATCTTCCGGCTAAAGGCCGTGCTGGATTCCCTTCCTTCTGGCATTTTGGTCTGCGACGAAAAGCATTCGCTGGTTATCGCCAACAAGTCCGCGCTACGTCTTTTGCCCTTAAGCCAGACCGAAGGCGACCTTCTGTGGGAGCTGGTTCTGGACGGTGACCTTGCCAGCTTTTTCAAAAAGACGTTGCAAAACGGAGACCGGGTTCTGGAACACGAGGAGGATGTCGCCGTGCGTGGCCACAACCGTCTGCTTTCGATCAGCGTGCACCCGTTGGTGGACAGGCGGCAGATATCTGGATCACTGGTCCATGTCGAGGATATTACCGAAAAGCGGGCCAGGGAGGTCAGGCTGCGCCGGGCGGAAAACCTTGCCAGCCTTACGACACTTGCCGCTGGTGTCGCCCACGAGATAAAAAACCCGCTTGGGGCCATATCCATTCATCTACAGCTTATGCAAAAGGCAATAAACGCGGACGAGTACGCGACGGGAAGCATAAACCTGGATGGGCTTGGCGGTGAAAAAAGCGGGCAGACTGAAGCCCTTCTCAACAAATATTTTGACATTCTTAACGAGGAAGTTGACCGCCTGAACCATATTGTCGTGGATTTCCTTTTCGCAGTGCGGCCAATGACGCTCGAACTTCGCGAGGGGAACCTGAACCTTATAATTCACGAGCTTGCCGAATTCGTCAACGCGGAACTGGAGCAGTCCAATATCCGCCTTCTGCTGGAGCTTGACGAAAATCTGCTTCCCGTACTGGTCGATGAACGCTATATCAAACAAATGTTGCTAAATCTTGTAAGAAATGCCCAGGCCGCGATGCCCAACGGCGGCCTCTTGACAATCGCAACGATAGCCAAGGACAGTGAGGCGCGTCTAAATATATGCGATACTGGCATTGGGATTAGTCAGGAAAATATTGGCAAGATTTTTGAGCCTTATTTTACGACGAAGGACAATGGTACTGGTTTGGGGCTGACTATCGTATATAAAATTGTTCGCGAACATCGCGGTGAAATCTTGGTGGATTCCAGGGAAGGTGGGGGGACGCATTTTGAGATCATCCTGCCTGTTCACTGGAAGGAACAGCGTCTTCTTTCGTACAAGACTTCAGCGTAAGGGAGGGGGATATGACAGAGATATCGATAAAATTCAAAATACTTGTTGCCGATGATGAAAAAAACATTCGCGAGGGGCTTGCAGCCTCACTTGAAATGGACGGCTATAAAACCGTTTGCGCCGCTGATGGCAACGAAGCCTGGAAGCTTTTCGGAAAAGGCGATATAGACCTTGTTATTACCGACCTGCGTATGCCTGGAATCGACGGCGGGGAACTTATGCGCCGCATACTGGCGGAAACTCCTGGTTTCCCGGTAATCATCTTGACCGGTCATGGCACGGTGGAAAACGCCGTCAGCGCGATGCGCGAAGGAGCTTGGGATTTCCTCACCAAGCCAGTCAACCTTGGTCGTCTTTCCATGTTGGTAAAACGCGCGTTGGAAAACAGGGAACTTGTTTTGCGGCACCGCCAAATGGAAGCCGAACTTGAACGCAAACGCCTTTCTCAAAACATGATCGGCAAATCCCCCGCCATGCGTAAAGTCCTTGACACGATTGGCCGCGTCGCTCCAACCCGCGCCTCCGTTCTTATAACCGGGGAATCTGGGGTGGGAAAGGAACTTGTCGCCGACGCGATTCACGAACTTTCGCCTCGCAAAGGCAAACCCATGGTCAAGGTTCATTGCGCGGCACTTTCGTCCAACCTTTTGGAAAGTGAGCTTTTTGGCCATGAAAAGGGGGCCTTTACCGGGGCAGTATCCAGGCGGCGCGGTCGTTTTGAGCTTGCCAATGGTGGAACCCTTTTTCTGGACGAGATTGGCGAAATCGATCAGAATCTGCAAATAAAGTTGCTGCGGGTTTTGCAGGAACGCGAATTCGAGCGGGTTGGCGGGGAGGAAACCGTCGAGACCGATGTGCGAATCATAGCCGCTACAAACAGGGATCTTAAAGCCGAAATAGAAAGGGGCAATTTCCGGGAGGATCTGTACTTTCGACTTAATGTGGTAAGTCTAAACGTACCGCCACTGCGGGATCGTAAGGACGACATTCCCATTATGGCGGCCAACTTTCTAAAGGAATTTTCTAAAGACAACGACAAGGCGGTCGAGGGAATAAACGAGAAGGCATATTCCCGCTTGCACGCCTATAACTGGCCCGGCAATATCCGCGAGCTGCGGAACTGCATCGAAAGCGCAGTGGTCATGTGTCGAGGTTCCCTTATAACCGAGGACGATCTGCCCCCGGCCCTGCAATCCGCTGGCGACGAGGACTGGGTGCGGGTTCCCGTGAACATAAGCCTAGAGGAAGCGGAAAAAATCATTATTCGCGGCGCGGTAACTTACCACAAGGGCAACAAAAGCCGCGCCGCCGAAACACTGGGCATAGGACGAAAGACATTGCACCGAAAACTGGATGGAGGCGACGAAGACGAATGAAAACGACAATGAAGAACTCTGCCAATCGCATAACCACCCTTGAAGGCCTTATACAGAAGTACCAAAAATCGTATTACGACGGCGAGTCGGAAATATCCGACGGGGAATTCGATCTACTTTGGGACGAGCTTAAAAGCCTTGCTCCTGACAGTCCAGTCCTTAAAAAAGTGGGCGACGGCGATACCGGCTTTGGCGTTGACGGTTTCCCCAAGGCCAGGCACCTAATCCCCATGGGCAGCCAGGAAAAGGCCGCCAACCCAGACGAATTCCGCGCATGGGCGCAGAAAACTGGGTTGCCTAAATTCCTGGTGCAGTACAAGCTGGATGGGGCAAGTCTTGAGCTACAATACGAGGAAGGCAAACTGACAAAGGCCATTACCCGGGGCGATGGCATTGTCGGCGACGAGATCACCGCCAATGCCAGGCGCATGAACGGCGTACCGGAAAAGCTCGACATTCCCTTTTCCGGTGGGGTTCGAGGAGAGGTGGTGATGACCCGCGAGGTATGGCGGGTCAAGTATTCCTCCAAGGCCAACTGTCGCAACGCCGCAAACGGAATCATGCGCCGAAAGGATGGTTCCGGCTGCGAGGACCTTGTGTGTGTCGCCTTCGACGTGTCGGCAAGCTCCGACCTTTCCAGGGAAAGCGCAGATTATTTTACCGATGAGGCCCTTAAAATCGAATGGCTTGGCGAACGTGGCTTTCGCACCGCCGAAACTAAAATCTGCGCCGATGCAGAAGAAGTTATTGCCTACCGTGAAAAAGTTGCCGGAATGCGCGGCGATCTTCCCTTTGACATTGACGGTTTGGTCGTAAAAGACCTTGCCACCGACATAGCCGATCTTCGCCGCGCCAGGCCCGAAAAACAAATCGCCTTTAAGTTCGAACTTGAAACCGCCTTTAGCATCTTGCGGCAAGTCGAATGGAGCGAATCTGGAGCCACCTACACCCCAATAGGCGTGGTTGATCCTGTACGCATCGCCGGAACCACGGTGCAACGTGCCAACCTTAACAACCCCGACATGATTCGATCCCTGGGCCTAAAAATCGGTTCCGCCGTTTCCGTGGTAAAGCGTGGCGAAATCATCCCCAAAATAGAAGGCCTTGCGCCAGAAGCCGCGTTGCCACAGGAATCTGCTGAGCAGGATATTGATTTTCCCGCCAATTGTACAGTCTGCGACACGGATCTGGTGGATGCAGGTACTCGGCTTTACTGTCCCAATGCTGGCTGCCCCAAACGTCTACACCATCGCCTTGAAAAATGGGTTAAGGTTCTTGACATACGAGAGCTTGGCGAAAAACTTATACGCCAACTTTTTGACAAGGAAAGGGTGCGGCAGATAGCCGATCTGTACACGCTAAAGCCAGAGGAACTTGCCGCCTACGATCGCATGGGGGAACTTTCCGCGGCAAAGGTAATCCGCCATATTGCAACCCCCAGGGAACTTTCCCTTGCCGTTTTCGTTGCGGGCTTCGATCTTGAAGGCGTTGCCGAAACCACAATGGAAAAGGTGAGTGCCGCCGGCTTCGATACCTTGGAAAAACTACGCAATGCTTCTGTCGAAGAACTTGCCGAGGTCCATGGCCTGGGGGAAATAACCGCAGGGGTTATAGTCGATGGCATAAAGGAAACCGCCGCCGAAATGGACGCGGTACTCGCGGCGGGCATAATAAGCATAGCCGACCCGCCCCCGGAAACCCTGCCCCTGCGCGGCCTTTCGTTCTGCTTTACCGGCGAGCTTTCCTCGATGAAGCGCCCCCAGGCCGAGGAAAAGATCAGGGCCCTGGGTGCCTCGGCGAAAACATCCGTGGTAAAAGGCCTTTCGTTTCTTGTTACGAATGATCCCGAATCTGGTTCGTCGAAAAACAAAAAGGCCCGCAGCCTGGGGATTTCCATTATCGACGAGGAAGGTTTCCTGGCAATACTTGCCGATCCGGATAAAACTATAGGAGTGCAGAATACGGCGGTTGAGATGGATAAGACCAAGAAGCCAAGTTCGCTGGAAATACAGGGCGAGTTGTTTTGAAAGAATGGCGATTCCTGTTAGTTTCCTTTGGGAATCTAATGCATCTCCCGTACGCAATCTGCCATCAGCATGTTCCCTTTCGCCCATCGCATAGCGTTGGCTTTCCTTGAAAAAGCTGGGCCGGATATGTACACTATGCGGATAGTTGCCAGGAGGCAGAGACATGGAGATCCAGCAGAGAACCGAAGCCTCGGAAGGCTCCGGTGGGATGCATCGCAATTCGCCGGGTGTTCCGGGTGCTTTTCACTTTGAACGTCCCAGGCTTAACCGCCTTTTCGCCCAGGCCGCGAAGTGCCCGGTTGTCGTGGTCTGCGCTGGGACGGGCTACGGCAAGACCAGCGCGGTGCGGGACTTTGTTCGCAAGTGCCGGATCCCTACGGTGTGGTTGCAGCTTTCGGAGTACGACAGAGTGGGGGCGCGTTTTTGGGAGAACTTTACCCATTCCATAGGTCGGCTGAACGAGTCGTTTTTCAAGGCGATCGAGGGGCTTGGTTTTCCGGACAGCGCGGACAAGATAAGCCGCTATCTTTCCATGGTGGAAAGCCTGGTACCCCTGAAACGACGCATTCTGGTTGTGGACGACTTTCATTTCGTCGAAGACACCTCCCTAATTCGCTTTGCCGAACGTGCGCTCCGCAATCTGCCCTTCGGCACCACCGTCGTGCTGCTTTCCCGCTCCACCCCAAGCGTCAATATCGCGGACATGGTTTCCGGTGGCCGCGTCTTCAACATAAACGAGGACGACCTTCGCTTTACCGAGGACGAGCTTGCCGGGTACCTGGATGGCCTGGCGATTTCCGCCGGCCCGGACGGGGTTAGGGAGGTAATGCGGGATACCGAAGGCTGGGCTTTCGCGCTGAACCTTGTTGCCCGTTCCTACAGAAAGGCTCCAGGATACGCCGGCTATCTTGGCAGCGCGATAAAGACGAACATCCTTGGCTTTATGGAAACCGAGGTCTGGGGCGAGATTTCCGAGCATCTGCGACGCTTTCTGTTGCGGCTTTCCCTTATAAGGCATCTCCCGGTGGATCTTGTGCTGCTCATGGCCGAATCCGATCAGTCCCTGGTTGACGAGCTGGAACGCCAGAACGCATATGTGCGCCGGGACGACTATGTGGGTGCGTACCTAATCCACCCCCTGCTTTTGGAATTCCTAGTAAGAAAGCAGTCCCTATTGCCAGAGAAACTAAGGCGGGAGACCTATGCCATCGCCGCCGCCTGGTGTAACAGGCACGGTTTCAGGATCGATGCGATGTCGTACTACGAGAAGGCTGGGGACTACGAGGCCATAATCCCGATCGTCTACTCCCTGCCAACCCAAATACCCGAGGACATAGCGCGTTACCTGGCCACTATCCTGGATCGTGCGCCCCCCGATGTTTTCGACACGGTGGAATTCCTTGCCGTGCTGCATCTGCGTTCCTATATGTGCCAGGGAATGTGGGAAAAATCCGTGGAGCTTGCCGAACGCTACGAGGCGCGGCTTCTCGCGCTACCCAGGGGCAATACCGTGAAATGCCGCACCTTAAGCCGCCTGTACTATAGCTGGAGTTACCTACGCGGCCTTATGTGTACGACCGACGACCGTTACGACTTTGATCTGTATATTGGAAAGTTTTGCGACTGCCTTCAAACCTGCGACCCATCGGGGCCAGTGGATCCTGGCAGGTTCCCGGTCCATAGCCCAGGTGCTTGGCTCAATCGCGCTGGTTTCTCCAGAAAGGGGTCTGTGGATGAGTATGTCGAGGCGTTTGGCCGCATGTCGGCCCTTCTGTCGGATAACCCGAAAAGCTCCAAGGAGGCCGAAAACGAGCTGGTCCAGGGGGAGCTTATGTTTTTCAGGGGCGAGCTTCGCGCCGCCGAGTTCTTTGTTTCCAGGGCCTTGGGATTGGCGCGAAAGCTGGGGCAGTTTGGGATAGTGCACATGGCCTTGTTCTACACAATGCGCCTTGCCCTGGCCCAGGGCAACTACGAAAAGGCGGAGCAGGCGATCAAGGATGTAAAGGCCCAGCTTGACGAAGACGAGTACACCGACCGTTTCGTCAACTACGACATTTCCCTTGCCTGGTACTACTGCGTGCTTGGCCTGCCGGAAGAAATCCCCCTGTGGCTGCGGAAGGGGTTTTCGCCTTACGGTCACGCCGGTTTTTTCGAGAATTTTGGGAACCAGATGAAGGCGCGGTTCTGCTACGTGACCGGGGACTATCCCTCGCTTCTTTCGTACATCGGGGAAATGAGGGAAAGGGAATCGTTCCTGTTCGGCCGGCTGGAGATGCTGGCAATGGAGGCCTGCGTGCGCTACAAGATGGGGGAAAAGCAGGCGGCCCTTGAGGTTCTGGGGGAGGCTTACGAGGCGGCCTTTCCTAACGGGATAATCATGCCCTTTGTCGAGCTTGGCAAGGACATGCGTACCCTTACCGTCTTCGCATTGAAGGAACTTACGACGCAAAGGTCGGCGACTCAAGAGTCGGCGACGCAAGGATCGGGCTGCGGCATCCCAAACCACTGGCTGGAAACAATCAACCGCAAATCGGCATCATACGCCAAGCGACAGGCACATGTCGTGAGCCTTTACAGGGACCACCACAACATGGCCGACGACATAGTGCTGTCGTCCAGAGAGGCCGAAATTCTGGGCGATCTTTCCCAGGGGCTTTCGCGCGCGGAAATAGCCGTCGTCAGGGGGCTTTCGATCAACACGGTAAAGATGGTAATTGGCAAGATACACTCCAAACTTGGGACCGAAAACCTGGCGGATCTTATCCGCATTGCCGTGGAGCGCAAAATGATACGTGGTGGCCGGTAATTTGTTGTGGATATGTGAATATGCTTGCGGCGACGGGCTTGAACTGTGTCCCCCTATACGATACCCTATAGTCAGGGTATGGATAATAAGTTTTTGACCAGGACGAACGAAAAGACCACCCCAAAGGTCAAGGAACCGAAGGATTACAGGGTCATTCTGCTCAACGACGACTACACCACAATGGATTTTGTGGTGGAGGTCCTTATGATTATATTTCATAAGAAGCCAGAAGATGCAAACAAGATCATGTTGGATGTGCACAAGAAGGGCAAGGGCATTGTTGGGCATTATCCGTGGGACATAGCCGCCACCAAGGCGGAGCAGGTTCACACAGCGGCGCGGGAAAACGAGTTTCCGCTTCGCTGTATAGTGGAGCCAGTCTGAGATTGGGAGGAAATGGATTATGAGGACTTCGAGTCAAGTGGTGGCCATAATCAACGCGGCGCACAACGAGGCCAGGGTGCGGAACCATGAGTACCTTACCCCGGAACATATTCTCTACGCCGCGCTGGCCTTCGAGGAAGTGCAGGGGGTTTTTACCTCCTGTGGGGTGGATGTCGCTAACATAAAGCGCGACATGGAAGATTACTTCGGCGAGCGGCTTCTTGTGGTTCAGTCAAAGACCGAGCCTATCCAGACGGTGGGTTTCCAAAGTGTGATCGAGCTGGCCTTGCACCAGAGCCGTTCCGCCCAGAAGGACTCCCTGGATGTCGCGGACATTATCCTGGCCCTGTATGACGAGGAACGCAATCACAGTAGCTATTGTCTGCGAAAGGCCGGTATAAAGCGACTGGAGCTTCTGTCCGTGCTTTCCCACGGACGAGGCGACAAATTAGTCACCCCCGACGGCGAAGCGGTGGAGACTGGTCAAAAGAAGAACAAGAAAAGCTCCCTGGAACGTTTCGCGACGGATCTTACCGCCCAGGCCAGGGAGGGCAAGCTGGAACCCTTTATCGGCAGGGCGGACGAGCTTGACCGCACGGTGCAGGTGCTGTGCCGCAGGTTAAAAAACAACCCGGTCCATGTCGGGGATTCTGGCGTTGGGAAAACAGCCGTTACCGAGGGTCTTGCCCAGCGTATAGTGGCGGACAAGGTTCCCCCGGCACTTAGGGGCTTCAGCATTTTCGCCCTGGATATGGGTTCGCTGGTAGCCGGCACCAAGTACCGGGGCGATTTCGAGGAACGGGTCAAGCGGGTTATCGAGGAGATTCTGAAAAAAGAGAAGGCGATCCTGTTTATCGACGAGATACATACGCTGGTTGGCGCTGGCGCGGTTTCCGGTGGGGCGATGGACGCTTCGAACCTTCTGAAGCCCGCGCTAACCTCCGGAAGGCTTCGCTGCATAGGTTCCACGACCCACGAGGAATACGGCAAGTTTTTCGACAAGGACAGGGCTCTGTCGCGGCGTTTCCAGAAAATCGACATAAACGAGCCTTCAGAGGCCGATGCTGTGGCCATTCTTAACGGCCTGAAGTCCAAATACGAGGAATTTCACCAGGTGCATTACAGCGACACGGCAATCGAGGCCGCAGTGCGCCTTTCCGCCCAGTTTATCACCGAGCGTCGCCTGCCAGACAAGGCCATCGACGTTATAGACGAGGCTGGCGCGTTCGCCAGAATCGCCGCATATAAGCCAGAAGGGGAGGACGAGGCTACGGACACGCAGAAGAACCGCGACAACGTTATCCGACTTAGAAGATCCGGCTGGACCATAGCCCAGATAGCTGATTCCGTGGGCATTTCAAAAAGCGAGGTCGAGCTGATCCTGGAAACGTCCATAGGTGATGAAGTGCCTGGCGGGACTAGCGTGGCCGCTTCTGGTGGCCTTGCTGGGAAAACCGAAAACATCACTTCATCGTCCGAGGCGGACAAGGTTGTCGAGAAGATCGAAATTGGCATCCCGCTTATAGAGACCGTGGTTTCCAAAATCGCCCGCATCCCGGAACGCTCGGTGGGCGAGGACGAGAAGGACAAATTGCGCCTGCTGGAGGAAAGGCTGAAGGAGAAGGTCTTTGGGCAGGACGACGCGGTCACCTCCGTGGTCAGGGCTGTTAAGCAGTCGCGGGCGGGTTTCCGCGCCGAGGGTCGGCCGGTGGCGAATTTCCTCTTTGCCGGGCCGACCGGGGTTGGAAAGACCGAGCTTGCAAGGCAGCTTTCCGACATTCTGGGCGTGGCCATGATCCGCTTCGACATGAGCGAGTACCAGGAAAAGTACACAGTGTCCAGGCTCATAGGCTCGTCGCCTGGTTACGTGGGTTACGAGGACGGCGGCCAGCTTACCGAGGCGGTGCGGAAGCAACCCCATGCGGTTGTGCTGCTGGACGAAATCGAAAAGGCCCACTCGGATATTTACAACATTCTTTTGCAGATAATGGATTACGCGACCCTTACCGACAACCAGGGCCGTAAGGCGGATTTCCGCAACGTAATCCTGATAATGACCAGCAACGCTGGGGCCAGGGAGATAGGCAGGGAGCTTATCGGTTTCGGCGAGCGGGTGCAGGACGAAAGTGCGGTGGACAGCGCGGTTGAGAAGATTTTCACGCCGGAGTTCCGCAACAGGCTGGACGCGGTCGTCCGTTTCGGGCATCTTTCGCGGGAGATAATGGCTTCGATAGTCCGCAAGGAGATAGACCTTTTTTCTGGGCAGCTTACGGAAAAAAAAGTGCGGCTTACCGTCACCGAAACCTGCGTGGACAAGCTTGCCGAGGAGGGCTACAGTCGGGAGTTCGGCGCGCGTAATGTTGGCAGAATCATCGAGGAAAAGATCAAAAGCTTTTTCGTCGATGAGGTTCTTTTTGGGCGATTGTCCTCTGGCGGCGGTGCGACCGTGGACTGGCGGGAAGGCGGGTATAGCGTGGACATAACGGAATCCCTGCCGGCCGACGAACCCAAGGGGAATAATTCCACGCAGAAAGAAAAGCATCTGCATACATTGCCTATGTAAAGGTTATCATCGTGAAGCTTTACTCTGGCCCCGATCCCAATTTTCCTTTTCTTGACGAGGATAGTAGGTATGCGTTTCCGCCCCCCGAAACATGGAAAGGGGACATTATAGCGGTAGGGGGGAATCTTTCCCCTGGAATGCTCATTTCCGCATACGAACAGGGCATTTTCCCATGGTACAACCCCGGGGATCCGGTAATATGGCAGTCCCCGGACCCTCGCATGGTAATATTCCCCGATAAGCTTCACGTTTCGGCATCCATGCGAAAGGTGTTCGAAAGGGGCGAATTTGAGATAACCTTTGACCGCGATTTTATTGGGGTAATCCGTGGCTGTTCCGAGATCGAACGCCCAGGGCAGGACGGAACCTGGATCGACAACGACATAATCGCCGCCTATACCGAGATGCACCGCCTTGGTTGGGCGCAATCGGCGGAGGCGTATCTGGACGGCGAGCTTGTTGGCGGTTGCTATGGCATTAGGCTTGGCGGGGTTTTCTTTGGCGAGTCGATGTTTGCCCGAAAGCCCAATGCATCCAAGGCCGCCTTTCTAAGCCTGGCCATAAACCTTTTTGCCGGCGATGTGGCGTTTATAGATTGCCAAGTTCCCACGGCTCACTTGCACAGCCTTGGCGGGCAGGAAATGGGGCGAGGGGATTTTCTTGTTCTGCTAGAAAAAATCCTTGCGGAGTAGTCGCTGCTTTTTCTGTTTTGGTCTTTAGAACCTGTCAATGATCCCCCGACAGCAAACCCGTTCCTTCCTAAGGGAAATGAGATTCGTACAAAAACCGATTTGTCAAATATTTCTCCAAGGGATATAACAATCATGTGAAAAATATGTTATAATTGGAATACGCAAATTCAAACGTAAACAACTAAGGGAGAACTCAGTATGACGATAGCCGAAATTAACGAACGAATCAGGATCGACGAACATGGTGGGGAGAAGCTTATAAGCAACGTCCGTCTGATCATGGGTTGTATTTTTACGGTGAGCACGACAGGCATTGCCATACTAAGATTCATACAGGGCGAGCCTTGGATACCATGGCGTGCCCATATCGTTACCGGAATCCTTTTGATGTATTCCATATACATCTTCGTATACGTGCGCAGGGCGGAAAGGCTGGAGGACTGGTTCAAGTACGTCTGTACCGCCATCGACATGACGCTGATCAGCGCGATTATATGGGTAAGCTGCACCTATCCGGAACTGTCGCCACCGCTTCCGTTTCTGTCGTTCAGGGCCCTTTTCTACCCGATACTCATCATGGCCGGCTCATGCAGATACAGTGCCCGCTGCGCGTACTTTTCGGGCCTTTACGCGGCGTTCACGTACACCATAGTCATCGTGGCCAATAGGGCGGTGCTGGACATACCCCATACCTTCATGCTTGACGGGCAGGAAAAGGTCGTAAGTTTCCCGATTTTCTACGAAGCCTTCCGCCTTTTCGGCATGATAATAACCGGTACGATTACCGGTATGGCCAGTGCCCGTCGTTTGAAGCTTTTTCACTCCATGATTGATTCCGAAAGCGCCCTTAGGCAGGAAATGGACGATACGAACCAGCGGCATCTTATGAAAACCATGGATAAGAACAAAAGCCTGAACAGCGTCGTGGTGGAATCGTTCGGCACGATCGAGAACATGCGCAAGCATATCAACGTCATGGAAGGCAATGTTCAGACCCAGATCGATTCCATGCAAAAAGCTTCCACGTCCGCCCGTGACATATTCGAGCAGGCCGATTCCTTTAGGGACAAGGTTCGATCTCAGACGGATTCCATCGTAAATTCGTCCAAGGCTGTCGAGCAGATGGTTTCCAGCGTCAACGGTATTCGTTCCATCGCGATGGGGACCAAGGAGACCGCCGAGACGCTGCTTCAGTCGTCGGAAGTCGGGCAGAAAATGCTTATCGAGCTTACCGACGATCTAAGGCAGATGGAGGAGCAATCCACCGCCCTGCACAGTGCCAACCGGGCCATCGTGGACATTGCAGGCCAGACGAATATTCTTGCCATGAACGCCGCGATCGAGGCCGCGCGCGCGGGCGAGGCCGGCAAGGGATTCGCCGTCGTGGCCGGGGAGGTTCGCAAGCTTGCGGAGCTTTCGGTCAAGGAGTCGGAGAAGATTACCCTGGAAGTACAGAAGATGGAAAAGAGCATGGCGCAGATCGGCAAGGTATCGAAAGCGACGGTCGATTCCATCGGCACGATTTTCACCGGGATCAAAGAGATGACATCCTCGTTCGAGGAAATGGACAAGGCCGTGGAAGCCCACGCTATGAAGGGAACCCATGTCATGGGTGCATTGGAGGCCGTGCAGCAGACCAGCGAGCAGGTCAGGGAAGGATCCCATATTATGCACGAGCAAAGCACGTTTATTCACAAGGAGATGAAAGAGCAGGAATCGATTTCGTCAGGTCTCACAAAAACCGTCCATGAGATGAAGAAGTCCGAAGAAGACGTGGTGCAGTTCCTTGAAAAGGCCAAGGATATGGTTTCGCGCGAAGCCTAGGGTTGAAAATCGGCCTAAAAGGATCGTTGCGGAAAGCGTGAATTCTGACGATAATTAACCTATAGTATGCCTTCTTCGTCGCGTCTTGTCGCGCAGATACAGTCTTTCATCGTGGGTATTAAAGATGCCCTGCGAGGTTTTCCCGGTGATTTGGCGGGGCTTCTTGCCAGGGCGCAGCTTGCCGTCGATGAAAAGATGGAAAAGGTTCCGCCGCGTGCGCGTAAGCCGGTCCTGGTCTTGGCAGTCTTGGCCCTTGTGGCCTTGCTTGTCGCGTTGATTGTGGCATCGCTGCCCGAAAGGGATCCATACGCGGACTGGGCGATTCCACCCCCGGTTATGCAGCTTCCACCCCAGCAGGACCTTATCCCGCCGGAGGAGCTGTTTCTGCCGGACGAGCCTGACTTTGTTCCTGGCGTGATGCTGGGGCGGGAACAGCGCACGGAATGGACCGCCGAGGATGCACAGCCCTGGTGGCAGAATCCCTTGGCCGATGGCGAGGAGCAATGGCGGACCAGAATCGAACGAATGGTAGACGAAATCATGGAGAGTGTCCCTTGAGAAAGGTAAAGGTGGTTTTGCTTGTTTTGCCGCTGCTTGTGATGGCGGTTTCATGTGCCAGTGTCCCTCAGCACGCTGGGGGGGATCAGTACACTGGGGAAGGATTGCCCGATGCGGTTGTTCCCCAGGTGGATGATCAGTACGATGTCGATTTTCCCTTGGATGCGGAAGGGGATTTGCCGGAGGTATCCGATGCCTTGCCGGGTTTGGATACCCCTTTGACAAACGGGGATATTTCGGACGCTGCATTGGCGGGGGCTTCCGCGACAGAGGGGCTTTCGGATATCGCTTTAGCCGAGGCTTTATTGGCTGGGGATTTGCCGGATGCTACCCTGGCCGAGGTTTCCACAGTTGGGGATCTTATTGCCTTAGCTGAAGCTTCCGCTACTGGGGATTCCACGACTCAAGATGCAGTTTTGGCCGAGGCTATAGCTGAAAACCTTCCAGATACCGCTTCAGCCGAAGCTTTTGAGATCGGGGATATCTCGGATACCGCTTTAGTTGAGGCTTCTCCAGCCACAACAGATACAACCTTGGCTGAAGGTTCCACGATTGAGGATCTCCTGGATACCGCTTTAGTCGGGGCTTCTCCAATCGTGGATCTTCCAGACGCTACCTTAGCTTCCCCGATCGGGAATATCCCAGACACTGCCTTAGCCGAGGTTTCTCCAGTCCCAGACATCATTTTGGTTGAAGCTTCCACAGCCCCAGACGTTGCCTTAATCGAAGCTTCCCCTGTTCTGCATGAAATACACGCCATATCTGGACCCGTATCGGTTTCCATGGGCAACCCTAATACTGGCAGCACCAACACCGAACCCGTTCCACAGGCCTTAGTTCCACCCGAACCGATCTCCCCAGTCTTTATAGCACGGGCAACGAACCCCAATACCGGCAACCCTAACACTAATACGAGCCCTGTTTCCCCAGATGCAATCGTTCAGGAACCAGCCCCGGTAATAGTGGTGCCGCCGCCTGTCGCAATTCCGTCAGTCGTGGCTTGGGAGCCGCCTGTCTTTGAGCCCGATTTACCCGAATTGCCAAACCCTGTTTCCGATTTCCGAAACCTGCTTCCACCGCCGCCCGCTTTTTCCCGTGTCGTTCACGTACCGGCGGGGCAGATGGTCGAAATACCGTTTCGGGGAAGCGGCTGGATCTTTTTGGGCGAGACTGGCGGACAGCGCGGCATAAGCTTCGATGTCCGCAGACCAGACTCCGACGGTCAGACCTTTGTTTTCAGGGCCGAAACCGAAGGCGAATACTCACTTAGATTTTACCGCCGCGATTTTGTCCGCGACATAATCCTTAACGATCATGTGCAGATAGTCGTCGAAACCGGCGGGGCCGCTGCTGGAAGGGTGATTGCCGAACGCTGGCCCAGCCCGATTGACGAGGCCAGGATTCTAAGGGCCACTGGCAGACTTGACACGGCTTACCCCGTGGAGCCGATTCCTCAAGCAATCCCGGAACTTGCCGAGGTTCCCGCACCTGTTGTACCAATACCCGTGGTCGAGCCGGTGGCGGTACCCGAACCTATTCCCGCAGTAGTCACGGCCGCCCCACCAGTAGTACCCAATGCCGTTCCATATACGATCGCCGAGCCGGTAGCTCAGTTCCTGGATCCCTTCGAACTGCTGCAGATGGCCAGGGACGAATTCGACGCGGGACGGGTTGCCGAGGCAATAGCTCTGCTTGACCTGTTCACCGAACTATATCCCTCTGGAAGTGACGAGGCCTGGTGGCTTTACGGCCAGTTTTTCGAGGCGGACAGCCCCAGCCGGAACATACTCTACGCGCTTAGCTATTACCGGCGCCTTGTCAACGAATTCCCCCAAAGCAGTCGTCTTACCGACGCTCGCCGAAGAATAGCGTTCCTGGAACGGTTCTTCATCAACATTCGCTAGCATGTTTAACAGCATTCGCGGACTTGTCGGCGGGAAAAACGACGAGGCGGCGTTCATCCTTACCAGCGGGGTGGAATGGGAAATCGCAATGCCAGCGACGGATATGGGCCTGTTGCCGGAAACGGGCGAAGAATGCCGAGTCTTTACCTGGCTGTACCATCGCGAGGACACGATGCGGCTTTTCGGCTTTTCCGCCGAGGCGCGGCGAAACACCTTTCTGGAACTTTTGAAAGTCGAAGGCATAGGCCCCAAAGGTGCGTTGAAGATAATGGGCGGCATAGGACAGGAAGATCTTGAACGCGCTTTGGAAACCGGGGATCTGGCCAGGCTGGAAGCGGTTCCAGGCCTTGGAAAAAAGACGGCGCAGAAAATGCTTCTGGCGTTGAAGGGGAAACTCGTCCAGGCACCGGTGTTCTCGGCGACGGCTTCCCCATACGCCGATCTTGTCGATGCCCTTGCGGAGATGGGCTACGACAAACGCGCCGCTGCGGATGCCATCGCCAGGGTAGAAATCGGTTTGCCACCTGGTTTGTCAAAGGCCGAAAAGGAGAAGCTTCTATTCAAGAACGCAATTGTGCACCTTTCTGGTGGCAACTAGCGGGCGGGCGCGGATATGGCGAGAAAAAGCAAGAATGCCCAATCGGATGAAGGTATACCGAATGTAGCTCTGGCGGAAACGGATTTTCCGAATGCGGGAATCGCCCGACCCGAGGCCATTCCTGGCGAGGACGACAGGGACCAAGCCTTGCGCCCCAAGCGGCTTTCGGAATTCCTGGGCCAGCAAGCCATGAAGGACAATCTGCAAGTCTTTATCCATGCCGCAAAGGAACGTGGGGAAAGTCTGGATCACCTGTTCCTGATTGGTCCGCCTGGGCTTGGCAAAACCACCCTGGCAAAGGTCGTGGCCAACGAACTCGAAACCGGTTTCGTACAGACATCGGCCCCTGCGCTGGACAAACCCAAAGACCTTGTTGGCCTTTTAACCAACCTGAAAAAAGGCGATGTTTTTTTCATCGACGAAATCCACCGGCTAAAGCCCGCAATCGAGGAACTTCTGTACATCGCCATGGAAGACTATGAGCTTGACTGGATCGTTGGGCAGGGACCAATGGCGCGAACCCTGCGAATACCGATCCAGCCTTTTACGCTAGTCGGGGCGACGACAAAAGCCGGGGTTGTTTCCAGCCCACTGATCAGCCGCTTTGGAATCACCTGCCGTTTTTCGTTTTATCTGCAACAGGACATGGAAGCCATAGTTCACCGTTCGGCGGGGCTTCTAGGCGTAAAGATAAAAACCGATGCTGCCGCGCTGTTGGCGAAGTCGTCACGGGGAACGCCAAGGGTGGTAAACCGCTTGCTTCGGCGCATGAGGGATTTCGCCCAATTCGCCGCCCAAGGCTCAAAAGCCGCAAACTCCATAAGCCTGGATGTGGTGCGCGGTGGACTTGACCGGTTGGAGATTGACTCGCTGGGATTGGAAAAACAGGACCGGGACATACTAAAAATGATAATCGAGCGTTACAGAGGGGGGCCTGTGGGCGCGGAGACCCTGGCAATTTCCGTGGGGGAGTCGGTCGAAACCCTGGAAGACTATTACGAACCTTTTCTGATTCAGGTCGGTCTTCTGCAGCGCACCCCCCGGGGCAGAATGGTAACGTCCCTTGCCTATGGACATTTGGGCCTTAAACTGCCACAGGACACCAGAAACGGCGAGGGGTTTCTTTTTTAGGGGAGCCTTTCCTGTAATGCCAGCGTTGGATGGCTGAAAATGGAGCCTGTCCTAAAAATTGTGTAAATGGCCAATAACAAAGATGGCCAAGACACGACAAAAAAAGGAAAAGGACGTACTGGATCAATTGCTGGACACCATCGACTTCCAGGGGCTGACCCAGGACGAGGTGGTAGGCAAGGACGG
>Ga0209755_10002434_pt1 | contig 25610 bp, 27 predicted proteins | sample TergutCo191P1_FD_187301 | JGI IMG/M metagenome (GOLD analysis project Ga0209755, IMG submission 187301) | Cornitermes sp. P1 segment gut microbial communities from Petit-Saut dam, French Guiana - Co191P1 (SPAdes) (version 2) | ecosystem: Host-associated > Arthropoda: Insects > Digestive system...
GATCCTCCCCAAAAGATTCGATCCCAAGCATTGGCCTGGTGTCGGGGTGTACGCCATCATACCTTGCAATGTAATACCCAGTCCAACTACCTGCGGCAGCCGGCACAGGCGACAGGAATGGGTATATCAGTGCGTCTGGAAATGCCGAGTAGGCACGACCTTCCCAAACTCCATCTACAGGGAATTTTGTGGGCGTATACACATCAACCCTGTTAATCTCGCCAACTGGGGCAAAATAAATTTCTTGCCATCCCACACGATCAGCCAAATCCCACCAGACGGTAAGTGTACCGTTTCCAGGCTCGACCTGAATGTTTCGTGGGTAATCCCCACGTTCGATGGTATCGTCCCTGGTTGTCCTGTCCCTGCGGTCGCTGATGCTCGTTCCATTGGCATTGACCGCCTCCACCCAGACATAGTACTGGGTATCGGGCTGTAGGCCTTTCCTAATAAAGTACACCGTATCTTGTATATTCGTGGCCTGGGGATTTTCGGGGCGAAGGGATTCCTCGGACCAGAAGATGTTGTAATGATGCGTATTCGATCCTGTCCACGTGAGGGATATTACGGGAGTTTTTTTGCTAGGATCGTTAGCAGCAGCGGCAACACTAGCTGGATTGCTCAAATCCACATCGGCGGTAAATCCATAACCATCCTGCATGGCGGTTATGACAGGTCTTTCAGGCAGGCCAAGCGAAGGGGGAAGGGTCGGGCCAGGACCAGGGCGATTTGGATCAGTATTCGTTGGGCAACCAGACAGCAGAAAAAATAACACGACGGCGGTCATTGCAATCGTGAACCTTGCGAAAAGCAAGCCTTTCGCATTTCGTTGTTGAGAGTTCATCTCTTTCCTCCGTATAATAACACTATTTATGTTTACCCAGGAACATACATTCCCAGCTTATTCAAACCCTAGTCCCGGTTCTCCAAGCTCCTTTGCAGCTTTACCGTAAGCCCTATGGGAATCTGTACCATAAGCCTGGTATCGAAGGTGTCCCTTGGAGTAAAACCGGGGGGAAATTCACCCACGGTTGCCGACAGTTCCTGGGATGTACTGCGCCAGGTGTAGTCAAACACAAAACCCATAAAAGCCTCGACCGAAGAGCCAAGATGGAAAGTCGATCTTAGCTCCACAGAAAAATAATTGTTGAGCATTCTATACTGCGGTGTTTCGTCTATGCGCACCATGTTACGGGCATAAATACTGCCTTCGAACGTCTGGGTGAACCTGTAAGCAGCACCGAGACCATTCCACAGAAAACTGTGGTGCACGTCGGCCATGTCGGCGGCAACGGTATCCGCAGACATGAGACCCCAGTCCCTCAAATTGACGTGCGGTCTGTGCAGGTTAAAAATGCGGTAGTTTTTGTCGGTCCAGAAACTATAGTTGTGATCTGTTCTTAGGGTAAGGTTCCCTGTCCTGTAACGGGCGACAAGGTTTATACCGTTTTTAAGAACAATCGGCTGGACAGTGCTTGCGCCAACAAGAAATTCATCAAGGTATTTTACAAGAACACCGGCATAACCGACTGTAATGCCAAGGGAATCGTCCCTAAAAGGATACAGGCTTCCGTAAAGTCCAAACTGATGCGTCATTATATGCGCATCGGGCCGCATTGGCACTATCTGGTTTACCTGCATATTAAACGTGTACTGGGATGCAGTTTTTTCCGACTGGAAAATATATGCCACGTTTACTTTGGCAATATTCCCAATCATGCTACCCACATTCACGCCGTACTGCATACTGTGCCCGTACACCGCTTCCTGAGTGAAACTGCCAGTGCGAACCATAAGGACGTGTCCTATGTTTCTTGCCAGATCCTCAAGGTTCCCACCAGCGGCAAGCGCGACTTTTACAGGATCAAGATCCACCTCAAACAGGACACCACGACCACTCGTAATGTTATCGGGGTTTTTGTTGCTGTCCACCGTGGGGTTTTCCGCCTGACCCTCCCCAACGTTGCGAACATGGTCGTCGTACACACGCAGGCCTGCACCAGCCCCCTGCGAGTCGGCGAATGAATACCCGATGTCGTTACCAGCACTTATCCTAAGCCTGTTGTCAAAGAAACCCACCCACGCCCTTATGCCGTCAATTCCGTTCTTGTTCACGGAAAGCGCACCACCGAACCAGTAGGCATTGTAGCCAAAGCGTACGCTGGTTCCGTCAAGAATTTTGGTGCCGCCAAAGGGAAGGTTATCAATCAGCGTGAAGTCGGTACGCCTGTCACGTTCCAGCGCGTCGGAAAATCTGACATCGGTAAGTTGAAAAAGGTTCGACGTGGTTTCGATCTGTGCGGTAAAACCACGTTCATAGTCTATTTGTATAGCGGCATCTTCTGTGTCGTTGTCCACGGTTCCAAACGCCTGGGCATGTACCGACGCAATGAATACGCCAAACAGTATCGGCAAAAATGTTAAAATCTTGCTCATAAAAACTCTCTCTGTTTATCGCTGTCGAAAAAATTCGTCCACCTGGCGTTGTGCCTCCGCCATTATCTTGTCAAGACCAGCGGTTCTTAGTTCCCCGATAAGCCTTGGCAAAACCACGTCGGGGTTAGCGGCACCAACGATGAGGTCGGTGGCATTTCTCTCCCATATAATCCTTGCGTTTGTCAGTTCTATCATCACAGGTTCCAGATCCATCATGAAACCCATCATTACCGACGGTACTGCGGTCTCGTTTTGGTACCGCACTTCATCCCAGTAACTTGGCGGAACCGTGTCCTGGGGCGTTATGATAAAGTAGTTTCCCTGCTGATAATTCGTAAGCGACCAGTTAGGGTTTTCCGCATGTACCGCCCTTCTGCCATCAACATCGACGTAGCTAAAGTGTCTGCCTTCAATGCCGTAGGCCAGCATATCCCTGAGCGTGGCATCGGTGTTGACCAGTTGCAGGAGTCTAAGTGCATCTTCCTTATGCATCGAATTCACGCTAATGCCGTTCATTGAACCCTGGATGGAAGCGGTGGAATAGATCGGGCCGAAAAAGCGTACCGGCTTGAAACGTTCGATACCTTCCTGTGCGGCAAAAAGAGGCGCGACGGAAGGCCAGGCCTGAGCCATCATGAACATTATCCCCCGCGGGACTTCGTGTATCAGGTTTGCGTCGGGGTTGATAATGCCGTTCTCGAACCAAGAGTTAAAATACCTAAAACTTTCGACAATATCCGGTTGTTCAAGGGTGAGCACCACCCGTCGTTCCCCGTCGTCCATGCGCACCCCGATAGGCGGAAAGTTGGCTAGCAGACAATCGTAATTGCTAAAGATCCATGTGTTGCTGCTCCTTGCCAGAGTCAAGGGATAGAAGCGAGGCCCCTCCCCCTGCTTGACCCTGTGGAATACCTTGTCAAGATAAGACCAGCCGCTACGGGTAAGATCGATGTCGTATTTTTCGACAAAGGCACTGTCCCAAAAATAGAAGCCGGTTATCGAGGAATCCTTGAATGTCGGCACCGAAAAAATCCTATTATTGATCCTAACACCATCCCACAGTACGCTGGGAATGACTTCCAGCAGTTCCGGTGCCACTTCTGGCACAAGATCGGTGATGTCCGCAAATGCTCCCAACGAGGCGAAGCGATTGTAGTTTCCGGAATCGGTAAACATGATATCAAAGTATTCGCCGGCGTTTACCAAGGTGTTGAAACGCTGCGATGCATCCGCCCAGCTTGCCAGCCTGAATTCAACCCGTACGCCTATTTTGTCATACACGTAGTCGCTAATTACTTTTTGGTCTCTGGCAAAACTCAACTGCCTGGTGCCTACCTGCCACCAGATCAATGTGGGAACACCGTCCGAACGGCTACAGCCGCCCAGAACGAGAGCAAACAATAAAATCACCACAACGGCAACCCTCGACATCGATCTGTTCATAATGCTTCTCCTCGTCATTACTTTTGTCATAATAGTCTTAGCCCTTAATCGCACCGATCATAAGGCCCGAAATAAAATACCGCTGGAAAAGGGGGTATACGCAGGCGATTGGCAGTATTGCCACGACTACAATCGCCATCCGTGCCGCTTCCCTAGGCATGGCCGCCAGCAACTGCACCTGGGTCTTTCCCAAAAGTGCGGCGTTCTGCGCAAGAAAATTTATGTCGGCAAGCAGCCGGTTCAAGTATGCCTGCAGGGACAGCAGCGAGGGATTGTCTATGTACAGCATTGCCGTAAACCAGTCGTTCCAGTACGTAAAGCTCATGAAAAGGCCGATAGTCGCCAGCACCGGCAAGGACAACGGAAACACGATGCTGAAAAATATTCGCAACTGGTTTGCCCCGTCCAGCTTTGCCGACTCGATAAGCGAATTGGGTATCGTGGCACGGAAAAAAGTTTTGCAAAGAATTACGTTGAAAGAGGAAACCGCCAGGGGCAATATAAGTACCCATATAGTATCGCTCAGGCCAAGGAACTGCGAGATTACGAAGTACGTCGCAACAAGACCGCCAGAGAAAATCATGGGGACGAAAACAAACCAGACAAAAAACTTTTGCATCTTGTATTCCTTGCGACTAAGCACGTACCCCATCAATGAATTAAGCGTAACGCCAAGCACGGTTCCCACCGCCGTAATAAACACCGATACTCCCAATGCCTGGAAGATCAGGTTTTGGTTCTTGAAAAGAAAGGCATAGCCGTCAAGGGAAATAGCCTTGGGTATTAGGCGGTAGCCGTATTCCCGTATCGAGGATTCATCGGTGATCGAGATGGCCACCAGCAAAAGAATGGGTATTATGCAGACGAGGCAAAGAATTATCATAAGGATGTTGAAAACCACGTTTGTCGCAGGTTTTATTCTGGTGAACCGTACTATACTGCTTGTCGTCGTCGTTTTCCTTGCCATGGGTTCTCCTAAATCAATCTAGATCATCGCCGATTCTTCATCGATTTTTTTGACGACCCAGTTCACGAACAGGGTCATGACACACGCCGTAACCGCCTGCGCCATTGCCGCCGCCGCCGCCATCCCCGTGGTCGCACTCCTAAGCTGCCGGAACACGAACACGTCCAGCGTCGTGACGGTTTCGTACAGGGCGGCGGAATTCCTTGGCACCTGGAAGAACAGGCCGAAATCGGAATAGAAGATTCTGCCAGCCGACATAATAAACATCAGCACTATTATGGTTTTCATCATCGGCAGGGTTACACGCCAGATCTGCTGCCACTTTGTGGCCCCGTCAATGATTGCCGCCTCGTAAATCGTCCTGTCAATCGAGGCAATGGTGGCAAGGTACACGACCATGCCGTACCCGACCCCCTTCCACTGGCTCATAAAGACAAGGAAGCCGGGCCAGAACTTCGTCTCCGAATAGAAACGAACTGCTGGCAATCCCAGGTTTTCCAGGACACGGTTTGCAAGGCCCATGTCATAACTCAAAAAAGCCCAAACCACCGCGGAAACCACGACCCACGACAAGAAATACGGAAAGAACATTATCGTTTGGTATATCTTGGCCATTCGTTTGTTGAACAGTTCGTTGACAATTAGCGAAAGCGTAATGGTAAGCACGGTTCCCACAACGATGAACACGGCGTTGTACCCAAGGGTGTTGCGGATTATAAGCCAGATGTCCCGGTTGGAAAACAGGAAACGAAAGTTGTCAAACCCCACCCACCTGCTGGTAAGGATGCTCCTGATGAAGTCCCCCGAGATGCGGTAATCGATGAAGGCAATAATGATGCCGAACATGGGCAGATAGCAAAAGAGCAGGTACCAGATTGTCGTCGGCAAGGCCAGTAACGAAAACTGGGTATCATCGGTTGTCCAGGGTTTTTCGGGGCCCTTGTGCTTGCGCATACAGATAACATAATGATCCGGCCGCAAAAAGGCCAATAACAAAATGTACTTTGCTTATAACTTCTATGACATTACGATGATTTGTGACAATGGCATGGCTTTTGCCCAGAATGACATACCATTTAGGATGGGATGGGGTTCGATTGGTTACTATGGAAGTATCAAATCGGCAGGAACCATGACATCGTTGACAGGCTGGCCGGATTCGTCCTGGATGATGCGGTGAAGAACCTCCACCGCCTGCCTGCCTATCTCGTCCTCGTTCTGCTGAAGGCAGGTAAACCCAGGAAACTCGCCATCGTAATCTGGACGATCAAACGTAAGTAGCGTAAAATCCGGCGTAAACGGTCGGCCCAGAATGCCAAACGCCTTCCGAACAAGACGGGCAATCCTGAACTCGGTGGTAAATGCGGCGGTTATTTCCGGATGATCGGACAGGTGCCGCACGATCATGTCGGGATTGTCCTTGGAGACCAGGGTATTGCAGATATAGGCGGGGTTTAGGGGAAAGCCGGTGTTGGCAAAGGCCTGGGTAAAGCCCTGCTGACGATCCTTAAGGGTCGAGGTATTGGCCACAGGCCCGGAGTAAAAGGCGATGTTCCTATGGCCTTTTTCCAGCAGGCCCCTAACCGCCATTTCCGAGGCGGCGACATTGTCGGTGGACACCGAGGGCACGGGCAGTCCCCACATTTTGCGATCGACAAAGACCAGGGGGCGTTTTTTAAGTATTTGCCGCAGGATTTCCGCATTGTAATGCTCGCCCTGCACCGGGATCAGCAGTATGCCTGCCACGTTTTCGTTGTCCAGGACACGCAGGGCCTGTTCCTCCTCTGCAGGGGATTCGTGGGTCAAGCGCAGGATCAGGTGGTAGCCCAGGGCTTCGCAGGCCGCCTGCACGCTGCACACCAGCCTTTTCCCGAAGAAATCGTCGAACGAGGAAAGCAGGAAGGCGATGGCCCGAAACGAGGCGGCCTTTTTGCGCAACTCCATCGAGGCAGGCGTTTCCAGCACGAAGGAACCCTTCCCCCGTTTTCGGGAGATAAAGCTGTTCGCCGCCAGCATCTCCAGAGCTTTTTTGCTGGTAATCCTGCTTACATGAAAGGCTTCGCAAAGCTCTTTTTCCGAAGGTATCAGATCCCCCGGCTTTAGCTTTTCCGAGGATATTTCGTGCAGCAGACGTTCGTATATCTGCCAGTACCTGGGAAGCGCTCGGATATCCTGAGCCAGCCCGTTGGATGGGTCGGGGTTTGGGAGCTGTAAATCTGTCATGTCCTCGTTTCCCATAGGATTGATATGCCAATGTATCATTCGGGTGGGAATAATTCAAGTTGAGGGTGAAGTCGGGACATCCCGGATTATTAATGAAATCACGGCAAATGCCGGAAAAATTGTCTTCTTCATGTTAACCTCTCAAAGCATTCCTACGAGCGTCATCCATCATTTTCCGTATTGCCTCACGTAAAAATCAAACCCCAGGAGGTGATGTCTCCATTTGACAGTACTACTTTTAGGTAGTATATTGAAAATATGCCGATGACGGGTAAGGAAATGCTAAAATTGTACCTGAAAAACGGCTGGGCGTTGGATCATGTTACTGGATCTCACCATATCGTGATAAAGGACAATGTTTCGGTTTCCATTTCTGTCCACAACAAGGATTTGAAAAAAGGCACCGAACAAAAGCTGTTAAAGCTGGGAGGTTTTAAATGATCGCATATCCTGCAAAATTTGAAGAAGCGGCCGAAGGCGGCTATGTCGTTGAATTTATCGATGTACCGTCCTGCGTTACGGAGGGGGACACTCTGGAGGAGGCGATGGCAATGGCAAAAGAGGCCATTTCCGCCATGCTGTACAGTTTTGATTCAAGAAAAATGACAATTCCGGAACCTTCGAAAGTGGAAGGAAAGGGGATTCATTATATTGAGCCTGAACTGAAGATAGCCTTCGCCATTACTCTAAAAAAAGAGCGCGAACGCCTGGGCCTGACCCAAAAGGACGTGGCAGAACGGTTAAACGTTAATTGGGCGTATTATCAGCGCATAGAAAACCCCCGAAGAACAAATCCGACTTTGGGAACCATCATAAAATTGCAAAAGTTTTTTAACCGCCAGTTTATTTCCCTGTAAGGATAGTCGTTAGGGGGTTTCGGCAAGCCACAGGAAAGTGATTGGTTGGAAAACACCAACGGGCTAAATGATTATCCTTTCCCCAGTTATCTGGTACTGGAGCATGACATGGTAGGGAGATCTCTGCATGTTGTCATTACCGCATAACGCTATACACCATTGCCTTACACCTTTTACACTACCGTGGTGAAAAGGCCCAGGTAGTATTGCCCCAAGTATCACGGCTTGCCGTAAACGCTCCCGCTCTTCTTCCGTTTTCGTTGTAAAACCGTCCAAAAAGATCACAACAACAGTTGCTGATATCCACATAAGCCCCTATAATAATGCTGGTAATTTGATTGCCAGCAAATAGCCCACGCTCAATGCTAGTAACGCTGTCGGGAATAGTTATGTTGATCAGTTGATTGTTTTGAAATGCCTGTCTGCCTATGGATGTAACGGTGTCAGGAATAACCACCCTGGTTAATCCTCTTCCCTGAAAAACGTTGTCACCTATCGCCGTTACGTGTATCCCGTTAACCATAAAAGGTATGAAAACTTCTGTTCCCCGTCCGTTGAACTGGGTTAATGTGCCGTCATCCCGAACCACGAAGTTTGACGTATCCACAGGAACTCTGCGGATTCCTGTGGTGCGAGCAAGTTCCCCGTTCGACATAACGCTTACACCTGTCTGTCTGGCGGCATCTGCCGTTGGTACGCCGTTAACGCTGACTACCCGTATGCCAAGGCGGTCTGTGATCAGATTAATGTCCACCGCTGGGAAAATCACGTCCCCTTCCCACTGCTTTGGAATAACCCTACGGCTAACCCTTGAGTGGATATTGAAACCAGCAGGTATGCTAACAGTCTGCCTTGCAATACCAGTACCCTGGTCGTTTACGATTTCCGCAATCACAGTTAGGTTGTTCGTCCTGTTCGCAAACGGTGGGGGAGAATTTATGCTGTTGTTGGGCCAGTTAATCCCCCAGTCGTTGGCTCTGCCAGTTGCCCTAAGGCCGTCTGCCACGGTCGCAACCACCTGATTTATCGTATCTGCCCACGCTTGATCCGCTACAAGGCTCATCCAGAAGCGCAGTTCCATCGTTTCGTTCCGATGGTTTATCGCCCCCTCCCTAATGTTGGGATAGTACACAAGAAAGTATGACTGTCGCTGGGTATAGCTGACGAAAAAATCCTCGGTTTCCCGCAGTCGATCCATCCACTGCCTGCGCCAGGCAATGTCCTGTCTGGCTCCCTCGCCAAAACCCGTACGCGCAAGGCCAGCAGTCAGAATTTCAAGGCGATCCTCCGCTTCCCAAAGTTCAGGATTGTAAACACCAGCCTGAATAAAATGGGACAGGGCTTCCACTTCCAGCCCTCCTCGCTGCGCAGTAATACCCCTGGCAAGGGCGGTCTGCGCCTGCACAGCGGCTATGTCCATGGTTCTTGTCAGTTCCTGCCTTCCACGTGCGGTTAGGGTAACCCCAAGTTGTCTAAGCAGGCTGGCGGTAGCTTCCCTTACTGCGGAAAGGTTTTCGATAGCCTGTAGGGAAACGGCAGTGGGTGGATGCGAAGCCCTTCGTACGCCAGTCTGGACATCGGTTACCGCAAATTCCAGCATGTAAACAGTGGCGGTTCTTGTTATGGAACCGGCAAGAACGTAGCGTGCATTGGCAATGTGCCCTATGCGGATAAAGTCCTCGTCCGAGAAATATCCATACATGGACAGGCCCTGTTGCTGAAGAACCGTTTCCAGGTTCTGCCTGTCGATGACGGTTATGGCGGAATACAGGTTAAAATCCCCGGTAATCGACCCCTGCACCAGTGACGGCATCCACCGTAACTCGTCTTCCGAAAGCCCGTTGCCCGTAGGCTCAAGAACCGCCAGAGTCATGCCCCTGCCGCCGGTTCCCGTAAAGAATGGGGATCCCGATTGGGCCGCTACGGGCCGAATCGCCGCAAAGAGCAGAATTGCGTAAAGTACCGTAAAACCTAAGTTTTTCATGTTATACCTCCATATCAAAAATAGATATCAAGCTGTTGTAACAGCCTTCGTTTCTTGTACTACTACATAATCCAGACTTGAATTAGGCAGTGTATCATCGCCCCAAACTAACCATGCTTGTTGCTTCCCAAAACATACTCCTTTTACTTCTTTGCAACAACTCACCTCCGTGCTGCGGGAGAATCCGCACGTCAGAATTTCTTTCCCACATACCCAGTAATAAACACCATTGCCAGATATTCCTCTCCAGAATCAGCTTCACTGGGATACCTATCTACCGATTTGTGTAGGAATGAGGCGATTGGTTGTTGTACCGTCGCCAACGTGACCATTCCAGGAAGTGTTGCCGTCATTGGGGATAGCGCATTTTCAAGCAATCGATTAAGAAGCATTGACATTTCCGACAGCGTTACAAATATTGGGAGAGGGGCATTTGAAAACAATCAACTGACCAACCTGACCATCCCAATTATCTCCCCAGGCCCAAAGCGTGCCATTCGTTTTGATGGCTGCCGTTCTATGAAAACCTGCGGTTATGGAGGCCCAGTTTGTCGCAGTCCCTATCTGGATAGGGGTATCGCTGAAGCTGCCCCAACCACCTGCACCGTCACCAAGTTGACCTGACCGATTGTATCCCCAGGCCCAAAGCGAACCATCCGCTCTTATGGCCACGGCATGTTGACAACCTGCGGTTACGGCCGCCCAGTCTGTCGCAGTCCCTATTTGGATAAGGGTCGCATCGTAAAACTGGTCCCATCCCAAAGTCCATAGCGTGCCGTCCGTTCTGAGAGCTACGATGTTCCCCCAGATTGCTGCCACTGACACGGATAACCAGCTTGTTTCCATTCCCATTTGGGAGGGGATATCTCCGACATACCAAAACCACAGTGTGCCATCCGTTCTTATGGCAGCTATACGAACTCCACCTACTGACACATGTTTCCAGTTTGAGTCCACCCCTATTTGAGTGGGAATACGGCTTACTCCTCCCCAAATCCAGAGTGTACCATCCGTTGTTATGGCTACAGTGAGCTGGATACATGTGGACAGGGATCGCCAGTTTGCCTCCGTCCCTATACGAACAGGGGAATGTCGGTCAGTTGTCGTGCCATCGCCAAGTTCCCCCCAGCTATTCATTCCCCAAGACCATAGCGTACCATCCGTTTTGATTGCTACGGTAAAGCCAGGGCCCGCAGACACGTACTCCCATTCTGTTGCAGTCCCTATTTGTGTGGGGACGTGGCGACATATTGTCGTGCCGTCGCCAAGCTGGCCCCATTCATTATGCCCCCAAGTCCACAGGGTACCGTCTGCTTTGATAGATGCAGTATGCCGACCTCCCCCAGAAACAGAAGTCCAATTTTCCCAATCAACACCATATCTAACCACAGTAGCGGCCCCAAATGTGTTACCTACTATGGCGGTATCGTTGCCAAGAACCGATACGTTGGCAAGTTGCGGATTACTCGCAAAGGCTCCCCACCCAATACTCGCAACTCTGTCCGGAATAGTCACATAAGTAAGCTGATTCCGCTCAAATGCCCCACTACCTATGTAAGTAACACTGTTGCCAATAATTACGCTGGCAAGCTGGTTGCCACGAAATGCCGAATTACCAATATGTTGAACGCTATCAGGAATCACAACATCGGTAATTTGGTTTTGATAAACTGGAAAAGAAAACCTGGCTACGTCCGCAAGCCAGTCCTCGTTTGTGTAACCTGCGTCTGCCAGAAACTCCTCAATTTGTTCCAATAAAAAATCTGGCCTTTCCTGTAGAACAAAGAGGTTCGTGTGGTTAAGTTCGGGGAAAATGTATAACAGGGTAGTCCTGTCATCGGTTGGCAAAAGATTGTCCAAATCGAATAAGCGGAAAGCGGCCCTGACTCTGCCCCGGTACTGGGGGGAAACTCTGTCTAGGAGGGCAATCATCCTGCCTTCCTCCATTACGGGTGGAATCCTGAATCTAAGAAAACCGGTATCGATATGGAACAAAGTGTGGGAAAATGCCCCGTTTCCAATATGTGTAACGCCATTTGCAATGGTAACACCGGTTAACTGATTATTCGAAAATGCCCAGTCTTCGATATGCGTAACGCTGCCGGGAATGGTAACGTGGGTAAGACTTTTTCCCTGGAACGCTCCTTTGCCAATGATGGAAACAGGCAATCTATTTATTCTGGATGGAATTCGTACCACCTGATTTGCCCCCACATACTCCACAATACGCACCGACGCGCCACCATTCACAGCCTCCACCCTAAAATCGCTTTCAGGGCAATATCGGGCACAGGCAGAAACCACCACCATCGTAATCAAAGCGATACCAAAAACCAGTTTTCTCATCATTGTCTCCCTTTGCGTATAGCACACTCACCTTGGTTGAAAACTCCACCTGCCATTTCCGAAGGTATATGTTCCCACTCTGCGTCCGTTGTTTGTATAAAATCGAAGAAAGGTGATAAATCTGTCATAGCCTCTAAACAAATCAGCATACAAATTTGGACGACCAAGGAGATCTATCGTAACATTGTTGCCAATGGTTACATTGGTTAGTTGGTTTTCATCAAAAGCCCTTGCCCCGATAATAGTAACACTGTCAGGGATTATTATGCTAGTCAGTCGGTTTCTGGAAAATGCTCCATCCCCGATGTAAGTAACGTTGTTGGGAATTATTAGACTGGCCAGATAGTTCTGATTAAATTCATTTGCCCCGATATAGGTAACGGCATTACCAATGGTTAAGCTGATCAATTGGTTCTGATTAAATGCCCATGCACCAATGCTAGTAACACTATTTGGAATGATTAAACTGGTTAGTTGGTTCCTATCAAATGCCCCCATCCCAATGTAAACAGTATTGCCTGAAATGGTTGCATTAAGAAGTTGATTCGAAGCAAATGCCCAATCACCGATGCTCGTAACACTGTCGGGAATTATTACGCTAGTAAGTTGATGTCCTACAACCAATTCTCCATCAACCCAGCGTAGTCCTGCAAATGCATTTTCGCCGATATGCGTAACAGGCAAGTTGCCTACCCGAGGCGGAATCCTAACATCACGGTTGTTTCCTAAGTACCTCACAATCTTTAACGACCTGCCATCGTATACAGGTTTCACTTCAAAATCGCTTTCAAAGCAGAATTGCTGAGCGTAGACAGAAAATGTAATCATCGCCACTAAGGCGATACCCAAAACCAATTTCTTCAAATCTGACACCTCCTTACCGTTATCGTCTTCTAACAACTTGGAAAGTCCAGTTGCCGCCTGGTGCTACAACTGAACCGCTGAAAACATCCCCGGCTATCGTTCCATCCAAATCAGCAAAACCCCAACCGCTGGGACGTTCAATCCATCTATACCCTGTCAGAGAATATCTTCCTGTCGATGGATTATATGATATGCGCATATAGTAACTACCATAAGCGGCATTTGTTTTGCCTGGAAGATTGTAGAAATCAAAAATGGCTCTGAAAATACCTCTTTCCTCAAAAACACTCAAAGTTAGGCCTGTTTCCCCCTGCCCTGCAAAATAGCTACCTTCCCAAACACCGACAAGCTTGCCCAAAGCTTGAGCCAGGGTTCTAGCCGACACTAATGTTGAACGTACATGGCCAAACATGGGTATATTTCCCTCCATGGTGAGCTTTGTATCAGATAGTTCAATAATGGTGTATATATGAGTAACACCTGATGACATAAGTATTAGACGCCCATCGCTGCCTATTCTCCATGAAAAACTGTCAGTCCATCTTCCAATCCCCCTGAGACTGTCTGCTTCCTGTATACCAGTTCCATCATTAAAAAATTCCATTCTGTCTACAGACAAGTCTCTGGGGATATTGGCCTCCAAGAATTCCCATTGCCCTATCAATAGAGATTCGGAACCTTGCCGAGCACAGGATAAAGCCGCAAGGCCGAAGATCAACAAAAAAAGAAAAGCCGCCCTTTTCATTTTCAAAACCTCTCTCACATTTATTTACACAGGGCATACACCCCATATTAGACAAAATAGCCCTTTTTTTTTAGCGTGTCATTGATTTCGACAGCCACGATGCTCCACAAGCCTGTAGGCATGTATCGTTTCAAATCGCCTATTCCCCAATCATCTCATAACCCGAACGGGACCATTGCACCTCACGTTGTTCCAATCACATGCACCACCCCAAGCCCAGAGTGTGCCGCCTTCCCTGATGGCCACAGTTCCACATGCGGACACAGAAGCCCAGTCGTTGTTCGTCCCTATTCTTACGGGGATGTTGCGCCGTATTGTGGTACCGTCGCCAAGCTGGCCAGTCCTGTTGTCTCCCCATGCCCATAATGTACCGTCCGTTCTTATGGCAACGGTGTGGTTTTCACCTGCAGACACAGAGGCCCAGTTAGAGTCCGTTCCTATCTGAATGGGAACTAAGCTTCTATTCATGTCGCAGCAACACTCACCCCAGATTGCGCCAAGCTGACCGTGTGTATTGCTTCCCCAAGCCCACAGGGTACCGTCTGTTCTGATAGCAACAGTATGACTTCCCCCTGCAGATACAAAGGCCCAGTTTGTGTCCGTCCCTATCTGTACAGGAGTGTTTCGGCTGCTGTTGGTTGTCGTGCCATTGCCAAGCTGGCCGTACCTATTATCTCCCCACGCCCATAATGTACCGTCCGTTTTGATGCCCACGGCATGCCCCCCTGCGGACACATAAGCCCAGTTTGCTGCTGCCCCTACTTGGATATGTTGCCGTAAGTCCCAGAGAGTGCCATCTGCCCTTATTGCAACGGTGTGTCTGGCACCTGCGGATATGGAGTCCCAGTTTGCAGTCCCCATTTGTTGCATATTCAGCAAATCCCAAAGAGTACCATCCACTTTTATTGCGTATCGCCCATTTGCCGTAACCCAGTTTGTGTCCGTCCCTATTTGGGTGCCACCACTCCAACTCCAAGATTGTGGGCTACCCCCCCATCTCCAGATCGTACCATCCCTTCCAATTACCATGTCTCCATACACAGATGCAGCTAACCAGTTTGCAGGAATCCCTATTCGCACGGCGGGGTCATGACGAACATCCCATAGTGTACCATCTGTTCTTACGGCGAAGGGGCCTGTACTACCTATGGATGCGTAGTTCCAGTTTGCGTCTGTCCCTATTCTGGTAGAGGTCAATCCACTCACCTCCCAAAGCGTACCATTTGTTCTTATGCCAACGCTGTTGTATATGCCCGCGGATATGGACGCCCAGTTAGTCGCTGGCCCTACTTGGACGGGGATGTTATGTCCGATTCCCAAAGCCCACAGTGTGCCGTCCTTTCTGATTGCCATGGTGTGCCCAAAGAAACTAGCTGAGCCAAAGTGTTGCCCACCGCCTGCTGACACGGAGGCCCAGTTCGTGTCTGTCCCTATCTGGACGGGAGCATTGCGTTGCGTAGTAGTGCCATCACCAAGCTGGCCAGATGAGTTGTTTCCCCAAGCCCACAGCGAACCATCCCTGCTAATAGCCACGGTGTGTCCAGCTCCTGCCGATGCATACGACCATACCGTCCCTATCCGGACGGGGGAATTGCGACTGATTGTCGTGCCGTCACCAAGCTGGCCTTCTGTATTACGGCCCCAAGCCCAGAGCGTACCGTCCCTTCTGATTGCCACGGTGTGATACATGCCTGCTGACACAAAGGCCCAATTCGTATCCGCCCCTATCTGGACGGGAGTGTTGCGTTGTATTGTTGTACCGTCGCCAAGTTGACCAAACCCATTATTTCCCCAAGCCCAGAGTGTGCCGTCCTTTCTGATTGCCACGGCGTGATTTCTGCCTGCGGACGTGGAGGCCCAGTTTTCGTTTGTCCCTATCTGGACGAGAGAATGATTGATGTAATGTCCTCGCCAAGGACAGCGGAACCCTATCCATGTCCACAGCGTACCATCCGTTCTTGTGGCTACGTTATGCCCACCAGAACCAGAGGCCACGGATGACCAGTTCCACTCTGTCTCCACCTTTGTTTGAGCGGAAAGGAAACTCGTAAAAAACAGAATCAAAGCCACGACCAAAACCAAGCAAAAAACTGTTTTTCTCATTTTTTAGGTATACCTCCTCAAATGTATATTTGCACAAAAAATCTTTACTTCACCTGTGTCGTGTAAATGTCGCACGGATGTTACCAAACATGGGGGCTACTCCCTCATAGGTGAGTGTTGTACGGGATAATTCAACAATCGAAAAAATCTGAACCATACCTACAGGCGATGTAAAGATTAGGCGACCGTCGTCTATTCTCCATGTAAAGCCTTCAGACCATACTCCAAGCGACATTATCCCAGTCCCGTCATCAAAAAATTCCAAATGATTTGCAACCAAATCTCTGGATATATTAACCTCCGAGAGTTCCCATCGTCCTACTAAATTCGATTCTAGATTCTGTCGAGCGCAGGCTGAAAACACCGCCATCGTCATCAAGGCGATACTAAGAATCAGTCTTTTCATGTTTTCTGCCTTGTTACTTTTACTTTAAAGTCAAATGCGCCCCATCCAATATCAGTAACAGAATTGGGGATGGTAACGTGCCTTAGTTTATTACGGTAAAACGCACTACCTTCAATACAAGTAATGGTATTTGGAATAGTAATGTTGGTTAGACGCATTCCTGCAAACGAACTGCCCCCAATTGTGGTAACGGGAAGGTTGTTTATCCTATCAGGGATAACCACATCTTTTGCTTCCCCGTTATACCCTGTAATGGTTATTTTCCCGTTTCTTTCGCTACATGCAAAACCCTCTTTAGAGGTATATGTAATTGCTTCTCTTGGAGCGTTTGCAAAGTCTTCTGTCGATTCTGCAAGATTACTTCCATTTGAGGCGAAGTCTGTTTCTTCGCCAGCAGTTCCAACCCTATTGTTATATCCATCTGTCCATTTTCCGTCAGCAAATACAAAATCCTCTTTGTACTTGCCAAGTTTGGTGAGGGCAATAATCCAGTCAATGAACCACCAAAGATAGATCGGAGCCATAAAGACACCAAATAAGGCAAATCCAAGGCCGGCAGTAAGAACAGTCACAAGAGAGGCCACGCCAACACACAAGCCACAAAGAATAAGCTTAAGAATGCCAATACCAATCTGTCCCCTCATGAACCTGTCAACGCCAATTTCCCCAAAGATGAATGCCCCAACCCACGTGTAAACATGCTTGTTGATACGTTTTTCCATTTCATTCTCCTTTTCCACAAAACGCAGTTTTGGCCATCCATACGGACGACCATTTGTTTTAACCGATAGGCTCGGCCCATTGCCCATCAACAAATACAAAATCCTCTTTATACTTGCCAAGTTTGGTGAGGGCGATGATCCAGTCAATAAGATCCCAAATACCAAGTCCGCCACCAGTGATAAGTTTGAGAATACCAAGACCGACTTGACCTCTCATGAATCTGTCTACTCCGAGCAACCCGAAGAGGAAACACCCGACCCATGTGAGGACATGTTTATTGATGCGCTTTTCCATTCAATTCTCCTTTCAAAGACCATATTTTACATAGGAGCAACGCCCCTATCATTGAAACCAAAATAGCCTCGCTGAACGCCTTGTCACTTGTAATTACCGCAAGCTTTGCAGTTCGAAGCCGTCAACGGGTTCACCGTGTCGCATTCCTTGCAACTGGATTGAGTGGTACTGAATTATTGACACCACTGTTATCCCTTATTTTTTCACATAAAGACGAACCGCATGAGGGCTGACAATGTGGCAGAGCAAAACACCACAAAGGGAGTATCCCGACTGGTGTTTTGTAGCCCAGCCGCCGTGAGGCGGCGTGCAGTTACCGTGTGTTAAATGACGTGGGACTTTTACGATAATCCCTACGCCCCCTCAACAATTGCATCCTGTCGCATGCGCTCCTGCACCTGCTCGAAGTACGGCACAGTTTTGATTACTGCAATTTTCAGTCCCAACCCGGCTAATACCCGTCCATGTACAACGACGACCACATCGAGCACAACTTGTCAAAACCAACCCGAATGAAAGCAAAATCGCCCCAATTACCAACGGAAAAAACCTTTTCTTCATACTCACTCCTTATCAAAACCTTATTTTACAGAGAAGCAACGCCCCTCATTGAAACAAAAACAGTCTCGCTAAATGCCTTGTCATTTGTAACAACCGCAATCTTTACAGATCGAAGCAGTCAACGGGTTTACCGTATCGCACTCTTTGCAGAACCAGGTATCCCCCACATTGCTTGCAACTGGATTGGGCGACACTGAATTATTGGCACCACTGTTATCCCTTATTTCTTCACATAAAGACGAGCCACAATGGGGGCAGGCAATATTTGATATTGCATATGTTGCACTGCATTGCCTACATTTTTTTACACTCGTATAATTCCTGAAAGGAACGGCATTTTTGTTCTTTACTGCCCCGACAATATACAGGATGGCAAGACCTGGGCCGATGAAACTAAGAATAGAAAAGCCCCCTACATGAGGCGTGAAAAGAAACAAGGCAAAAATTTCGTACCCCAACAACACACCCCCTTGAGCTTGCAACATCCCAGCTTTATTCGGGTCGCCGCAGTAAACGAGAGCTTCTATTCCAAAGATTACATACGCTATGCTTGCTACAAGCATTATGGTAGAAACCGCACGAAATGACATTCCAAACACAAAAGGCGAAATCAATCCAATAATTCCGAAAATTAAGAGTGCAACCCCCGCGCCTATCAACATGCCTTTTCCTGGTGCATTCATTCTTTCTCCTCCTCCACCTGGTTTGCAGTTGCCGGCCTGAATAAGCCGAACACTGCTACGAGAAACTATGTCAATTTAGTGTTGATACTCGAATGATAGGCTAAGCCACGGTGACGCACATTTTGCCAAACATCAACGTATAGCCAATAATACATCAACAAAACATTGATTGTCAAGCACTATTTGAAACTTTTATAATTTTTTTCGGGTAGCAAGAATGACAAAATGACAAATATACGGGCCGTTTTAGCAGGCAATCTTAGGGAAAACCGTCGAAAATGCGGTATTTCCCAGTCAAAACTGGCTGGAAAGGCAGGAATTTCAACCCAATACATTGCCATGATCGAGCTTTCCAAGCAGTTTCCAACACCCGAAGTGCTTCAGCGGATAGCTACCGCCCTTGGGATTGAAGCCCATGAATTGTTTACAGTACCACCTTCACCTGAAAGTTCCATGGAACGGCTTCACAAAGACATAATTCGTGAGGTCAGGGAGGTAATTGTCGAGGTGCTGGAAAAAGCCCTTGAGAACAAGCACAAGAGCTAAAAGTTTGTTACACGGCCCCTGCCGCCTTGCTCCGCTCCTTCCAGGATACGCAGGTGCCTCAACATGCCCTCGATATCCGCTACAGTGCAGTTCGGACTCGAAAGTTTCATTGTACTTTACGTCTCGCCAATCAGTAGAAGAACTCATATACCATCCCTTGTTTGACAAAGTGTCAGGTATTAAAACTGGCTGGGAAATGGCAAATGAATGGGTGGAAGAACTGGAAGAAAACGACCCAAAAGCCACGCAGGATTCGCCGTCAATGTAGGTATAGATTCCCACACTGTGCTCGCTTGAACCACCACGCCCAGAGTGTTATAATCAACCCATGCTCGGGCCGCTTGTAAACGCTGTCGTCATCGTCGTGTGTTCCCTCGTGGGTTGTTTTCTCATAAAAGGGATCCCGGCGCGTTTTGAGGAGCATGTAAAAAAGGCCATCGGTATCGCAATCATCTTTGTGGGAATACGCGGAGCGTTGGCGAACCAGAACACCCTGCTTCTCGTCATGAGTATAATCGTGGGGGCCGTCATAGGCGAGCTTGTCAACCTCGACAAGCGAATGAACCAGTTTGGACTATGGGCGGAGCGGAAGTTCGGCATGGGGGCGAAAACCGAGGGTGGTTCAAGGCGAAGCTTCTCGAAAGGCTTCGTTTCCGCCAGCATACTGTTTTGCTCCGGCGCAATGGCCATTGTCGGGTCCATACAAAGCGGACTGGAGGGAAATCACGAGATTCTTTTTACGAAATCAGTTCTGGACGGTTCCATATCGCTTATCTTTGGGGCGACTTTCGGCATCGGTACGGCTTTTTCCGCAATACCCGTGCTTTTGTACCAAGGCGGCATTGCCCTTGCGTCTATGGCCGTAAGCCAATACCTTACGGACGATATCATAAGGGAAATGTCCGCGGTAGGTAGCCTTATCATAGCCGGAATCGGCTTCAACTTTCTGGAAATCAGGGAAATCAAGGTCGCCAATCTCATTCCCGCCGTTTTCGTCCCCCTGGTGTGGCTTTCCCTTTTCTGAACGTTTAGGTTCCTTGACAACTGTACGACAGCAGACTATAATTAGTCTTATATGGTACTAGATGACGAATATGGCAACATAAACTTGGAGGCTGACATTTCTATCGGGGCTATAGCCGCCGGGGTTAGCCGAATTGAGGGGTTGTACACAAAGTTGGCTCAGAAACATGGGGTTCCCTATGGGCTTATACAGGTGCTTTACATCCTTAGGCTTAACAATCCCGTTACGCAAAAGCAAATATCCGAATACTGCGAAATACCGAAGCAAACTGTAAACAGCATGATTAAGCAACTCAAGGCTGACAACCATATCACTTTAATAGCGAACGACGAAGACAAACGGGAGAAAAAAATCCAGCTTACGCCGATTGGCAAAGTCTATTCACAAGAAACACTCAAACCGTTTCTTGAGCTAAACAAGATGGTTGTCAATAAAATTGGCATGGACTTGCTTTTGCAGTTGTCCAAGAAGTTAAAGACACTGGGGGATGCGATAGAACTGGAAATAGAACTGAAAACAGTATCATCAAAATGGGAGAAAAAAGGTGAGTAATATCCTGAAGGGGTTTCTGAGCATTATTTTATTGGTAGCTATACTTGGATTTTTACTGCTGATGGTATGGTATACGGCGTATCGATTGCATATCCATTTTTACGGTTAAACTAAATCCAGATATGGTGTGGGTAAGGTTGGGATCATTCAACGAGATTAATTTTTTGGAACTTGTACCTGGAAATTCATTATAAGGAGATGTGTAAAATGCAATACCGTGATGACAAGGCATCGGGAAACAAACTTTCCATGTTGGGGCTTGGGTGTATGCGGTTTTCTGCCAACAAAGCGGAAACCGAGCGAATGATTTTAGCCGCAATCGAGGGTGGTGTAAATTTCTTTGACACGGCCTATTTTTATCCAAACAGCGAGAAAACATTGGGGGAAATCCTCGCAAAGCACGACAAGCGGAAAGACGTATACATCGCCACCAAATTGCCTTTGATTATGTGCAAAAGCGCGGACGATTTTGATAGGTTCTTCAATCAGCAACTGCAGAGGCTCCAAACCGATTACGTGGATTACTATTTTATGCACAGCATATCGGATTTTGCGCAGTGGGAAACTTTCCGAAAGCTGGGTATCGAACAATGGATCGCAGGGAAAAGAAAAACTGGGCAAATTCGACAGATTGGGTTTTCGTATCACGGCACTTGCGATGACTTTCTGAAAATTATTGATTCCTATGCCTGGGAGTTCTGCATGATACAGTACAACTATTACGACGAGAATTATCAGGCGGGGAAAAAGGGCTTGCTGGCTGCTGCGGAAAAGGGCTTGTCGGTTATGATCATGGAACCTTTGCTTGGGGGTAGGCTCGCCACGGGCTTACCGAAGCAGGCCGTGGGTATGTTCGCAGAGGCTGATCCCACGCTTACGCCAGCCGACTGGGCCTTCTGGTGGCTATGGAACCAGAGCGAGGTAACGGTTGCGGTAAGCGGCATGAATACCCTGCAACAAATGGAAAGCAACCTTCGTTCCGCCGATAATTTCCGTCAGTTAACCGACAGGGAATTGGTCGTGTATACTGATGTGGTCGAGTTGTTCAGGAAATCATATAAAATCAACTGTACTGGCTGTAACTATTGCTTGCCTTGCCCTATGGGAATAAACATACCCGCCTGTTTTTCCGCATACAACACAAGCTATGCGCAAGGCTTCGTCACGGGGATGACTCTTTACATGACAAGTACCGCCGCAATTACGAAAAATCCCAATAGTCCACGCCTTTGCAATGAATGTGGAAAGTGTGAAAAACATTGTCCGCAATATCTACCGATTCGCAAATGGCTTAGAAAAACATCTGGTCGTTTTGAACCTTTGCCGTTGCGTTTGATAATGGCACTTGTCAGGCGTGTAATGACAAGGTAGCTTGATACGACAACAGGGTTTACGAAACAGGAGGGAAACATATGACTGTTTTTTATTTCACGGCTACTGGAAATTCTTTGGCGGTTGCCAAGCGTATCGGGGGAACCTTGGTTTCCATTCCGCAGATTGTCGATTCGGAAAATCTGCACTACAGGGATGATGCCATTGGCGTGGTATTTCCGATTTATTACTTTGCAACTCCAAAAATGGTAAGCCAATTTTTGGATAAAGTAAATTTTGAGGCGGATTACGTTTTTGCAATCGGTACATATGGCATTATGCCAGGGGCCGCTATGCTGAATTTGCAAAAACAAGCACAAAAGAACGGCTATCGTTTTGATTATGTCAATCATCTGCTTATGGTTGATAACTTCCTGCCCATATCCGAGGTTAGCAAGCAGATAAAGAAACTCCCAAGAAAGAGAATCGAAAAAAAGACGGAACAAATTGTGAGTGATGTCAATAACCGCAAGCATTTGCAAGTAATGGCATCCCCTGTGTTTCGTGCGGTTACTGCAATTGTCAGTACCATGATCCCATCTGGTAAAAATGCCCAAGAGTATATTGTAAACAGCCAATGCAACAAATGCGGTATTTGTGCCAAGGTTTGCCCTTCGGGAAACATCGACGTAACCGACAAGGTTTGTTTTGCCAATAATTGCGAAGTGTGTTTTGCTTGTCTGCATCTTTGTCCTCAAAACGCCATGCATCACAAAAGCCAGAAAAGCGAAAAACGCTGGATCAATCCAGATGTTTCATTGAACGATATTATTAAGGCGAATAATCGAGGGGCGTAATCGTAGGTTCTGGAATAATGTTACAGAATATGAAAAAATGGGACGATGCACCCATAATTTTGTGAACAAAGAAGGAGAAACACATGACGGTTTTTTATTTCACGGCTACTGGAAATTCTTTGGCAGTTGCCAAGCGTATTGGGGGAACCTTGGTTTCCATTCCGCAGGTTGTCGATTCGGAAAATCTGCATTACAAAGATGATGCCATCGGTATTGTCTTTCCGATTTATGGCTGGACAACGCCAGTAATGGTGGGCCGTTTTCTGGACAAGGTAAAATTCGAGGCGGACTATATCTTTGCGATAGGCACCTACGGCAATATACCTGGTCCAGCAATGCTAAACCTCCAAAAGCGAGCTGTGAAAAATGGCTATCGTTTTGACTATGCAAACCAGCTTTTGATGGTGGACAACTTTCTGCCTATATTTGAGATGGGTGTACAGGTAAAGAAACTGCCCAACAAGAAAGTTGAAGAAAAAACGGCAAAAATCGTGGATGATATTAACAACCGTAGGCACATGCAGGCAAAGGCATCGCCAGTGATACGGGCGATTACCGCCCTGGTTAGCAATATGATGAATTCACCTGGCAAAACCGCCCAGAAGTATATCGTAAACGATCAGTGCAACAAATGCGGCATTTGTGCTAAAGTCTGCCCAGCAAAAAACATAACCGTAACCGACAAAGTTCATTTTGCTGACAAATGCGAATACTGCCTGGCTTGTCCGCACCTATGTCCACAGAATGCCATTCACTTAAAGAACGAGAGAAGCGATAAGCGCTGGATCAATCCAGAAGTTTCGCTGAATGAGATTATCAATGCGAATAACCATGAGGCATGATTATCTTGCAAAAGACCACCAGTCTTGCACAACCAATGCCGCTCCTGCTGGTGGTTTTCTCCGCAATGGCCGTGATGGTCGTACCCATAAGCCTTACTTCATCCATGTTTATGCTGCTCTTGGTCGCCGCCACGTTTACCGAAGTGCAAACCCTTTAGATTTGGGATAGGACCTTTAACAGCCAGGCAATCAACCGCCGTCTCCGCTGGAAAGGCCCCGACGAAATCAACGGCAAGTTCTACAGCTACTTTGCCCGACATTCAGGTAAAGGCATATTCACGGAGGGCCTAGTGTGATATGCTTATCTTCGTAAAAAAAAGACAATTTCAAGGAGGCATAATGTCAGGCGTAAAGCAAGGCATCGTATACGTGCTTACCAATCTCGCAATGCCAGGCTTGGTCAAAATAGGGCAGACTGGTAATGAGATCGGCAACCGATTGCGAGAACTCAATACTATGGGCGTTCCGTTTCAGCCCACTCGCTATTGGACCTATGAAGGCAGATCGCTTAACGAGTATTACAACGAAACATATACTTTCGTAGACTAACTGGAGACAAAACCTATGCCCCTGTCGTGGAACGAGATAAAAGCCAGAGCCGCCGCCTTCGTCCTGGACTGGAAAGACAAAGCCCCAGGCGCACGGGAGGAAGCCGATGCGCAGTCGTTTCAAATCGAATTCTTCAACATTTTCGGCGTTGACCGAAAAAAGGTTGCGGTTTTTGAGAACAAGGTAAAACTCTACAGAGACCGCCAGGGGCTGTTCGCCGACAGTGCAAGCTCTTCTGGCTATATAGACCTGCTCTGGAAAGGCCACATCCTCATAGAAATGAAAAGCCCAGGTAAAGATCTTGAGAAGGCGTTCGAGCAGGCAAAGGGCTATGCGCTTGCGCTGGACAAAAAAGATTTCCCAAAAGCCATACTGATTTGCGATTTCGTAAATTTCCATTATTACAATCTCCTCGAAGACGGCAAGCGGTACCGGTTCCAGTTGGCGCAACTGCCAGAACACATAGAGCTTTTCGGCGATCTTGCCGGCTACAGGGAAATCGACCCTTTCAAAAGCTGGGATCCCGTGAACATCGAGGCCGCCGTGAAAATGGGCGAACTCCACAACCGCCTGCGCGAAATCGGCTATTCCGATCATCAGCTGGAGCTGTACCTCGTCCGCCTGATGTTCTGCCTGTTCGCCGATGACACTGGTATTTTCGAGCCGCCAAATTTGTTTAACAGGTATATCATGGAACGCACCGCCGAGGACGGAAGTGACCTCGCCATGCACCTTCAGCGAATATTTGAAGTTCTAAACGAGCCGAAAGATCAACGCCTGCAAAATATAGACGAACAGTTAAACCAATTCCCATATGTGAATGGTCAGTTATTCAACGAAACCATAAAAACCGCCGCTTTCGACCGCCCCATGCGGGACACGCTTATCGAATGTTGCACACTTGATTGGAGCAAAATTTCGCCAGCGATTTTCGGCGCTATGTTCCAAAGCGTGATGAACGACGAGGAACGGCACGACATTGGGGCGCACTATACCAGCGAGGAAAATATTCTTAAATTGATTCATCCCCTATTCCTTGACGGATTGCGTGAAGAGTTTGAAAAAATTAAGAAGCTTTCGTCCTCGTTACGGCGAGAGCGGTTGACAAAGTTCCACGATAAGCTGGCTTCCCTCACGTTTCTTGATCCTGCCTGCGGATGCGGAAACTTTCTGGTTATCAGTTATCGGGAATTGCGCCTGTTAGAACTGGAGATACTGGAACTGTTGTTGGGAAAAGACCAGGTTCTTGATGTACACAGCGAAATCAAAATGAATGTAAACCAGTTCTACGGCA
>Ga0209755_10002435_pt1 | contig 25604 bp, 22 predicted proteins | sample TergutCo191P1_FD_187301 | JGI IMG/M metagenome (GOLD analysis project Ga0209755, IMG submission 187301) | Cornitermes sp. P1 segment gut microbial communities from Petit-Saut dam, French Guiana - Co191P1 (SPAdes) (version 2) | ecosystem: Host-associated > Arthropoda: Insects > Digestive system...
CACGCCCCTGACAGCTTTGTAGTCGTTGGATGTATAACGCTCGGTGAAGTATCCGATTGCCAAGCCGATGACGACGCCTGCGGCCGATGCGCCGAACGCCCCGATTCCTCCGAATGAGTTTGCGACGTCGATGCCGAACTCGAATCCGTGAAAGTGCATTTCAGGGCCAAAGAAAATTCTTCCGAGCACAAATGCGGCCACCAGGACAATCCCGCTGCCTATGTAAGTCGTTATGTTGAGCGAAGTTGCGGGGTTTTTGGTGTTCTTGCCGCCGACAAAAAACACTAGGACAACCGACGCCAGAACGCCAATCGTGGCAACCAGCATGGGGAACGCAACTGCCTCAAAGACTATGCTCTGGCCATCAAAACCCCTGACTGTGATGGCCAAGACAACGGCTGAGATAATCGCGCCGACATAGCTGTCGAAGAGGTCTGCGCCCATGCCGGCTACATCGCCTACGTTGTCGCCTACATTATCGGCAATGACGGCGGGATTGCGGGGGTCGTCTTCGGGAATCCCTGCTTCGATTTTGCCGACAAGGTCTGCGCCGACGTCCGCCGCTTTGGTGAAAATGCCGCCGCCCACGCGGCCGAACAATGACATGGAAGTCGCACCGAGGCCGAAGCCCGTCACATATTCGATTTGCTCCTGCGACTCGGCTCCGAATATTATGAAAAGCAGCCCAAGCCCGAAAATCGCAAGGCCAACAACGCTGAGCCCCATTACTGCGCCGCCGCGGAAAGCTATCCTGAGCGCAGGGGGCATGCCGATTCTTGCGGCGGCGGCAGTCCTTACATTTGCTTGGGTGGCTGTCCTCATGCCGAAGTACCCTGCCAACAGCGAGAACATGCAGCCAAACAGGAAAAGCACCGCTGTCTGGAGGTTTACCGCAAAAATAATCACGACAAACATTACTATAGCAAAAATGCCGATGGTGCGATATTCGCGCAATAGGAAGGTCATAGCCCCGCCGCGGATATACGATGCAATTTCGCGCATGCGCTCATCGCCTTCGTCGTTTTTGTTAATCCATTTGGCAATAAAGACGGCGGTAATCAGCGCAACCACGCCCGCAAGCGTAATTGCCAAGAAAATTGAGTCCATAGAAAATAGTTCTCCTGTAGAGTCTGAATTTTAGAGCCTGGTTTTAGTCTGTACCTCGATTATAAACATCTTGTAGAAAATGTCAAACATTAAATTGAGGCTGCGGGCTCTTGCTCTTCATGCTGAGTCCGCTGAGCAGCATTGTGGAGGCATTGTGCAGCACAGCCGATGTTGACGGCTGAATCAGGCCTGCGGCGCCTAACAGCAGGAGTGCGGTGTTAAACCCGACTATGTGGCGGTAGTTTCTGTTTACATGCCTAAGAAGCTCGCGCGACATCTGCCTGAGCGTTATTAGGCCATTGAGGTTTTCCGAGAGCAGGGATATGTCGGCGACTTCTTTGGCGATATCCGAGCCGTCTTTCATGGCGACGGACACGTTTGCCTGCGCCAAAGCCGGCGAATCATTAATTCCATCGCCGACCATGATTACAGTGCGCCCCTGCTCACGAAGATTGCGGATTATATCAGCCTTGCCCTCTGGCAAAACCCCGGCATAATACTCGGTAATGCCAATTTCAGCGCAAGCGGACTTTGCTGCCGCTTCGCTGTCCCCGGTTAGCATGATGATGTGCTGTATTCCAAATTTCCTCAACTGCTGCAGGACGTCCCTCACTTCGGGGCGAACAGGGTCTTCAATGCAAATCATGCCCGCCAGTTTGCCGCCCATAGCCAGAAATACCGTTGAAAAGCCCTCGGACTCGGATTCAATGACCGCTTTTTCCTCGTCAGTTATTTCAATGCCTTCATCCACGGTTAGAAAATGCCAGCTGCCAATCAGCACGCGCTTACCGTAGAGCATGGACGATATGCCGTGAGCCACTATATATTCAGGCTCGGCATGCTTCTCTCGATGGCCCAACTTTTCGGTCTTGGCCTGATTGACTATAGCTTTTGCAACGCTGTGCGGGAAGTGCTCCTCCAGGCACGCAGATATTTTTAACGCCTCTTTTCGCGAAAGGCCTCCAAAGGGAATGACCTTGGCCACCTTAGGGCATGCCAGCGTGAGTGTTCCCGTTTTGTCAAAAACGATAGTGTCTGCATGGGCAAAGGCCTCAAGGTGCTTACCGCCTTTGACGAGGATCCTATGCTTTGCGGCCTCGTGCATAGCGGAGATTATGCAAATAGGCGTTGTTAGCTTGATAGCGCAGGAATAGTCCACCGTAAGCACAGAGGTCGCCCTTGCGGCGCTTCTTGTCAAGAGCAATGTCGCTGCGGCAGCAATGAAACTGAAAGGCACGATTGTGTCGGCGAGCTTTTCGGCCTTGCTTTGGACGGACGCTTTGAGCATTTCTGAGTTGTCGATGAGCGAAAGGATGTTTTGGACTCTGGTGTTGTCGGCAAGGGTTCTAACCCTGACTTCGATGCTGCCTTCCTCAACTATAGTGCCCGCAAAAACAACGCTGCCCGCACTCCGCATGACCCCATGCGGCTCTCCTGTCATTGAAGCTTCGTTGACAAGCGCTTCGCCGCTCAGCACGTCGCCATCTAGGGGGATGGCAGAGCCGGCATGGACATGGATTCTGTCGCCGACGCGAATCTGTGAAATAGGCGTCAAAATAGTATCGTTGCGGCAAACGAGCCACACGCAGTCAATATTGAGGGCAAGGCTTTCCGCAAGAGACTGCCTCGCTTTTTTCCTTGTATAGCCTTCCAAAGCTTCTGACACCCTCAGGAGCGTCATGATTGAGGATGCGGCCGTGAAATTTCCTTGCGCGATCGAGGCAAAAATTGACGACGCGTCCAAGACGTCAACATTGATTTTGCCGCCAATCAGCGAGCTGATGCCCTTTCTCCAATAACGGATTGCATCATAAATCGTAACAAGCAGCCGCACAGAGGGAGGGAGAAATATTTTTTTCGCAAAGTGCCTGCATAGGATATAGGCTAGCGTGCGGAAAAACTTGTCGTCTATTTCGCGCTTGTAATTGGCGTCCAACGCTTTTGAGACAGGCAGATTCCTCTCATCAAGACCCTCAAGCAGGTCAAAGACCTGCTTGGGGCAGTCGTGCCGATAGCATATAAGGAGCCCGCCGTTTGCAGGGCTTGCAGCAACAGACGAAACCGATGGGACTGACATAATCAACGCCTCAAGGCCGTACCCCTGTTCGGAATTGAACGCATCCCGCCCCATGCGGACGCGCAGCCTGCCCGGTTTGTCATAGACAATTTTAAACTGCATGGTTATTCTTCAGTGCCGGCCTGCTTCTTTGCGTCCACCAAAATGTCCTGAGCCTCTTCTTTTACGTTCTGGAAAGCTTCAAGTGCGCATTTCCGGATGCGCAGCCCTTTTGCTACCCCTTTTACGCACAGCTTGCGGCAAGTTTCGCTCTTTAATAAACTCTTGCCGACTACTGCTGTAGCTACTCCACCGATAAAAAATAATGCTTTTGCGCTAATAAGTGCTGTACCTATCATAACTGTTCTCCTAACTACATTTATTGCATTTGTTTTTCTTCCGAGGGTCAAGCATAGTCTGTCGCACTCGACACAACTAGCCAATCTGACAATAACACAAACAATACGCCTTTGTCAAACAGTTTGCTGTGTTTTTTTGCGTAAGTAGGGCGACAAGACCCATACTAGCGAAAAAAATGTTGACTTTTTTGAGCCTATGCGATTAGAATGCCCCAAAGTGAATATATCCAAACCGTTGACGCGGGGGTAAAAACAGTATATGCGCTTTACAGAGAGTCCGGCAGAGCTGAGAGCCGGGTGGAGATGCAGGCTGTTAAATGGGCCGCTGAGGGCATGGGCAAAGGCGAAAGGCGTGTGGGAAGCATGGCCATGATTGCCGAGTATCTCGTGACGTGGGGCATACGTTAGTTGCCGGGGGTATGGTCGTATCCCGCAGAGTGTATGGCTTTTTGGCCGTAAATCAAGGTGGCACCGCGAATTTATTGATTCGTCCTTGGTAAAGCATAGTTTTGCTTTGCCGGGGATTTTTTTAGTTGGAGGGAAAAAGAGTGGAAAGAATTATACGAGCATCGCACATAGGGAGTTTGCTGATGGCGCTGATTGCAGTTGTCCTTATGACAATGCGCCCCATCGCCGATTTGGACGACTCCGGCAACATAATGCTTGGAGGCATACTGCTTGCGCTGTGCATCTGGATTTTCAAACCCTTTAAGCTGACCTATGCCATTGGGGGGCTGGTCCTAGCTTTGACAGGGCTGCTTGTTGGTATTGAGCCGACGGACGTGTTCTCAGGTTTTACGCAGACGGCGCTTTGGACACTGGTGCCCGCATTCTTTTTTGGGTATACGCTCCAGAAAACCGGGTTGGGCCGCCGAGTCGCGATGGCGGTTATCAAGCTGTGCAGGCCTACATATGCCGCTATGATTTTTGCTTGGATTCCCATAGGGGTGGCGCTGTCGCTGCTGACGCCTGCGACCACTGTGCGCGTTGCTATAATGGTTCCTACCGCCGTCTCTTGCTGTGAGCTGTTTAACCTGAAAAAAGGCTCGAAAGGGAATTCGCTTATCCTCCTGACGGCATTTGCCATGGCTCTTGTTCCCGGTTCGGGATGGCTTACGGGCGTTATTTGGGGGCCGTTCATTCAGGGGCAAGTGGAGCGAGCCGGAATGGTGGGGCTTGTCACTTTTGACAGTTGGCTGAGTGTGCTGCTTTTGCCCGTGGCAATTGCGACAGTTTTGTTAGTTGCGGGCGGGCTGTTTATTTTAAAGCCGGAGGAGAAGCTCTCCAAAGATGCTATTGAAGCTGTTAAAAAGCAGACCTTGGGGAAAATGGGCAAAGATGAGATTATATCCGCAGCAGTGCTCATAACAGTTTTTATTTTGTCCCTGAGCAGCAGCGTTCACGGGCTCTCTACCGCTGTGATATGCATTGTCGCCATGCTTGCTTTGTTTTTATTCGGCGTATTGGAAACAGGCGACTTTAATGCAGCCGCCAACTGGAATTTGGTCATTTTTATAGCTATGGCTCTTAGCCTTGGTTCAATCTTTACGGCGACCGGGATTTCGCAGTGGCTTTCGGGCATCGTTGTTCCCGCCCTTGCGCCTATAGCGGGCAATCCATGGCTGTTTGTGTTTAGCGTTATGGCCTTTATGTTCCTTTGGAGCTTGGTTGATGTAGCCATGTTCATTCCGACCATTGCTATTATGGTGCCGATACTCCCGGATATACAGGAGGCTTATAAAATCAGCCCTCTGGTTTGGATAGCCATTTTCATCTTGGCGGGCAACGCTTTTTTCATGGCATACCAGAACATGTGGGCGGTGATGAGCCGTTCGATAGCCGGGGGCAGGGCTTGGGAAAACAGGCACCTGAGCATATATGGGCTCTTATATGCCGCAGCATGCCTTATCGCACTGGCAGCGGCGGTGCCAATGTGGGTGCATGCGGGGCTGTTTGGATAACGACTGAAACTCAAGCAGGAGTAAAATGCTCTTTGAATCTTGAAAGATAAGTTTCAGAAAATAAATTAACTTCTGGAGGAATGACAGCATGATTAAAGAAGCGATTTTGTCATTGTCAAAAAAACAGGATTTGACTTTTGAGGAGACGCAGGCAGTGATGAACGAAATTATGAGCGGGGAAGCGACGGCGGTGCAAATGAGCGCTTACCTTACTGCGCTAAGCCTGAAAGGCGAGACTATTGATGAGATTGCCGGCTCCGCTTTTGGGATGCGCTCTCACTGCATCCGCCTCTTGCATGATGTGGATGCGCTTGAAATCGTTGGCACCGGGGGAGATCACGCCAATACTTTTAACATATCCACTGCGGCAGCTATCATAACGGCGGCGGCAGGAGTACCTGTGGCAAAACATGGCAATCGCAGCGCTTCAGGCAAGTGCGGGTCTGCCGATGTGCTCGAAGCTTTGGGTGTGAATATAAATATCCCGCCTGAAAAGAGCGCTGAGCTGCTTGAGGATATAGGCATCTGCTTTATGTTTGCGCAAAACTATCACATCGCAATGAAATTCGTTGCGCCGATACGTCGGGAGCTGGGCATCAGGACTGTTTTTAACATCATCGGGCCTTTGACCAATCCAGCCGGGGCGAAAATGGAGCTAATGGGAGTCTACGATCGCGCGCTGGTGGAGCCTTTGGCGCAGGTGATGTGCAACTTGGGCGTCAAAAATGCCATGGTGGTGCACGGGGAAGACGGGCTGGATGAAATATCTATGAGCGCACCGACCTTCATCTGCGAAGCAAAAGATGGCTGGGTGCGTTCTTACACTGTCGCGCCGGAGCAGTTTGGTTTTGCGCGGTGCCGGAAAGAGGAGCTTCAAGGCGGCGCGCCCGCAGAGAATGCCGAGATACTTTTGGAGCTGCTGAGAGGCAAGGATGGGGCTAAGAGGCATGCCGCTGTGCTAAATGCGGCGGCGGCAATGTTTGTTTCGGGCAAATATGAGTCGATAGAGGCCGCCGTGAAGGTTGCAAATGATGTTATAAACAGTGGGAAAGCGATGAAGAAGTTGGATGATTTTATTCGCTGTTCGAATGAGGGGGGCGCCTGATGAATATTTTGCAGGAAATTGCGGAGCGTACGAAGGAGCGCGTTCGGGCGCAAAAAATGAAACTTCCGCTGGAAAAGCTAAAAGGGCTCGTGCGCCCGGATTCTGATAGCGGATTTCCTTTTGAAAAGGCGTTGCGGTCTGAGGACATCGCTTTTATTTGTGAAATAAAAAAAGCCTCACCGTCCAAGGGGGTCATTGCGGAGGACTTCCAATATTTGGACATTGCGAGAGACTATGAGCAGGCCGGTGCGGCGGCGATTTCTGTTCTGACCGAGCCATTCTGGTTCAAGGGCAGCGACAGCTACTTGCGCAAGATAGCCGATGCGGTCAAGATTCCGTTGCTGCGCAAGGATTTTACGATTGACAGCTACATGATTTATGAGGCCAAGTTGCTTGGGGCGAGCGCTGTATTGCTTATATGCTCTTTGCTCGACGAGGGTACGCTTTCCAAATATATAAGCATTGCCCACGAGCTTGGGCTTTCCGCACTTGTGGAAGCACACAGCGAGGAAGAAGTGGAGGCGGCGCTTGTCGCAGGAGCAAGGATTGTCGGCGTCAACAACCGCGACCTCAAGACCTTTGACGTAGACATTGCCCTGAGCGAGCGCTTGAGAAGGCTGGTGCCGGCGGATGTGATATTTGTTTCGGAAAGCGGGATCAGCTCGCCCGAAGATATTGCCAAGCTGCGGGAAATCGGGGCGGATGCGGCGCTTATTGGAGAGCGCATCATGCGGAGTCCGGATAAGAAAGCGGAGATTCGCCGCCTGCGGGGATTTTGAAATGGCAAGGGTCAAAATCTGCGGGCTTACACGCCCTTGCGATATCGAAGCAGTAAATGCACAGAGGCCTGATTATATAGGCTTTGTTTTCGCAGAGAGCAGGCGAAAGCTTCTGCCGGAGCAGGCTGTCGGGCTAAGAAAGCTGCTGTCGCCGGATATAATACCTGTGGGGGTGTTTGTCGACGAGCCAATAGAAAATATATTGTCTTTGGTGCGCGGTGGAGTGGTTGATATGATTCAGCTGCATGGCTCAGAGGACGAGGAATATATACATAAGCTAAAATTAATGACCGACAAATCGGTAATCAAAGCGGTGGCTATCGAAAAAGAGGGCGATGCACAAAAGTGGGAACAGTCGTCTGCCGACTATCTTCTGCTAGACCATAGGAGCGGCGGCACAGGGAAAAGCTTTGACTGGGGTTTAGTCGGCAACCTTGGCAAGGAGTTTTTTTTGGCGGGCGGACTCAGCCCGGAAAATGTTGCAGGAGCGATTGAAAAAACAATGCCTTTCGCCGTAGATGTCAGCAGTGGAGTTGAGGCGGGGGGGGTTAAAGATCTTGACAAGATAAGGGACTTTGTCAGGATGGCAAGGGGGATGCATTCTTAAATTGCAGCCAGCTGTTGCAGGCGGGCAGAGCAGCATCTGAGAGCATCGCATGCCCAGCTTCCTGAGGGAATTTTTTCGGCCATTCGCCAAGGCACTGACCGTAGGAGGAAGTTGGGCATGCGGTATTCCCAGATGCATTCGCAGCATCAAAAAAGGCCGAACCAGCCAGTGCTGGCATGTCGGGCAAAATAAGCTTTACTATTGCGAATTTCATGACTTTATGGTATGTTTAGTGTAGTTTTTAGTGACGGAGGTATCATTGCTATGAAAATCGAAAAGAAACTAGAGGAACTGGGGATTAAGATACCGGAGGTTTCGCCGCCCAAGGCTAAGTATGTGCCTGTCAGGCGTGTAGGCAACCTGTTGTTTGTATCGGGGCAGCTCCCAGTGAAAGAGGATGGAACCATGTACACAGGAAAGGTCGGGAAGGAGCACGACATAGAGTCAGGGCAGGCGGCGGCGCGCCGCTGCGCGATCACCATGCTCGCAACGCTCAAGGCGGAATTGGGCGACCTCGACCTGATTAAAGGGTTTGTAAAGCTCCAGTCATTTGTCAGCAGCGAGGTTGGCTTTGATCAGCAGCACATAGTTACTAATGCCGCTTCGGAGCTGTTTTTGGACGTGTTTGGGGAAGCCGGGAAGCACGCAAGGACAGCGGTTGGGACGAATCAGCTCCCGATGGACGCGACTGTGGAGATAGAGGCGATAATAGAGGTTTAGCGCAGCCCGCCGCCTGCGGGCGGCCCCTCCTCCGCACGGAGAAGGGGCATAAAAGAACCAAAAGTAGAGAATAGGAGTTGAGCCAAATGATCGATATTCGACTTTTGCTTTTTATTGCGTTGATTCTTTTGTCCACGAAGGCTATGTCAATGTTCATGAAACGGCTGCACCTGCCGCAGGTAGTCGGTGCTCTTGTTGCGGGGGTTTTGTTAGGGCCAGCCGTCTTAAACCTTGTCGAGCCAAACGAAACAATCTCTGTGATTGCGGAATTTGGCGTAATATTTCTCCTGTTTGCGGCGGGGATGGAGACAGACTTTAGGCAGCTTCGCAAGTCGCTTAAGTCCTCGTTGCTCATTTCGGTGCTCGGCGTCGCCGTGGCGCTTGGCGGGGGGTTCCTAGTTGCGTTTTTGTTCGGCAACCCGACCTTCGAAAGCTTTTTTGTCGGGGTAATAATTGCGTCTATGTCAACGAGCATAACCGTTGAAGCACTAAACGAGATGGGCAAGCTCAAAACAAAGGTGGGAACAGCGCTCATGGGTGCGTCGCTATTTGATGATGTTTTGGTCATTGTCATACTTGCGCTGGTCATGGGAATGGGCGGAGGAGGCTTCTCAATCGGCATACTTGGGATTACCTTGCTCAGAATTGCCGCATTCTTCGCCTTGGCGGTCATCGCCGGAATCATAGTCAACAAGTTTTTCAATTGGTTCTACGGCAGGTTTGGCAATAGGGGGAAGCTTGCTATCTTTGCTATTGCATACTGCTTTTTGATGGCGTACCTCGCCGAGATGCTGGGCCTTGCGGATATAACCGGAGCCTACTTGGCCGGTATCGCCTTTTGCAGCACGCGGTGCGTCGAGATGCTCGAAGAAAAAACGCACCAGCTTTCGTACCTGTTCTTCACACCGGTGTTTTTGGCAAACATAGGCATACATACGTCATTTGACGGCATGACCGGGAGCCTGATTGCTTTTACGGCAGTGCTTGCCGTCGTCGCCGCCGCATCTAAGTTCGTGGGGTGCGGGCTCGGCGCTGTAATTAGCAGGTTCACGAAAAGGGAGTGCGTACAAATAGGCGTGGGAATGATCGCAAGGGGGGAGGTTTCGTTCATCGTAGCCGCCAAGGGTATTGCAGTGGGGTATATGAGCGGCACGATGTACCCGAGCGTCATCGTTGTAGTGCTGGTGACAGTCTTTATAACGCCCCTGCTTTTAAAAGTGGCATTTAAAAACAGGGACGGCGGTGGTCATCAGGCTGTTGATTCGGGTGGCGCAGAGCGCTAGCCTAAGCCAAACGGCTTTTACGTTACGCAGACTTTGAATTATTCTCATCGCTGCCCGCTGCCTCGCAAGCGTCGGCAGCATCGGCAGCTTTGTCAAACAGGCAGACGATATCGTGCATTGCATACGACATGTCCTTGGCGGCCTTGTTGACAGACATAGAGCTTTCCATCAGCATATTTGCGGACTCGTGTATCCTGTTAAGCGGGGTGACGACCAAGTCCCTGACGTGTCGGGCAATTATCACTGCGGTAAATGAACACATTGCCACAGCGAATGTGCCGCCTATAATAACCACGAGTGCCATATCGGAAAGGAGCATACTGGTTCCAACTGTGAATAAGTAAACTATTACCGATGAAAGCAAGACTCTCACAAAAACATAGGCAAATACTCTTGCCCCAAAGATAGGCTTCATAACCAGCACCTACTCAATACTTTCCAAAATTGTCGGGTGCGCCAAACCCTCCACTTTCCTGCTGCGGGCTTCCTGCCTCCGCAGAGGGTGAAAACTTCCGCGGGGACTGCAGCCGTTCGAAGCTCTGCGAGGCTTTCAGCCTAAACTGCGAAATCAATTGCTCGAGCATCAAAGACTGCCCGCTCATCTCCTGCGACGCTGCGGCGCTTTGTTCTGCTGTGGCGCTGTTTTGCTGGACTACGTGAGACACTTGGTCTATGCCGGTGTTGATTTGCGCAATGCCGGCAGCCTGCTCTTCGGAGGACTTAGCCATTTCGTTTATAAGCTTACTGCTCTCCCCAATCCCTGCCACTATATCGACAAAGCTTGTGGATGTATTATCGGCAATGCGGGAGCCGAGCTCCGCTTTTTCTATCGAATCGGCAATCAGGCTTTCAGTATCCTTTGCGGCCTCGGCGCTCTTGGCGGCGAGGTTCCGGACTTCCTCCGCCACGACGGCAAAACCTTTGCCGTGCTGGCCGGCCCTGGCGGCTTCGACGGCGGCATTGAGCGCAAGTATGTTTGTTTGGAATGCGATATCGTCTATCGACTTGATGACCCTGCTTATATTCTGGCTCGAGGCGTTGATGTCCTTTACGGCGGCCATCATCTCGCTCATCTGGCTGCTGCCCTTTTCTGCGCTTTCTTTTATGTCAGACGCAAGCACTGCGGCGCGCTCCGCCATTCCTGCATTGTCTTTCGTTTTTTGCGCAATTTCGGATATGGAAGCCGAAAGCTGCTGCACTGATGAAGCCTGCTCCGTGCTGCCCTGTGCCAGCGACTGAGAACCATCGGCAATTTGCTTCGAGCCTGTGGCGACTTGCGATGTGGATGATTTGATTTCGCTAAACATGTTGTTAAGGTTGTCGACCACCTTTTGCATCGAATTGCGGACGATGTCTTTGTTGGACAGCGGATTTGTCGTAATTGTCAAGTCGCCGTCTGCCATTTTCTCAAGCAGTTGCATTTCATCGTAAAGTGCGCGCATATATTTGACAATTGCGCCTGAAAGCCGCCCCACCTCGTCTTTATTCTCCATAGCTTTCCTGATTATATCCATCTCGGACTTTTCAAAATCAATGTCGCCCTTCTCTGCGGCTCTGCCGAAGAACGAAGCGAGAGGAATCATGGGCTTGCTTATCTTAGTAGCAATGTAAAATACAATAAAAATCGCCACCGCCAAGCCAACGACGCCGATGGCGATTGACATCAAAATTACCTGGTTTCTCTGTGCATAAATGGCTCCCAAGGGCAGCGCCATAAAAACAACGCCAAGTTCATTGCCGCTGGGGCAATAAAAGGGCAAGTAAAATGCGCTGTATGGGTCGCCAAACATGGTAGTGGTAAGTGACAATTCATTTCTTTGCTGGAATACCGTGCGCAGGATTTCCGGGTCATCTGCATATGTGCCGACGACGCTGTTGCCGCGCCCGTCTACAAAAGTGGACGAAGCCCGCACATGCCTGCCCGTCGGCTCGTCGTATACATAAATTGTAAACTCGGCGTTATGTCTCGCTGCAAGTGCGTCAACGGCTTTTTGCGTGTCAAGCGCATAGCCGATAACGGCGACTCCTATTATATCACCCTCATAAAATATGGGCACGGAAGAGCGGATGGGAATCCGCCGCTGACCGACGGGGGTATATGCCACGGAGACTATGCCCTCCAAGGCCTCAAGCAGCGAAACAGTGCGAAATGCATCGCCAAAGCGTTCCGGTTCGTCTGTACGAGCGAGGACGTAAGTGTCAGCCCCGGCAACGGTGATGTATGTGACGCCGTAGTCCAATGCAAGCTGGCGACCAACGCGAAGTATTTCCTGTGTATCTGCGGTAAGCACGGCTTGCGGTAGCCTCGGGTCATAAGAGACTCTAAGTCCAACGTCTATGACCATCTGGCGAGTGTCGTCAGTGATATACCGTACGCTGTTTGCGACAGCACTGAGTCGTTCATCTACCAAATCGTCGCTGAGTTGCCGAAACTGGATAATAGCTACGGACAGGGTGACTAGCAGCAGCGCACAAATTGTAATCGCTGTTGGCAAGATGATTTTCATTCTCACATTGAAGTTCTTCATTTCACAGATCTCCCCCTAAAATTTTGATTAAAAGGAGACTCGCACTGTCAAAATGTGCACATTTTGGCAGTGCAAATCTCACCATAAATAAAGTGTATGCCAAGCTGTCAAATATGTCAAGGGAAATCCAGCAGAATGATAAGAAATCCATACGGCTTTGGATGGATTTGATAGAAGTTGCGAGTTTAAAATAGCCAAAACGTCACTTAACGTCTACTGCCAAAATGTGCACCTTTTGAAACATGAGGTGGGGCGTCAGAAACATGCGAGGTTCTACCTGGATTTAAGTTTATGCTCCAGCTGTTTCTTCCCCTTGCGAGGCGTCTAGTATGTTCTTTGTGCTTTCAGAAATAGCTAGGACATTTTCATAGGAAGCTTTAACGCTGCTGCTGATTTTTTCAACAGAGGCGTTGATGTTGTTTATAGCGGTGTCTGCCTTTGTCGATGCCGCCTTTGTCCTTTTGGCCGATTCGTCAGAGCTTTTTGAAAGCTTCCTTATTTCTTCCGCAACTACGGCAAATGCCCTGCCGTTCTGTCCGGCGCGCGATGCTTCGACTGATGCGTTTAGGGATATTATGTTGATGCTCATCGCTATCTCCTCTATATCGGCAATCAGCTTGTTGTACGACTCAATGACTTTGTTTATTTCATGCACGTCGCTGACAATCGTTGAGGTAACGTCCTTGACCGTCGTTGTGTCTTTGAGCACCGTATCGAAGCGAGCCATGTTGTCAACCGCTGCATCATGATCCCTTTTTGCATCTTCATGCGCTTTTTTTAGGCAGTTTTGTGGTACATCTATGTTTTTTGCCAGCCTCACGGCCATTTCATAGCAGGTGTCGCATCCGCACGCACCGCAGTCGAATTTTTTAGAGTCATCGTCAAATTTATCCAGTATGGCGAATGCATTGTCAATGCTGGATGGGGAAACCGGAATGTTCCGTGCCGGCAGGGTCGTATATGTTCTGACAAAATCCTGTAAGTGCAGGCTTTTGTCGAATTCAGAAAAAATATCTTCGAGGTATTGACCCTGATTTTTGCCCAGCGCTTCAGTGCGAGCTTTGTGCATCGTAAAACCGATGTCAAACATATTAACTGCGCCAGCCTCGCCGTGGTGGATGCAGCCGGTGCCGACGTTGCAGCCCTCCATACAGTTGAGGACATCAAACAGTGCCGGCAGCTGTTGTGTGGAGTTAACTGCATATTCATCCAGCGCCTTGTACACCATCTGCGTCCCTTCGGATTTATCAATCCTAAGCTTCTTGCCAAAGTAGTGCTCAATATTCTCCCGCAGACCGCCGGGAAGAGGGTACAGCACGCCGAGGCCCGCTTGGAAGTTGTCGAACCCGCTCGGGTGCGCCGGGAGCGCAATGCCGCACTCATGCATGTATTTTGCCAAACCCTTGAAAGTAACGTTGTAGTCCACGAGCTGAGTTTCGTCGAATTCGTGGGCTTTTGCTATGCATGGGCTGAGCGCTGCAATCTTTGTATTCAAATTGTCGTATTTTTTCATGTAAATAGCCGTGCAAAGCATTGGCGAGTGTATCGGGGACAGGTGCTTAGCCAGCTCATTTTTATGCATAAGTATGTAATTGACTATCGAGGGGCATGGTTGGGAAATCAAGGGGACGGTTTTCCCCTTCTCTATGGTGCGAATATGAGCCCAAGTGCATATATCAGCCCCCAGCGAGACGTCATAAATCTTGACTGCGCCCAGCGAGCGGAGCCATGTAAACATCCTTTGCCACTCCTGAAAATTTGTTTGCACCGCCGGAGCTGCAAACAGGCTAATCGGGACTCCGTTGGCGAGGTCTTCAAAAAAGCGCTCGGTATCATCTTCATATGCCCTTGAGCCGTGGTGGCACACCAGCAGGCACGCGCCGCAGACAACGCATTTGCTGTTGTCCGCTTCGACTTTTATATTTCCATCGAATATGCTCGAGACATTAGCTTCAGTAATCGGGCAAACTCTCACGCAGCGGTTGCACCCTACGCAGTTTTCCAATGAATTGGTTATTAGTTTACGCATATCTTAATAGTCTCTCTCTCCCCAAAATTCCTGTAATATACTTGGTATGTTTGGTATGTGCGGCCTGCAGCTACATGACGGTTTGCTCAAATAGCGAAAGCTGAAAAATGGCGTTTTTTGCCATAAAGGTCAATTTGTGGATCTCGGCAATGGCAGATTCAGCCTCTGCGCTGTCGTCGCTTTCTTTGAGGTGCTGCACAATTTCGGCAAGCCTATCTACCTGCAAGGCAACTTCATTGATGCCCCTAGAAAGACTCTCATCGCCGTATCCAAACTTGTAATGCTTTTCCAAAATTTTCCTCCTAAGTTTATTGCGCTGTTGCACTGAATTCGCCGATGCATGCGGAAGTCCCCATGAGCCAGTTAACCTTTTTGGGAGGTACCGTCAATCAGTATAGTGCTGTATCAGCACAAAGTCAATGAAAAAAATTTATGATTGCATCTAATTGCGCTTAATCAGCACATTTGTTGAAAAAAGTTTCTTTGTTCGTTAGTATGTACCAACGCTAAAGATGTTTGGTATATCGCAAACAAGCACGCTCGCCAGCGGTGTAGATGTAAGTTCGATGAGGGATGGGGATTTATGTTTACTGAAAAAACTTGAGTAGTATAGTCCGTTATGATAAAATAAAGCCATCCTCCGGAAACCGGACTTACAAAAAAATTGATTTCACGAAAATACTGACAAACGGTTCACCCCCACTTATCGCAATTTTAGAGGGGATTGGCAAAAGTCAAGGTGTTTTAGTGAATGTTACATTGGTTTTGTCTTTGACATTTTTGAGGAAAAGCAAAAATGCGCGGCTGCTGTCGACGCACTTTTTGCGACACTTTTGAAGAGGTTTCAAGGACACGTTCATTACACGAGAGGTGAACGCATGGCGTCTCTACGTTTGAGGGAGCTTCGCGAAGGGAAAAAGTTAAATCAAGCTGACGTTGCTGCGTATTTGCAAATAGCGAGAACAACATATGCTCGCTATGAAACAGGCGAGCGGGAGATGACATACAACTCCTTGGTATCCTTGGCAGAGCTGTTTTCAGTCAGTGTCGACTATTTGCTTGGGAGGTTCGATGCGAATCCCGTGATTTTGTGTGAGGACGAAGCCGCACTGATTGATATGTTCCGCACAGTCGACGAGCGTGGGCAGACTTCAATTAACGCAATCGTTAGGCATGAGTATTTGCAATCCAAAAAGGCGAAAAAACATAAAACCTGAGCTACGAGCGAGTGCGGCTGCTGTCAAAATGTGTACGTTTTGACAGCAGCCGCTAAAATAGAATTTAGATCAGTGCAATTTTGCACTTTCTAACTGAGTTATAGGAATTTGTTGCGAATTTGCCGAATTTTCTTGACTTGGAGAGGCGTTTGTTGTACATTTTGCACAGTGAGGTGTACCCTGTCGAAACGTACACATTTTGGAGCTTACGTTTTGTGCGTCGTAGATCTGTGCTCTCGCAAGCGTCTGTAAAATGTGGATTCTTTCAGGCCGGTTTGCTCCATGACCTCGGTAGCAGTCAGTCGCCCGCTTTCTAGCAGCTTCACGAGAGCAACGAAGTTCTCGGGGAGCTTTTTTGCTGGGCGGCCGAAGCGGACGCCCCTTGCCCTGGCGGCGGAAATGCCGTCCGCCTGGCGCTTCCTGATGTTATCCCGCTCGCTGTGCGCCACGAAGGAGAGGATTTGCAAGACCAGGTCGGCAATGAAAGTTCCCATAAGGTCTTTGCTCAAGCGCGTGTCAAGCAAGGGCATGTCAACAACGGAAATGTCAATTCCGCGCTCTTTAGTTAGTATTCGCCATTGGTTTTGAATCTCGTCATAATTGCGGCCCAAGCGGTCAATGCTCAATATGTACAGCAAATCGCCAGGTTTGAGCAGTTTCAATAATTCCTTATATGCAGGTCTGTCAAAGTCTTTTCCGGACTGCTTGTCCATGAATGTCCGTTCTGGCGGGACCTTCAATTCACTCAAAGACAGCATCTGCCTGTCCTCGTTTTGATCAATTGCCGATACCCTCATGTAAATGTATTCAGCCATAGCTTTGCGCCTCCTTTCAAAATTAGCCGGTCTTACATTTCGCACAATCCCATGTCGCAATTTGGGGCTGTTGCGCTAAGCAAAGGCGCACCCGCCCTTGAAAATATGCGGGAAGGCAAATGGGCTGCCGCAAAACGATTACAAAAATCGAATGCGTCAGCCCAACGAAAATCTTGATGTCTATTTAATTTGCGAGAAATAACCTACTCAACCGTCACGCTTTTTGCCAAATTCCGGGGCTTGTCTATATCAAGCCCCTTGTTTGCGGCTACGTAATAGCTGAAAAGCTGCAATGCGACAACGGACAGTGAAGGCGAAAAAAGCTCGTGGATGTCCGGAAGGCTGACCAAGGAGATATCCTCGCTGACCTCGGCATCGCAAGCATTGCCGACGAATAGCACCTTCGCACCCCTGCTGATTACCTGCTCCGCATTGCTGAAAATCTTGCTGTAAAGCTGCTTGCAGTTTGAAATAGTGACTACAAGGGTGCCTTTTTCGACTAGCGAGATTGGGCCATGCTTTAGCTCCCCTCCGGCATACGCCTCCGAGTGGATGTATGATATTTCCTTTAATTTGAGCGAGCCTTCCAGAGCGATGGCATAGTCGATGTTCCTACCTATGAAAAATATGTTTTTGCAGCCGATGCAAGTGGATGCGTATTTTTGAATGTAATCGACGTGACCCAGTATATCAGTGACTTTGTCGGGCAAAGAGACCAGCTCTGCCAACAAGTTTTTTTCATCTTCCGGCGGCAGCCTGTTTAGCCTGGCGGCAAACCTTATTGCGAGCAGGTAGAGCAGGACTAGCTGCGTTGAAAAAGCCTTTGTCGTCGCCACGGCGATTTCAGGCCCGGCGGCGGTGTAGATGGTATGGTCGGACTCCTTTGCGATGGTACTGCCGATTACATTCACGATGGCAAGTGTTACGGCGTCTTTGGCCTTTGCCTCGCGCATGGCGGCTATGGTGTCGGCGGTTTCCCCGGACTGGCTGATTAAAATGACGAGGGTTTTCCCATCTATAACGGCGTCCATGTACCTAAACTCGCTGGCGAGGCTAACTTCTATTGACGGAAACCTGCAAAGCCGCTCAAACACGTATTTTGACACGGCCCCTGCATTGTACGCCGAACCACATGCCGTTATGACGATTTTGTTGAATTTGGAGATGTCTATTCCATCTAGCACTTTGGCGTTCTCGCCATTGCCAATCGCAGATTGGATGGTGTCCCTAATCACTTTTGGCTGCTCCATTATTTCTTTGAGCATGAAATGCGGGTAGCCGCCTTTCTCTGCGCTGTCGAGGCTCCATGTTATTGTTTCAATGGTTTTTTCCAGCGGCTCTTTGTCCATGGTGAAAAACTCGACGCCGCCTCGCTTCAATACGGCGATTTCGCTGTCGTTTAGGTAGTAGACCTTGTTTGTGTGGCCCAAAATCGCCGGGACGTCGGAGGCGATGAAGTTCCCATGACCGGATGAGCCGACAATCAGTGGGTTGTCCTTTTTGACGGCTATGAGGGTATCCGGGTCGTCAAGGCACATGATCCCCAAGGCATAAGAGCCCTCAAGCCTGCCCGCCACTTTAATGACCATATCGATAAGGTCGCCGTCATAGTAGTATTCTGCGAGCTGCGCTATGACTTCGCTGTCGGTCTGCGAGGTGAACTTTATGCCCTTGCTTTCCAGCCGCTCTTTTAGTTGCTTGAAATTTTCGATTATGCCGTTGTGGACAATGGCAATTTTATTTTGACTGCCCAAATGGGGGTGCGAGTTTACATCAGACGGCTCGCCGTGTGTCGCCCAGCGCGTGTGGCCGATGCCCATATGGCTTCCTATGGGGTTTTCCTTAATCGCCGCTTCCAGCGCAGACAGGCGTCCTTTCTTTTTTACAACTTGGTAGCCGTTTTTTCCAAAAACCGCCAGTCCAGCAGAGTCGTAGCCCCGGTATTCCAATTTTTTTAGCCCCTCGACGATAATCGGAACCGAATCCTCTTCGCCCACGTAACCAATTATGCCGCACATATCAATACCTATTCCTTTCGCATCTCAATTTTGTACATTATACATTGATGTTTGCGAAATGTGAATGGGAATTGTGATTAATTTTGATGTTGTGTTTCGCGTGAATGGTGTGTATAATGACTTGGCGCTTTTTGGGTGCGAACAATCTTGACGTTTTGGAGACAGCCACGTGTTAGAATATATCACTTTAAGCATTAATATTACAATGCCGTTTATCCTGCTTTCGCTGCTTGGGATTTTGATGAAGCGCATCGGGATGATTGGGGATGCTTTTGTTGAGCAGGGGAATAGGGTCATATTCAATTTCGGAATACCTATGACCGTTTTTAATCATGTGCTCAGGGCGGATTTGGACAATGTGTTTGATGCGCAGTTCTTCGCTTTTAACATTATTTGGTCAGTTACATTCTTCCTCGTGGTCTGGTTCTTGGCAAGCCGGCTGATGAAGGACAAGGGATCCGTGTCGTCTTTTGTAAACAGTGCGTACCGCAGCAGCCTCTCTGTCGTTGGGCCGCCTTTGCTGGGGCTCATGTTTTTCGAGCACTACAACCCCGATGTCCTGCCCAAGGCGATTCTTGCCGTTGCGGTTTTGCTCATTATATCCTACGCCACGGCGTCGGTATTATTTGCCGTGCATGACTCAAAGGCAAAAAAAAGCGGCGTGCTGGGCGTAGTCATATCGATTGTGAAAAACCCTATTGTCATCGGCGTTGTCATAGGGATTGCCTTTAACCTTTTTGGCATCACCCTCCCCACGTTTGCGCAAAACACGGTAGATTCGCTTTCCGGGATTGTGATGCCCCTAGCTATGATTTGCGTCGGAGCCAACCTCTCGCTACGCAAGTACAATGTCAAATTCAAGTATGCGCTGATTTCAGGAGCCGTCAAGCTTGTGATAATGCCAGTGGCTGCGGTTATAATAGCGTATTTGTTCGGGTTTCGCGGCAATGATTTGACGATAATCATGATTCTAAACGCGCTGCCGATGGCAGTGGGGGCCTATGTAATGCAAGCGGAGCTGGGCGGGGACTCGTACATTGGGGCAACTGCGTTAATGCTCACGATGACGCTCTCCGCAGTCACGCTAACGCTGTATATATTCATTTTTCGGGTCATGGGCTTTTTGGTTTGACATTTGTCATCGAAAGTGCGGATTAATGTTAAAAATTCAATAAGCGCTGACAAATGAGTCGCCTGCGACTATTATGTGGTCGTCGAGGGTTATGCCCAGGAGTTCCCCTGCGAGCCTGATTCGCATCGTTACCTCTTTGTCTTGGTCGCTTATGTCCAGCATTCCGCTGGGGTGGTTGTGGCCTATGATTATGGATGCTGCGCGGTCTTCGATGGCGGGGGAGAAAACCTCCCTCGGGTGCACCAGCGACGACATCAAAGTGCCGATTGAGATTGTGCGGCAGTTTATCAGCCTCCTTGCGCCGTCCAGCGACAGCATTGCGAAATGTTCTTGCTTTTTGTTGCTTATAAAGCCAAACTGCTCCGCAGCTTTCTCGGGAGAGTCGATTAGCGGGGCGGTTTGCTTTGCAAACCGCCTGCGCCAATACTCAAGTGCAGCAAAGACTACCGTCGCTTTGGCTTGGCCGATGCCCTTGATGGCCTTAATATCGTCGATGCTAAGGTTTTCTGCACCGACTTTTAAAATTACGGTATTTAGATTCCTGGCAATCTGTTTGAAGTCGTTGCCCTTGCCGCCGCTGCCTATCACCGCTTGCAGGAGCTCAACATCGGTGAGTGCGGCTGCGCCCCTTCGGCCTAGTTTCTCCCTCGGTAACTCCTGTGCCATACCCTTGCCCTCCGACATTTAGATATTTACTATTAGTGATATTACCAGTGTAACTACAAGCAAGCGCATTTTCAATATGAATTTGAATGTAGAAATAGGGCGAGTAAATGATACTTTTTCAAACACGCCTAGTAGATATACACATATTTTATAGAATAATTGTGATTTTTTTGGGAAATTTATAATAGGCGCAATTGACTATGGCGAGGCATTATGCTATATTGTTTAGCATCAACCAAAACAGCGGAAAGTTTTTAATAATTTTGAGGAGGACATGTAATGGCAGCAGAAAGTAAAATTCTAAACATCGAACCACTGGAAATGGAAGCAGCCGGCTTTAAAAAAGAAGACCTGAAAGGCAAGGTTGTGCTGGTTACGGGCGGCGCAAGCAACATTGGATTGGGCTATGCTCGCGCTGCGGCGTGGGCGGGCGCAAAAGTCGTCATTACCGACATAAACGAAGAAAACGGCAACGAAGCCGAGCGTGTGATAAACGCTGACAACGGCCCCGACACCGCACTGTTTGTCAAGTGCGACGTGACAAAAGCGGATGAAGTGAAAAACTTGGGCAAAAAAGCCTTTGAAAAATTCGAGAAGGTAGACGTATTCATCCACAATGCAATGAACATGCGGCTCAACGGCCCCGTGCTCACCTCGTCTGTAGACGAACTAGACCAGTCATATGCGATTTCGGCGCGCGGCATGATGCTCCTAATTCAGGAATTCGTGCCCGGGATGATTGAGCGCAAATACGGCGTCGTAGCATACAGCGCCACGCAGTTCCACTTTGCGCCCCCTATGGTTGGTGGGACGATTTACACGTCGGGCAAGGCTTGCGCAGCATCGCTCACGCTGTCGCTTGCAAATGAAGTCAAGGACACGGGCGTCAACGTGTTTTGCATGACTCCGGCAGGCGTGATCAGGTTCGACCCCTCCAGGCTGCCGCCTCCTCCAAAGGATGCACCGCCGCCGCCAAAGGATGCGCCCAAGTTTGAAATGTTCGGAATGCCCGGATTTAACGGGTTGATTCCGCCGGAAGCCGGCGGCGCAGCCATGGTCTACTGCATTATGAATGCCAAGAAGCTGCACGGTTCGGGCATAATCATCAATGATGCGTTCGATGCTATGAATTACCCGTTCCCGAAACCTGAAACAGCTGCACGCCCGAAGGGAAGGCGCCTTAGCGATATGGAGCTCACTATGGTATTATGCACAACGGGCCCGGGATTTGAGGGGTAACTGAAGTATGGCACCAGAGGCAGTGGAGGCATCGGGGCCTGAGAGGCTGGGAAAGAAAAGGCCTAGAGTCTATTATGTGGAGTTTTGGCGGTTTGCATTTACCGTCATACTCTGCCTGTACCACCTGGAGATATTCTACACGGTCAGAATATTTCCATCCGGGACGACTGCGGTCGAATTTTTCTTCATCCTTGCAGGGTTTACTATTGCGATGACCGCATCAAACAAGCTGGAAGCGCTGGGAGTGCGAGAGCTCGACAACCGCGCGGCGCGCAGCATGGCAGTTGATTTTGCAAAAAAGAAGCTTAAGGCAATTTACCCAGTCCTTACAGCCGGACTGATTCTCGGTTTGGTAGTGGTGCCGCTGATGTTTCCACCGCCCGCATTTCCTGCGTTCGGATTTGCGCCGGCGCCGGAACCCTTGTCCTTCGGGGCGAGGCTTTTGGAAAGAATTGGCGTTCTGTTTAGCAGTGAGTGGGAGTGGCTCATGATGGTTGGTTCGCCGATGAGCCACGGCACGGTGGGATATATGCTCATGTCGTCCCCAATTGTGCCTCTGTGGTTTCTAACGCCGCTTTTCACCATAGGCTACCTTTACTCATTCCTCATGCACCGCAAGTATGACCTGATGATGTTTTTAGCGCCGCTGATTGCTGTTTTGGGTCACATATACTTTGCGCTCAATACTTCGATATCTTTTAGTTTTAACACCCAAATGGGATTCCTCGACTCCGGCGCGATGAGGGCCGTTATGCAGATGGCACTCGGCATTTCGATGTTCCAGCTGTATCAGTACTTAATTAATCTCGAATGGACGTTTCCCAAAAAAGTGTTCCTCCAAATCGTCGAAATATTTGCGGTGGTTCGTTTTATCGACCTGACATACATGGCGTGGATGGGGTATGATAATTTCCGCAGGATTCCGTATGTGGCGATCATCGTGCTTCTGTCTTTCGTAAAAATGACATTCATTTCAGACCTTCTGGATCGCAAGTTCATGGAGTGGTTGGGGAAAATCTCGCTGACCATGTTCATCATACATCAGCCGCTCACGACAGCGTATACGAGGTTGATGGGGAGCCTCAGTACGATGATGATGGAAGGCTCTATAGGCCCGCTGCCATTGATTTTAAGGAGGACGGCGGGCACCAACGAGTATTTTGCCCCCATTTCGCTCAGCTTTGGCGATATCGTGTTTTATATCGGCGGGGTCTTGGTGATTTCTATTATAATCAATGGGATTATAAGTGTCATTAAGAATGCGGTGTCGACACGCAACGTCTCAGTGTCCCCATAAACCCTTGGGTTACATGGGCTAAATCAAGCAAAAGCAAAGCGGCCTGCCAAGTCTGGGCAGGCCGTTTGTTGACTCCCATTATTTCAGCTTGCGCCAGAGCTTTGACGCAGCGTCGGCTTGTGCTTTGGCGACGTCCTCGCCCAAGCAATACCGGGCAGCGATATAGATGTCCCTCAGCTGCTTCGATTCTTCGGCCGGAAAGCGCCCATCATGTTTTTTCAAAATATGGAAACTGGTGTCGGCGCAGTTTTGCAGTGCGCCCCTCGACTCGCCCTCCTTTAGGTACTTGCGGTAGTACCACCGGATGGCCAGCCGCGGGTCTTTGGGCCTTAGGTTCATGCCATCTTTGCTTCGGGAGGGCCTTAGCAGCTTTTCTCGTTCCTCGGTGTAGTGCGTCGTATGCTCATGCTTGGCCTTAGTGCCAAGTATTCTTCTCAAAATCAAGAAAATGACAAATGCGACAAGTGCGGCAAGAATTACCTGCGCCGCAATCCAAAGCCAAGCTGGGTGGGCCCCCGCTTCATGTGGGGTGAAGTGCCCGCCCAATATGGGCACAGCATCCGGTGCATCGCCGGGGACATACTGGTGCTCTATGACGGCGGGCGCGCCGAACAGGCTGAGCAACGCAATAATCACCCACAAAATTGCATACACTATCATGCCAAGCACATAGGCGATGCCCGATAGAATCGGAGATATCACATGTTGAAACAAAAATCCCGCTATGCGGAAGATATGCGCAGGCGCTTGAAAGTACGCAAGCGCGGCGCCGGATAGCAGCAGGACGAGCATTACGGAAATACTCCTGCGGGAGGAAAGCTCGCCCTCCTCCCGCAATATTCTCATGAGGCACACCCCGCTCAATAAGTAAACGATAAAGTATGGGACAGACAAAACATTTATATCGGCGATAGAAAATATCACGAACAAAAGAATCAGGATTGGCACGGATATCAACACGGTGATTTTGAAAAGCCCCTCGAAATCATCCCTGTTTGTATTGACCCTATTCGTCAGGACAACGTACACGACATATAGCCAGGCCGGCAGGAACTGGAAAAACTGCCAAAGCGAAAAGTCGAACGGCAAATGCAGGGCAGGGAACAGGCATAGAGCGATTTTTAGGGCGCGGGGGAGGTCGGATTCGCTGTCGTGCACAGCATCGTTGCCGGAAAGTGCGCGCAGCCTGCGCCTAGTCAAAATGCTGGCAGTCGCAGTGACCACTAGCAGAGGAAGGCCCCAGATGGATGGGTTTCTCGCTGAAGCACCAAGCAGCAAAAAGCCGCTCAGGGCATAATAGCAGCTAAGGTCAAACAAGACTTTGCATATAGCTTTCATTCCGTTAGGCCTCCCAAAAAAATATACTGATTAGGCATCACTGCGCTGCGTCCCTCGCTCCGCAGCCAGCAAGACAAGGACTTCCTGGTTTGTGTTTGCCCTGAGCCTCATTTCCGCATACTCGCGCCGGGCGTCCTTTTCGGGCAGGATGACGATATATGCGGTGTCGGTGCGGTTTTTGCGCAATGCGAAATCCAGCAGGCCCTCCAGCGTGCCGCAGTTTAGGCTCGTCACCCTGCCCAGCCCTTCGAGAAGGTTGGGGGCAGTGCCGTGGGTAACTTCGAATTTCCACTGCTTTTCGCTCTTTTTGCCCTTGAGGCGCGCATTTGAACAAAAGCTGACATTTGCGCCGGCCTCCACCATAACCTCGCAGACGACCCTTGCCAATGAGCAGCTTTCATCGAGCCTTTCTTCCCAGAAAGGCTCGACCCCCTCTACGCTTAGCAGGACGCAAACGGAGAGCTGCCTGTTGAAGTCAAATTCCTTGACCATCAGCCCGCCCCTGTGCGCACTTTGAAGCCAGTGGATTTCCTTCATAGGCTCCCTGCCCGTATACTCCCTGATGCCAATCGCTAAAATCGGATCCCTTATCAAAAACCGTTTGGCGGAGACATCGCCAAAGAAGCCCCCCAGCACTTCGGACAGCTCGGGGCATTTTGGCCTGTCGGGATAGACGACTATCTCGTGCTCATAGCCAATGCGCTTGGAAAGCTCACGAAAGCCGAGAAAATCGCCGATTTCAAAAGTTTTGCCCTTGATGTTGTAAACGCCCCGCCTATTGATATTGACGTTGATTGTCTGTCTGCTGCGCTCGCGGCTGCTCAATCGGAAAATTCTCTTGCCATGCAGCTCGTCCTTCTCTTCGGTGAAAGACATGCCCTCGGGCAGCGACGCCACTGAGGGGAACGCCTCTCTTACGGCTAGGTATGAAATCGGCAGCATACTATTGTTCGTCACTATCGTGCGCACCTTAAAAGGCTCGCCAGGTTCCGTTACCGCAACGGAAACGGAGCAGTCTACATCAAATTTTGATGTAGACCGCTTGAGGGATAAAATTTCTAGTATTACACCTATTGCAATTATGATAAGCAGCGCCACAAACATAGCTACAAGCCCTCTCATCAGGAATCACACTGGCTGCGTGAAATGTCACAAGAGCCAGAGCATTACTTCAACCAAGCCGGCCACCAGCCCGACGGTAAGGCCTATCCATAGGATTTGGTGGCCTTTTTTTTGCATTTCCGACCGTGTTTCCATGTAGTCCCTGTGCATGGTGCTATCCGCCAACTGGCTTTGGTTTCGGAGCTTTTTTACCATACTTTTCGGAGTGGCGGGGAGCAACAGGCCT
>Ga0209755_10002436_pt1 | contig 25601 bp, 28 predicted proteins | sample TergutCo191P1_FD_187301 | JGI IMG/M metagenome (GOLD analysis project Ga0209755, IMG submission 187301) | Cornitermes sp. P1 segment gut microbial communities from Petit-Saut dam, French Guiana - Co191P1 (SPAdes) (version 2) | ecosystem: Host-associated > Arthropoda: Insects > Digestive system...
CTTGAAGAAATTACCAAACAGGATTATTTAACATTGGAAAAAGATGATTTATTTAATTTATATTTGATGCTGCAGGCTGGTTATTTAAAACAGAAAAGAAACACAGAAGCGGAAACTTGGCGTAAAAAAGGTGAATCTCTTTATCCCACAAATAATTTTATTAAACTTGTTTTATAAGATATAGACAATCTATAAAAATTCATTGTAAGATGATCCTGTTTTAAGGAGAATCTTCAATGAAACTAAATAACCTATCATTAAAAGATACCGTGTTCTGGCAGAAAGCAAACATTGCCCTTCCCCGCTTTGACCGCGAAAAAATGATTGCCGCTACAAAGACGACGCCAAAGTGGGTGCACTTTGGAGCGGGAAATATTTTCCGCGCTTTTCCCGCGGCAATGATGCAGCAGCTTCAGGAGCAGAATATAGAAACAACAGGCATTGTTGTTGCCGAAGGTTACGACGGAGAAATAATCGATAAAAGTTTTACAGCCTTTGACAACTTAACAATTCTTGTAACCTTAAAATCGAACGGCACTACAGAAAAATCGGTAATCGCTTCTATTGCATCGGCGCTGCGAATGGATACAGCATACGCAGAGCTTAAAGAAATTTTCGCTTCGCCTTCACTGCAAATGGCAAGTTTTACAATCACAGAAAAAGGCTACAGCTTAAAAAACCGCGACGGCTCTCTCCTTCCTGATATAGCCGAAGATCTTAAAGACGGACCTGCCTCTCCAAAAAGTTACCTTGGGCGCATCGCGGGGCTTTTGCACGAACGCTTTAAAAGAGGCAGCTCTCCTGTCGCAATGGTCAGCATGGACAATTGTTCACATAACGGAGACATTCTTTTTGCCGCAATGGAAGCAATCGCGAAGGGCTGGGTGGAAAACGGTGTTTGCGACAAAGGTTTTTTATCATACATAAGCGATAAAACAAAAGTCTCCTTCCCCTGGTCGATGATCGATAAAATTACTCCCCGCCCGGATAACAGCGTCCGCGATATGCTTGTTTCCGCAGGGCTTGAAGACATGCAGGGAGCGGTAACGTCAAAAAACACCTACGTCGCTCCATTCGTCAACGCAGAAGAAACTCAATACCTAATAATAGAAGATGTCTTCCCCAACGACAGACCTGCTCTGGAAAAGGCAGGAGTAATGTTCACAAACAAAGAAACTGTCGATAGGGTCGAAAAAATGAAGGTCTGCACTTGCTTAAACCCGCTGCACACAAGCCTTGCCGTTTTTGGCTGCCTTTTAGGCTACACAAGAATCAGCGAAGAAATGAAAGACGCGGATCTCGTCAAATTAATAGAAGGAATCGGCTACCGTGAAGGGCTGCCCGTTGTAACAGACCCGGGAATTATCAAACCTAAGGATTTTATAGACCAGGTAATAAAGGTGAGGCTTCCCAATCCCTTCATGCCCGATGCCCCTCAGCGTATTGCCATGGATACATCTTTAAAAATGCCTATCCGCTTCGGCGAAACCCTAAAGGAATATAAAAAGACCGGTAAGGACTTTGCCAGCCTCAAACTGATTCCGCTGGTTTTCGCAGGCTGGCTTCGCTATCTTTTAGGTATCGATGACAAGGGCAATGTTTTTGAGCTTAGCCCCGACCCAAATCTGGAGAGCCTAAAAAGCCAACTTTCCGGCGTCAAATTTGGGGATACAGGGCCTTTCCATACACAATTAGAGCCGATACTGTCAAATTCCGCGTATTTTGGCATAAATTTGTATGAAATCGGTATTGGAAAACAGGTAGAAGAGCTCTTTACACAAATGCTTGCGGGCCCCGGCTCTGTAAGAAAAATACTCTCTCAAACTTGTTCTTGAATTTTAAAGCAAAATGGATTAGAATGAGGTTACTGGAGGTCATATGAAAAAACTTATTATTGCGCTGGTCTTTTTTGCGCTGTTATCGCCGCTCTTTGCCCAGGTGAAAAATAAAAAAACAGAGGATGTTTACTATAAGAACGTTCCTGTAGAAAGGATAATCCCAACAAATACCGGATATGTTATTCTGTATCGCGGCAGCAGTAACGCGCTTGCTGTTATCGGTATTCCCAATGAATGGTTTACGGATGCGGCAGGCTGCGCGGAAATGGTTCGCTTAGCGGACGGCGGAGATTGGCCTTCGATGTCTATTTTTTACAAAAATGGTGATTTTAGCCATGTTAGACTTTATATACACAAAGTCCGGGGTCATCATACATGGGGGAACATCCCTTATGGCACTGATGTAAGTAAATATTTCGTGGATAAGAATGATTTTAAAGTACAATAAAAATGGACTCCAGCGTTGATGTGCTAAATACTTCTCCGCAAGTACCAAATGAGCTTGTCGAATATATAAAGACAAGCTCTAATTTTATTGTAGCGGGACATAAAGAACCTGACGGGGACTGCATTGGGAGTCAGCTTGCCCTGTGCAGCGCGATAAGGCGGCTTGGGAAAGAAGCGATCGCCTGCTCTGCCGGTCCTTATAAACGCACAGAATTAAAAAATTACCTTACTCAATTCAGCGATTTTCCAAACAAAATAATGCCAAATGCGAAAGTGATTATCGTGGACTGTTCGGGAAAAGAAAGAACAGGCGAACTTCTGGAACACATAAAAAAATACCCATGCGCTGTTATAGATCATCATGCCGCTGTATCTCATGCGCCTTCTACTCTTAGCGCTCCCGTTTATATCGATCCTTCTTCGCCTTCATGCACTTTATTGATTTATAAATTGATAACAGCGCTTGGTTTACAGATGACAGAAGAGGAAGCCACCTTGCTTCTTTTTGGCACTTGCACCGACACAGGATTCTTCCGGCACCTAACAGAAAGGAATTCATTCGTTTTTGACGCTGCGGCTCATATGGTTAGAAGCGGAGCTAATCCAAAAAAAATATTTAATATTATTAACGGCGGTAAAAGTTTAAATTCCAGAATATTGATAGGACACATTCTTTCCAGAACAGAATCTTTTTTTGACGGAAGACTTTTAATAAGTTCCGAAACTCTGGAAGAGTATGATTCCTTCGGCATTGAAAGCAGAGACTCAGATACTTTAAACCAATTATTTTTATCTATCAACGGAGTTGAAGCGACAGCTATTATCCGCCAAGAGTGTGCGGACAACTGTACTGTCAGTTTAAGATCTGTCGATAATATAAATGTCGCGCAGATAGCGGCATCATTTAACGGAGGCGGTCATAAAAACGCGTCCGGTCTCACTATGAAGGGTGACATTTCATTTGTAAAAGAAAAAATTCTAATTGCGTTTTCTGAATCATTTAGTAACTAACATAAAATATTTCAATATTACTTTATTCGCAAATTAATAGCGCATAATGTCTATTCCTGCGTCTTGTTTTTGGTAAAACCGATACCAAATACAGGAGCAGAAAAATGCAAATTCATGTTAATGATTTATATTCAAAATATTACAATGGCAGTATTAAGAGAAACGATTTTGTAAGCGCTGTATATACTTTCCTTGTAAACAATCAGGATATAAGTTGTCTTTGCCACTGGCCAAGCAGCGAATACGAAGATTTTATTTCGTGGTTTTATCCGCGCTTGCAAAAGTGCGTTGATTCTTACAAAGAAACAGGCGCTTCTTTTGAAGCGTTCATGAATAAATTTATACTTGTAGCTTCCCGAGAATATCACACACGGAGCGTAGTTAACGCTGTTACGGAATATTCAACATGGAGCGCGCGCGTAACGGAAATGTACGCGCATGAAGAACCGCCGGTTTATAAATACGAAAATAAAGATTCAGAAACAAAGAACACTATTACTAAACTAATTATTAATAAAAACGGTAAAAAGAATACAAGACGAATTTTATCTTTAATTTTAAAGTGTTATTATTATGTATCAGATGATTTTTCCGACATGCTCGCTCCTTTAATTGGAATGAAGCCGAATGAATTATTAAAATTGTTAAATGCAATCAGGACAATAAGGCAAGAAAAAGACAATTATATTTATCAGTTAAGAGAAAGAATATTTTGCCAGTATTACCGCTGCATGGTTATTGACAAACGCATTTCATTAGTCAATGAAAATACCATTACCTATAAAAAATTATTAGTAAGACAAGAGAAAGCAAGACAACGCCTGGAAAAAATGCGACACAGAATGTCATGTATCCGCACCGAAGCGACCAACAGTCAAATAGCCAATGTCATCGGCGTAAAAAAAGGCACCGTGGACTCCAGCCTCTTTCAACTAAAAATGCAGTGGAAAAAAATGGCAAAGAATTCAGATTTGAATTGAGAATATTGGGATGAAGAGTTCACACGGGGACACGGAGGATGTGGAAAAAAAATATTAATTATTTTACTTTTTGATCATTTATTGACAATAATAATTTTTTATAATAAAAAAGCAGTATTCGGGAAACATGACCCATCTGGTATCAGACCGATCGTCCTCGCACATACGGCTTTTCAGGCTTGCACCTATACACAATATAGCTCGAATACAAAATTAAATCAATAACAATACGGAAGGATTTTCTATGTTGCTTTATCTTTTATTGAGCAGGCGGACAAGATTTAATACTACATAACGATCTTTAACATTTAATTGCTTAGATTCCAGCGCAATATCCTGAATATCTTTTGGCAATGATGAAAGAGATGTGTTCTTCGCCGGGTCTTTGCCGGTTACCAAATATTCAACAGACACCCCCAGGGCTCTTGCGATACTAACGGCAGCCTCAGCTGAGGGAATATAAGCCGTTGTGCTTCCTAAATAACTCTCTATTGTCTTTTTTTTAACACCAGAACTGGCAGCCAGTTCCTTTATAAGCATACCTGAATATTCTAATTGAGATTTTAAATTCTCCCTAAAACTCATGTTATAAGGATACGATAATATTGGTATTTTGATTGTTGACAACCTTATAATTCTAGGTTATAAATATGATAGATACTAGATTTCTAGTGTATTGGTGACATTATTACTATAATACTAGTATAGGTATTAAGGTTCTCATAAGAGAACCAATGAACGAAAACTACTTAAAGAAGGTATTCTTATGAGAAATTTAACAAAATTTGCAGGATTTATCGCAATTATAACGATAATTTGCTTGTTTACAACAGCTTGTGTAGAAGAAACAGAAGAATCTTCACTTCGTTTTATACCAGATGGTCATAGATATATAGTTATGAGAGCTAATCCGAGAATTACCGGTCATATAGTAATTCCTGCAAAACACAAAGGTCTTCCGGTAACCACAATAGGTTATTTTGGTGAAACGAAAATATTAAGTGTAGCAATCCCTGATAGCGTTACTTCTATTGAGAGAATGGCATTCGATGGCTGTACCGGTCTTACTAGCATTACAATTCCAAATAGCGTTACTTCTATTGGCGATCAGGCATTCGGCCATACCGGTCTTACCAGTATTACAATCTCTAATAGCATTACTTCTATTGCTACTGCTGCATTCGCTGGCTGTAGCAGCCTTACTAGCATTACAATTCCAAATAGTGTTACTTCTATTGGCAAGAGTGCATTTTACGAATGTACCGGTCTTACTAGCATTACAATCCCAAACAGCGTTACTTCTATTGGCGATTTTGCGTTCTATGGTTGGTATTTTTCACAGACAATATATATTCAATTTGCCACCCTTGCTCAAGCAGATTTGGCTTGGGGTGGAAGTGGTTGGAGAGGAGGGAATTGTAATGCGAAAATCGTAAACAATGCAGGCGTGCAGATTTGGCCTTGAGTGGTAAAAGTAAAACAAAGGAAAAAATTATGAATTATTATGAAGCAAGACAGGAAATAATTGATTGTAGTGGTAAAGGAATAAGACGCCCTTGCTGGAAAGATAAAACATTAAGAATAACAGGAGACAAACAATTCGCAGGTGCAAGAGTAGTTCATAAAGAAAAGGAATATGAATTAATAAACGATATTGTAAAAGATATACAAAATAAAAGAGAAACCATTTATGATGGATCTGATCTATTCTTTCAAACTGATATAGAAGGTTATTCTGATGGTGGTGTATACAATGGAAAACCATTAAAAGTTGGATTTGATGGCGAAGGTCTGCCTTATGGTAAAGAAGATTTTTTAGCAAAAGATTGGGAAATATATAAATTATAGAAATAATTCCTCCGTGCCCTTTGCGCCTTTGCGTGAATCTCTTATCTCAAAATTCCCTTAAAAGAAAACACACAAAGTCACCAAGAGCACAAAGGATATGGAACCAACATTTTTACTCAAGATCGATTTTATTAATTTGTAAATAAAAAACTACAGAAATGGTAATAAGATTAACGCTTCGTTTTCATTTCCTCCGTGCCTTTGTGCCCCCATGCGAGATCTTATCTCAAAATTCTCCAAAAAAACATCAAATTAGTAGTTGAATTTAACGTTAAATATGATGTATAATATTACAACACATGGAGGGTAAAAATGCCTAATATTAAGCCTGTTTCTGATTTAAGAAATTACGCAGAAGTATTAAAAGATATTGGTTCAGGTTCGCCTGTTTACTTAACTAAAAATGGCCGCGGTCGCTATGTAATTCAAGACATGGAAGATTATGAAAAAAAAGAGGCTATCATTAAATTAATGACAGAATTGGAAATAGGAAGATCCTCCGGAGAAAAAGAAGGCTGGCATTCTCTCGACGAGGTAAGAAAGGAATTTGACATTGGCAGCAATTAAAGCAAACTTATCTTTTGAAGCAAGACACGATTTAAAAAATATTCAAGAATACATTGGCGAAGAAAAAGAAAGCCCTATAACTGCACTGCAAGTAGTTGAAAATATTCTTGATAGAATAGGAGACTTACTAAGATTGCCCAACAGCGGAACCTTATTAGCGCCTAAAGTTAACTTTCCTACTAATTACCGCTATGTTAAATCCAAAGGCTATTTTATTTTTTATCGCTATGAGAATAATCAAATCTTTGTTGACAGAATAATTCATGGAAAAAGAGATTACATTTCTATTTTATTTCCATACGCAGAAAATGAGGAAGATGATTAACTAGAGTATAGAAATAAATTCCTCAGTGTTCCCCGTGTGGGATCTTTTCTTAACCAAGCTCTACCAGCCAAAGGCAAACACCGCTTTCTCATGATAATCTTTCCCGGGAGCCGCTATGCATGAGGGGAAGCCCTGCCTGTTGGGTGTGTCAGGAAAATGCTGCGTTTCCAGGCAAAAGCCTGAGTGTTTTTTGTAAACAGAACCTTGTTTACCAATAACATTTTTTAGGTGCTTGCCTGTATAAAATTGTACGCCGGGCTGAGTTGTAGATACCTTCATGCTGCGCCCGGAACTTGAATCATAGACTTCGGCGCATGGGCGAAGTTTACCAATTTCGCCGTCAACAACAAAGCAATGATCATAACCCTTAAATGGTTTAAAAATTGAACTGCCTTGGCAAATTCTTCTGCGGGTTCTAAAATCAAAATTTGTTTTTGTTACGGGAATTATTTTACCAGTTGGGATAGCGGTCCTGTCAATCTCAACATAGGCTGACGAATAAAGAAGCGCCTCATGCGAAAGAATATTGCCCTTCCCTTCTCCGGCTAAATTAAAATAAGCGTGATTCGTAAGATTTACAGGGCAGGGTTTATCGCTTATCGCGTAATAATCGCAGATAACTTCATTAGATTTAGTCAGCCCATAACTTACAACGACTTTTAATTTTCCGGGGAAACCGCAGTCGCCGTCAGGACTGTCAAGCTCGAAGTGCACATAAACGCCTTCTTTTTCTTCGTAGGGTTCGGCCTTCCAGAGAAGTTTATCAAAGCCTCGCGTCCCTGAATGCAGCGTATTGCGGCCGTCATTTGCTTCCAAAGGATACGTGCTTCCTAAAAGATCAAAAGACGCGTTTTTAATCCTGTTCGCGAAACGCCCGACAGTAACGCCGATGAACGGTTCGTTATTCAAATAACCGTCCAAGCCTGAATAGCCAAGCAGCACATCATCTTTAGTACCTTTACTCGAAGGAACTATTAAACTTGTCCATGCCGCTCCAAGATTGGTAAGCGAAAGTTTTAAATCGCCAGCGCACAGCGTCCACAATTTAACCTTTTTTCCGTTACTTAATACGCCAAAATTCTGCTCTTTAATTTTCATGCTACTATTATATACAAAAAATGATTAAAATCTCAACCTGATTCTGGCGCTAAAATTGATGCCGTAAAACGAATCACCGATAAAGGGAGCCTGCGCGGTTAGTGTTAAGGCGGCTCCCTGGAATAGCTCATGATTAAAAGTTAAAACAGGAGTATACATATCGTAAGCATAAATAAAAGCCGCCGTTAAACTGGAAAAATCATTAAAACGAAATGTAAGAGCGCCGTATATATTATGCTCATTATGCGAGCCTAAAATATTTTTTTCCGGGTGAAAAGCAGTGGAAGAATTCTCGCCGTTAAACAAATATTCGGCAAGTAAAATTAGCTTTCCGTCAAAAAATGAATAATCCGCTCCCAGGCTGAAAGAAAGCCCGTCTTGCGCTGTTTTAATTTCATGATTATACGTATAAAGCGCATCAAGTATAATTCCTAAAACTAAATCCGCTTTGATACTCAGTCCTATGCGATGGAGCCCAAGTTCCGATCCTGTGTCAGGTGTTTCGTAGGAATATAAAGATTGTATGCTCATTATACCCCAATGCCTGTCTAATGATAAACCAAAAAGAGAACCGCCGCCGTCCTTGGAATAAGGATCGCGCGGAGCTGAGCAAAAAGTGAGAAATTTTATTTCATCCGCTGGAAACCATGAAAAAGCAACAGCTAAAATTCCGCGCGGACGAGCGTCAGGTTTTAAGGGATTTTTTGGATTAAGAAAATCCGATGAACCCCACACCTGACTATAACCAAAGGGCAGACGCATGAGACCTGAATCAAAATTTGTGTGCTCGCCGATTAAACGAAAATAGAGCCGCTCTAGTTCAATACCGGCGATATAATTATCGCCTGCGACATAAGAAGTATATGCTAAAGGATAGTCGGATTTTGACACTGCAAAACCTGCGGCATTTACAGCGTAGTCACCTGAGGCGGCTAACAAATTAACAGCACCAAAAACCGCAAAATTTTCTCGCCTTGCCTGAAAGCGAATGTTAGCGAACTCTTCGATACCCATAGAAAAATCTTGCAAAGTATCGGAGTCTCCTGCTCTCGCATTAAAGGAAACAGTAGAATCGAGTATACCGGAGACAGTCAACTGAGCATATACGCTGTTAACCGCAAATACAAATAACGCTAATATTATAGTTATTCTTTTCACATTTATTCCTTATTTCTCATCTCTCTAAATTACGCTGACTGAACACAGTATCCGCTATTGGTCTATCCAGTACAACATTGCGCATAACAAAGGTTGTTTTTGAATCCCTGCGCATTAAATCGCGCATCTCTCCTTCAACAGGAAAGCGCCTCCCGCTTATAGTTTCAATCCTTTTTAGCGTATAATCTTTGAGCTTTACCCCGGAAAGTGCGAAAAGTTCGTAACGTGCGACATCGTTGTGCTCTTTATCTATCCACAACTTGCGCTTTGGATAACTTTCGGTTCTTTTTTTCGCAGTGAGTTCAAGAACCCAGCAATCACGCCCGTTGATTACTTCCGATCCTGAGAGCGCGGGATCATAACGGCTTGATAAAGTTTCGTTGTTGATCGTGTCTTCGTAAGACATATCGGAACCCATCATGGATTCTTTTAACATGTGGCCGGATATTAACATTACTTCTTCGGTGTCAGGCGAATAAACAAATAAACGCCCGTCTCTTTTTAAGTAACGTGTTCCCCTGTCTTCGGGATTAGTAAACTCAATAAAACTGTGTGTGTTTCCCCTGCCCCACGCTTTCATTGTTTTAACAAAACGCCTTCCGCCGTGTTCGATAATAATATCACCTTCATATTCAATTGTTGAATAAAATTCGTTATTGTCTACACGGCGCAAAAGTTCGGCGGCGGACGGCTGAGCCGCTGATTGCGCGCCAAGCATCAACGGGAAAATAAAAACAGTAATCGTAATAAACATAGTAACAATTAAAATTTTTCTTACCATAATTAAACCTCCTATCGTCTCAACGCTTCTACCGGTTCCACAAACGCGCTCTTAAGCGAAGGAACCAGCGTGAATATCGATGCCACCACAACACCCATAAGCCACGCGCGCAAAAGCAGCAGCGGATCAAACTCAAAGAAAAGAGCGTTAGTCATCGGCATATCGGAGAAAGTGCTTCCAAATTGTTCCATCATACGGATAGGCTTATTGGTAAGTCCAGCGACGATACCTCCGCCGACCAAAACCCCAATAAGTGCGCCGAATGCCGCCAAAAAAACTGATTCAAAGAAAAACACTTTTACAATCTCTGCGCGCGTCATGCCAAGGCAGCCCATCATGCCGATTTCTTTAATACGCTCATGAATGATCATTACAACAGTGTTGATGATCAGGAAACTCGCGACAATTAAAAACACAAGGAAAACAATGGTATATATTGGTCCAACCATTTTCATAACGGCAACCCAGTAATTGTCTTTCCATTCCGTTACTACGTTTTCTTCTCCCAATAAACTGCGAACGCGCGCCGTGATGCCGCCGCTCATTGCTTGATCCTCAGCGTAAATTACAAGGGACTGCGTCCCTCCGTCAAGCACTAAAAGATTTTGAAGTCTTTCTATATCGATAACAAAGTATTGCTCGTCAATCTTTATGTAATCAAAGTTAAAAATACCGGTAACTTCCGGACGCAGAAACTTTTCGGAGAACTGCGCGGAAATTGTCTTAAACATAATTTTATCGCCGATTTTAAATCCCGACTTTTGAGCAAAGGCTCGTCCTATCGCAATTTCGTTCGCGCCGGGAGCAGGCCAGCGTCCTTCGATTAAACCATCGTCGCGATCTGTCAAGTTTAAATTATTCGCCGCTCTTTCTTTTTCGATATCAAGCCCCCACAGCACAACATGCTTAATCGTGCTTTCCTGCAAGGTCGCCATTGTCGCGATTCGAGGAAGCACCGCGCGAACACCCGGTATTTCAGAAATCTCATTCGCGAGTTCCTTCCAATTATATATTCCGTTTTTTTCTACAGGATACTGCACCGGCATATATTCGCTTTCAGAATCGTATTGCTTTGAAACAACTCTTACGTGCCCCAGCTCGTAAACCTGCACTGTGTCATATATGCATCGAATCATTCCTTCTATCATTGACGAATAGACAACAATAAATAATACCGCTATCGCTACCGCGGAAAAACAGAACAGAGTGCGTCTCATGTTACGCCAAATATTGCGATAGGCAATTTTTATCAATGTGAGCGTTCCGCCTTGTTTAAAATTATTCATTAAACCTCCTCATTCAAACCGCAGACTTTCGGTTATTGGTTTTTTCACAGCTCGCAGCATTGGTAAAATAGCGACGAGAGACGAAAGCAAAGTCGCGATAATTCCCGAACCAAAGATCACGGCGATATTCCAAGAGCTGCGGAAAATTGCCGTTGTCCTAAAACCAATTCCGTCTGGCATTAGATCTCCCATCGCGGTAAAATTAATTCCTTCTTTCACAATCGGATAATTAATTATGCAGCCAACAATTATTCCCAAAACAGAACCCATAAGCCCAAGGAAACCCGCTTCCAGCATATAGGTCATGATCATCTGTCCGTCTGTCATGCCCATTGCTCTCATCATGCCGATTTCTTTTGTGCGTTCAATTATCGCAAGTAAAATTGTGTTAGATATTCCAAGGAAGGAGAGCAGGAGCAGCAAAAACGCAAGCACCTGAGGCATTCCTGTTTGGATTGCTTCGTAACTTAAATAATCTTCCATGTAGTCCTGCCAAGTGTAAACACCAAGCTCGTCGGGCATGTTTAAACCCATTGATGCGAGACCTTGTTTTAACGCGTCAGTAATTACAAGGCTGCTTTCACTTTTTCCGGGAAGGCGTGAATCCGGAACACCCTTCTCTCTAATAATTAATTCCGTTACAGCGCCTTCGAGCATCATGCCCGCTTCATCCTGCAAGATATCAAGCGGAAGAAAGGCGGTGTTGCCATTTGGAAGAGGAGCGGGCGAGTTAATTACTCCAACTACGCTTAAATCCATTGCTTGATTAATACGATACACTTTTTCCGACGCGTCAAAAGAATCTTTTATTTCGATAAACGCGTTTACGCGAACATTGTTTCTGCCTGCAGCGTTAAGCATATCCCAGTATCGATCAAGATCGCTTTTGGAAGCGCTTCTTTTTAAAACCATTCTTTCGTTGCCTTCGACCGATTTAAAATCAACATTGATGCCAAATGGATCTTTTGTAACAAGGGTTACATCATATAACGAGCGTATAAATTCTTCTTCTTCGTAAGTTGCCGCAGTTATAGAAATAAGTTCTTCCAATTCCTTACGGTAAGGACGGCTTGGAATACCCACTTTTAATTTTTCCGCAGCGATTGTTCCAAGGACTATTTCAAAATTGCCGTTTTGTACAAAGCGTCCAAAATCTACATAATCGGCATAACGAAGAACTTCTCTTTCCGCTTCAGGATCAATTCCAAAAAACATGATCGGCGCGGATCCTGATGTTGAAAAAAGCGTGCCTGTAAATGTAAAACGGGGAGCGCTTACATAACCTTCGCTATCAAGAGCTTCTTTATAAATTTCCCAGTTTTTAAAATTTTCGTAACTGGGCATCTCATCTTTACGCTCAAAGTAAAGATTGGTTTGCAGCCTTGCCGCTCCCTGTTCAAAATTGACAATATTTCTGCGTGATTCAATTGCCATTCCGCCAAGCCAACTGTTAAGGAAGATGTAAACCGCGACGCTTACCATGATCGCGAGTGAGGTAAGAACTGTCTTTACCTTGTGGCGGGCAAGATTGCGAAGCGCGATTTTCTTTAATTCCCATATACTTGTTAGTTTCATTGGCGCCCCCTTATTCTTTTACGAAATCGCTTACAATCTGTCCGTCGCGAATATTGATAAGCCTGCGCGCGTAATCCATAACCATTTGGTCATGTGTAGAAAAAATAAATGTTGTGCCCTCAGACTTGTTCAATTCCAGCATAAGCTCAAGTATTTCGCGCCCAATTGTGGAGTCAAGGTTCGCAGTTGGCTCATCTGCCAAAATAAGGGAAGGTTTTTTTACAAGGGCGCGCGCGATTGCAACCCTCTGCTGCTGTCCGCCCGACATTTCTTTTGGACGGCGCTTTTCCATTCCTTCTAAACCTACGTCTTTTAAAACTTTTGCCGTGCGCTCTTTCATTTCTTTTATATCAACGCCCATTAGGGAAAGAGGAAATGAAATATTTTCTTCTACAGAAAGAACAGGTATTAAATTGTAAGCCTGAAAAATAAAACCTATGCTGTGACGGCGAAGGAGAGCCAATTGCTTACGTGTCATGTTTGCCGTGTTTGAACCGCCGATGAGCATATTGCCGCCTGTTAAAGTATCAAGGCATCCGACAAGATGCAGAAATGTTGACTTGCCGCTCCCGGAAGGACCCGCGATAGCGGCAAATTCTCCGCCTTGGAATTCCAGATTTACGCCGCGAAGAGCCTGCACAACAGGAAACTTTTGTTCGTTAGCCTTTACGCGCTTTTTCTTTTTACTATTATCCAGTCCATATGTTTTTACTACGCCTTCCGCTTTTACTACTGTCATGACACGCCTCCTTCTTTGTTTCTTTTTATTTCATTCAAAGCCTGTAAACCAAAAACATCTGTCGTCTTTAATTCTTCTGTAATAGTATTGGGAACAAGCATCATCGAATTACCTGCCTTTAATCCTTCGTTCAATATCGAAAGTATCTTTAACTTCATCGCAGGTTCATTACGCAAATAAACATGGGAGGCTTCTTCAAGTTTGCGCGCGATTTCGATCTCAGCTTCCGCTAGCAGTACGCGTCCCTTCTTTTCACGTTCAGCCTGCGCGACACGTGAAAGAGAATCCTGCAGGGCTTCCGGTATTTGAATATCGGTAATCTCGATATGCAAAACGGTAATTCCCCACTCTGTTGTTTTTTTATCAACATCTTCCTGTATCTGCTTTTCGATAATATCGCTGCGTTCCAAAAATGTTGAAAGATCGTGGCTTGAGATAGCGTTGCGAAGCGCAGTCTTGGAAGAAAGCAAAACAGCGTCAACATATTTTTCTACTTCCAAAACCGCTTTTTGCGGATCCCACACAAGCCAGAAACAAACAGCGTCTACGTTTACGGTTACAGAGTCGCCCGTTAATGTTTTCTGCGTAGAAAAATCTGACACCCGGATACGAATATCTACGATTTGAGAAATCCTGTCCGCAAGCGGAAAAAGAAAGAAAAGACCGGGGCCTTTCACCTTGAGAAATTTCCCAAAGCGAAGCACAATTGCGCGTTCCCATTCATCAACCTTGCGCAGAGAAAAAACCAAAAGCAGCATTAAAACAAAAATCGCTAAACCTATCCACATTGTTTTAAAATCTTCCAAGCTAACAGAAGATTTCGGCAGAGGGGAACCTTCGGTCACTAATGTTCCCTCGGTGCCGGTTCCAGGTATGTGATAAACAATCGAAATTATTGCCGCCGTTATGACAAGCACGATCAGCCTGATTATGGCAAGCGTATAATCCGCCTTTTTTTTGGGCGTTGAACCCCCGCTAAATAAACTCATTTTTTTCTAACCTCCTTAATGTACGATTCGATCAATTTTATGATATCCTTGTTCTCTACGCCTAAATCGTACAATTCATGAATGAAGCGCCCAAGCACTTCTTTAATTTTCCTGTTCAAGCTGTCATCTTCCATCACGGGCTTTTTATCGGAAATGTAGGTTCCGCTGCCCACCTGGGTTTCCAGGATTCCCCGGATTTCCAGTTCGCTGTAAGCCCTCGCGATGGTGTTGGGGTTTGTTTTTAAATCGACCGCGAGAGACCGGATTGTCGGCAGCTTATCGCCGCTTTTCATCCGGCCCGACAAAATCGCGTACTCAATCTGCTGAATAATCTGCCTGTAAATCGGCGTGCCATTTAAGGGATCCAGAGCAAAGTTGACAGCCTTCTTGTGAGCATGGGGCTTGGTTTCTCCGGCGGTGCTGGCAGTTGTTTTTGTACTTGTACTATTCATCTAGTACAATTCTAAGTGTACTAGTACAATAAGTCAAGAAAAAGTTTAAATTTTTGCGAATTTTTTGCATGGGTCGATTGTAGGAGTAGGATAAGCTACCTTCGTTTAATTTACTCAATTTTCGTGCTAAACTTACACTATGACCATCACGCAAACCGTAGAAATTCCGGCTGAGGGCCGACGGACAATAGATGTTCCACGCGAAGTGCCAGCAGGAAAGGTGATTCTTACCTTTACACCAATGACAGAATCAAATGCGGTTGAATTTATAAATGCCTCAAAAGAAGAAGTAGTGGCTATTGGCAATGAAATCCTCAACAAACATATTTCTGCATTTGAGGCATTAGCAAAGTGACTTGCGTACGGTTAAATTACCGAATCTGATCTACTTGAATGGATAAATTCACATTGCAAATAGTTTCTTAAAAACACTAAACGCAATATAATTAATTATGGATAAATCGGCTAAAGGTTTTTTTAAAGTAATTGTCGCACTTTTTTTGGGTTTAGCAATAACAATTTTTTCATTTATTTTTTTTATGTTGTTAATGATTCATCCTCAACAACAAGCGCTGAGAGCATTAATTTTTATAACATATATTTCATTAATCGGTTTTTTGGTTTTATGGAGTAAGAGAGATTCAAAAAAAGTTTTTTTATTATTGTGCGTGCCTTTAATATGTGTTCTTTCAGGAATAGCTGTTCATAATTATTTTATATATGTTTATAATATTCCGGCACTAGAAGAAAATAGTGTTTACCATAAAAAAGGAAAAATTTATACTGATTATAATAAATTTGAAATAGCAAGTCTATTTGAAGATGAAAAATCAACTTTGATAATAAATGATAATATGCCGATTCTAGATGGCGCAACCGCGCTTTATCCTGTATATGCTGCATTTGTTCAAACCATCTTTCCTTCTGAAGAATACTATAATTATTTTGAAAAATTTTTATTTAACAGCGGTACGCCAATAGCGTATGAAAATCTTTTTAACGGCAAGGCAGATATTATTTTTTGCGCAGGACCGTCGGCGCAGCAATTAGAAATGTTTGCCAAAAATAATATGGAATTAAAATTGATTCCCATTGGCAAAGAAGCGTTTGTTTTTTTTGTGAATAAAGAAAACAATGTTAATAATTTAACTATTGAAGAAATAAAAGGCATATATTCCGGTAATATCAGAAACTGGAAAAAATTAGGCGGAAAAAATCAAGGGATAAGACCGTTTCAAAGACCTAAAAATTCAGGAAGTCAGACAATGTTGATCAGAATAATGGGAAATGTTCCAATAATGAAACCCAAAAGAGAAAATGTTTCTGAATTTATGGGAGAAATTATAAATCAAGTTGCGGTTTATAGAAATTTTAAAAATTCAATAGGTTATTCCTTTTTACAGTATTCTACAAGACTTGCAGGAAATGACAATATCAAATTATTGTCCATTAACAGTATTTATCCGTCAAGGGAATCGATCCAAAACGACAGTTATCCTTTCTCCGCAGCTTTTTACGCAATATATGTAGAAAAAAAGAATAAAAATGAAAACATTGAACCTTTTATAGATTGGATATTATCAAGTCAAGGACAGTTGTTAATTTCTGAAACAGGATATATACCTGTGTCCGACACCTTAGCGAAGTGAAATTTCGTATACATTTCTTTCGTGTTCTCCTTCAAACCTTCGGTTTGAAGATCAGCGTGAATCTCTTCTCTAATAATTTCTCCTGTTCGTGGTGGCTATAATTCTTCTATATCTCCTCTTTACAAATCCATTTAAACCCTATATACTTAACATATGTTAAGAAGCCAAAGGAGGAAAACATGGATAAATCTATAAGCAAAGTAAAACTCTTTAACGGAGTACAAGTCCGTCATATATGGGATGAAGAAGCCGAAAAATGGTGGTGGTCGGTTGTTGATATTATTGCAATATTGACCGAAAGCATAGATCCGACAGCTTATTGGAGAAAATTAAAACAAAGGCTTCTCGAAGAAGGCAATGAAACCGTGACAAATTGTCACGGTTTGAAAATGACTGCGCCTGACGGCAAAATGCGCCTCACAGATGTTGCCGACACTGAACAAATCTTACGCCTAATACAATCAATACCAAGTAAAAAAGCTGAACCTTTTAAATTGTGGCTTGCAAAAGTGGGAAATGAACGAATCGATGAGACTGTAGACCCGGAACAATCAATAGACCGCGCAATTCAAAATTACCGCCGATTAGGTTACAGCGAAAATTGGATTAATCAACGGATTAAATCTATAGAAGTACGAAAAGCGCTGACAGATGAATGGGATAAAAGCGGCGTTAACAGACATGACGAATATGCGGTTCTTACCGATTTAATGAGCAAAACATGGAGCGGCATGACAACCAAAGAATATAAAAAACACAAAGGTTTAAAGAAAGAAAATCTGCGCGATAATATGACTAATACCGAATTGGTTCTTAATATGCTTGCAGAAGTTGCCGCAACGGATATATCAACAGAACGTCAGCCAAACGGTTTTAACGAAAGCGCCGCCGTTGCGCAGGAAGGCGCGAAAGCCGCAAAAGTCGCGCGTATGCAAATTGAAAAAAGCACCGGCAAATCAGCTGTTAGTAAATTAAACGCAAAAAATCTGGGGCAGCGGCAAATAAAAGAGAATAAAACACGCAAGATAAAGAAATAATTGGTTCTATTTCCTCCGTGCCTTAGTGTGAATCTCTTTTCTAATTATTTCTTCCGTTCGTGGCTGAGTTCTTCTCTCATTATCTGGCGCCCAACTCGCCAATCCTTATCTCAGGGTGGCAATAACCGGGAGTGCCGAATTTTACGCGGCCGAATTGAATGGCGCGTGAGGGGCAGATATTAACGCAGCCTTGGCAGTTTTGGCACTTAGAGGAAAATTGCGGGTGGCTGTTTTTCATCGTGATAGCGGAAACTGGACACACTTTCTCGCAAACTGCGCAGCCTGAGCAATTATCGCTTACACGGTAATATTTGTAAAAGATTTTTATTCCGAAGTAGAAAAGCCAGACAACAAAAGTAGAAAAAGGACAAAATGTGCTTACACGATTTGTTTTTCGTTCAATAACAGAACGAGCCGCTTGTTCTGTCGCCTTGCGCTGCATTTCGCTTCGCTTTTCGATAGTCTGTTTGTCAGGCGCTCCGAACATCGCGAGATAATTTTCCACGGCTGGAATTTTACCAAAAAACATATTGTCAATTTTTTTCTTTTTAAGAATGCGCCTCATTATTCCCTGTGTTCCAAGCGGAGTTGAGCCGTATGTTACAAAGGACGCGAGATACAAGCCATTAGCGTTATTCGCTTTAAATTCAGCTTTCTTTACAAAATCGCGGACAACAAGCGGCAGACCAAAAGCATAAGACGGGTAAACTAAAACAACAGCGTCAGCCTGTATAATCAATTCGCCGTTTTGCGGCTGCTTTAGCTGCTCTTTTGCATACATTGCGCCAATATTAAATAATTGGCACTCTTCTCCTGAATCGCCAAGAATTTGCGCAATTTTTTTTGCGGACCAGAGGCTGTTGCCCGTTCCGCTGAAATAATAAATTTTTGTCATGCGCTATTTGTCCGGTCTATTAATCACTTCTTTTTAATCACGTCAAAACCAACATAGGGCATAAGAGCGCGCGGAATGCGAACCGTGCCGTCCGCCTGCTGATTATTCTCCAGAATGGCGATGATTGCGCGCGAAATAGCTATTGCTGTTCCGTTGAGCATATGAACAAATTTATTTTTACCGTCCGTGTCTTTAAAGCGAATGTTAAGCCGGCGCGCCTGGTAATCCGTGCAATTGGAAGTTGATGTAACCTCTCCCCATTCGCCGCCGTTGCGCCCCGGCATCCATGCTTCCAAATCCCACTTGCGGTAAGCGGGCGCGCCAAGGTCTCCTGTGCAGGTGTCTACAACACGGAAAGGAATATTTAAACCTTCAAAAATTTCTTCTTCTATTTCGCGTAACTCTTCGTGGAAGCGGTTTGATTCTTCGGGCAGACAGTAAACAAACATTTCAAGTTTTGTAAACTGATGCACTCTGTACAAGCCCTTGGAAAATTGTCCCGCTGCGCCCGCTTCGCGCCTGAAGCAATGGGAAAGCCCTGCCATCCTTAACGGCAATTTTTCGCGCTGAAGAATTGTGTTGGAATAATAACCGCCCAAAGTAATTTCCGCGGTTCCAACGAGGCATGTGTCCTCACCCTCAATAGTGTAAACATTGGACTCCGCTCCGCGCGGATTAAAACCAATGCCTTCCAAAATTTCTTCGCGGGCAATGTCGGGAGTTATAAATGGAGTAAAACCTTTCTTTTGCAGAATATCTAGCGCGTAACGAATAAGACCAAGCTCAAGATACACGCCTTCATTTTTAAGATAGTAAAACTTTGTGCCCGAAACTTTTGTTCCAGCGTCAAAATCAATTATATCTAAATCCTGCCCCAGTTTTACATGGTCCGCAGGTTCAAAATCGAACTTTGGAATATTACCGGATTTTTTAACTTCAAGGTTATCTTTGTCTTCTTTGCCGATAGGAGCGTCAGGATGAGCCATGTTTGGAATCTTGCGCGCTTCGCTTACAAGATCTTTTTCTACCGTTTCAAGCTCGGCTTCAGCGGCGGCAATTTCTTCTTTAAGTTTTTTGCCTTCTTCTATCAGGGCGTTTCGCGCGTCCTGTTCCATCTTGCCTTTCATGGCATCGGCATTCGCATTGCGCTTCTGCTGCAGAGCTTGAAGCCCTGTCGCGAGTTCCGTTCTCTTAGCGTAAAGACGCGCCACTTCTTCGGCATCGGCTTTCATAAAGCGGTCGGCAATATTTGCCGCGACCGCCTGCAAATTGTCGGCGATAAATTTATAATCTAACATGAGACAATTTTAACAAAAATAAAAATTTTAAGCTAGAGTTCAGTGAGCGCAGCAATGTTTATATTTCTTTCCGCTGCCGCAGGGGCAAGGATCATTGCGTCCGGTTTTTGGGGATGAACGTACAATAGTTGTCGCTTTTATATTTCCGTCAACATAGAGCCATTCGTCTTTTTCTTTTTTAAATTTTCCTGTCTCGTGATGCACATCTTTTAAACCGTCGCGCTCATAAGTCGCTTCAAACTCGACAGTACCTTCTGTATCCGTAACACTGCCCTTTTCTATCGATATAATTTTTAACCCAAGCCATTTTGACTGTTCGCTCCAGTCGCGTGTAGATTTAAAATCAATATCTTCTTTTCCTCGATGAACACAGGTTTTAATAATATAATCTATTGCATGTTCAACGTAAGCCGAGTAACGGCTCCGCATAAGAGCTTCGGCGGTTGGCGCGTTTTCCCTGCCGCTGATATATTTTTCAAAACAATCTGAATACGCGCGGCCTGTTCCGCAAGGACAATTTTTCATAATTACCTACTGCGTTACAGTACTTACCTTTAAAGCTTTGTTAAAACGTTCCTGCCTGTCTTGAATAGTATCTTCAACCTGGAATCTGCCAAGCGCTCTTTCCGCGTAATAAATGCGCTGTCTTGGAAGCGGATGGGTTCTATAAAACCCGGACTTCGCGGTATGTGTCTTTTCCAATTCTCTTAACATATCAATAAGAGCGGAAGGCTGATAACCAGCTATAGCTAAAAAATACATCGCGGCGATGTCAGCCTCATATTCCTGTTCTTTTGAATAACCTTTGTTTACCATAGTTTGAAATATCTCGCCGACAGATTCATTTAATATATCGCTTAACTCATTTACATCCATGCCCACCGCGTTTCCAATTCCCGCGGTTGCGGTAAATAAAACGGCCTGCGTCATTCTGCTTGTTTTAATGGAATTGATGCCATGACGCAGCTGACAGTGAGCAACCTCATGCGCGATAACGCTTGCAAGAGAATCTTCTGTTTTAGTAACTCCGATAAGACCGCGCGTAACAAAAATATGCCCGCCGGAAGTCGCGAAAGCGTTAATTTCCATGCTGTCCAAAATCGCGACATAATAACCTTTAAAGTTTTTTGGCTGAGGAGAATTTAAAACGAGGGCGGCGCAGATTTTATTAAGATACGCGGTAAGCTCCGGGTTTCCATTCCATATTTTGTAATTAGTTAAAATATTGGCGGCTACTGCTCTGCCGATAAAATATTCTTCTTCTAAACTTATATTTTCCGAAGCGGAGCCAAAAGCTCTCGCGGAAAGACTAATCATGTTTGCCGTATCATGATCGATTAAGTCTTCCGTCGCAGCCGCCTGCGCAAGCCTGTCTATATGCTGACAAGTACTGAGTGTTATGAATATGATTATAACTAATAGAATACTTACGGCTATTTTTTTCATAACACTCTCATTAATAATATTAGAATCTTCTTATTGGACGCAGCCTGATAACATCAGGTTTACTATCAGCTTCTTCTATAACCCCGTTAGCTGCTTTGTCAAAGTTTTTATGAAAAACAATGGCTTTCCAGTATTCTGAGCTTTTAAGATTTTTTGGATCAGGCGGAACATCCTTATCTGTTAACCAATCTTCCACACCAGGCGCTTCTTTCCCGCAAGCGGTACAATGCTTCCCTGAATTTTTTACTCCACCATCGCATATCCACCAGTGTCCCACATCGTATAAATTATTCACCGCTAAATAATAATAGTCAGGTGAAAATCTGGTTAATCCGTAAGAAAAACATTCAAGCATTTTTTTCAAATGCGCCTCGGTTGGTATTTCCCAGCCGTATTTATGCCATTCGGCGCTGTTTTCATTGCACAATCTTAATGCTTCTTCGATACTTTCTTTGTCATAATTTTTTAACTCGCCAAAATCATAAGGAGCGCATTGAATATAGCGCCAGCCAAAATTATAATTTCCCTTATCGTAAAACACATAGCCGCCGTCCGGTCCAATCACATTGGCAATTTCCAGCGCGCAGGTGTTGAACATAAATATTAATGAAAAAGAAATAATAATTAAAAATAATTTTTTCATTTTTGTTCTCCTTAATAGATACGGTAGCAGATGCCTAACAGCATACGATGATTAACGCCGATTAAATTTTTCATGTCCATCGTAGTACGCACGGCATACCCTGCCCTGAATAAAATATGTCCTCTTCCGATGTAAAAGCCGGTGGCTCCGTCAAAGGTTGGGGTTTGAACAGTCGCGACAGTACGCTCTGTAACGCTTTGAATAAAAGCGTATTCAGCGTTCATTACACCCAATCCAAGCCCGATATACCACCCGCCGCCTTCCCTGGGTTTACCGTAGGAATCGAACACCCTATCACCAAAAGGTAAATATAAATTAACACGGGCATACCAATAATCCGATCTATATTCAACATCGCGGATATCAACATTTTCGCCTGCCATTCCATTTAAAGTCCCGAATTCAGCGCCGAATTCAAAAAACGAATAAGGCAAAGGAGAAATAGTCGCGTTAATATTAAAAATTAATAGAGGTGTGGCAAAAGAACTTCCAATATTTAGCCCCAAACTCCAGAATTTTTTTCCTTCCATAGAAAAGAAATCATTGCGCTCTGACGCGGAAGCAGGAACAGAAACCATAAGAACCATTACCGCTATTATAATTCCGACTGTTTTCTTCATTATATTACAGTCCTCCTGACAAAATATTATATTAAAATGGTATAAATGTCAATATACGACAGAATTCCAGATTATTTTACGGATTCGTTAATTAACAAATATTCTATGGAATCCACTAAGGCGGCGCGGCTTGCGTCAATAATGTCCGCGCTTACTCCGACTGTGTTCCATCTTCGCTGACCATCTGTTGATTCAATTAATACGCGAACGCGCGCGGCTGTAGCGTCTTTGCCGTCTATAACACGAACCTTGTAATCTTCCAGTCTTACCTTCGCAAGTCCCGGAAAAAAACGCGTAAGCGCGCGCCGCAGCGCTACGTCAAGCGCGCCAACAGGTCCAACACCCTCAGAGGCGGCAACTTCGCTCTGTCCGTTTACAAGAACTTTAACCCAAGCCTGCGAACAGTCAATTACCTTGCTCGCGGGATGCTCGCTCATAACCCGGTATCCTTCGATTGTAAAAAAGGGATTATAACGTCCAAGCTCTCGCAGAATTAAAATTTCAAAACTCGCGTCCGCGCCTTCGTAAGCCCATCCTTCAGCTTCAAGTTTTTTTAATTTTTCAGCTAACGAAATAATTACAGGATGATCTTTATGTATAGAAGGCTCGATTTTTTTTACTCGTTCCGCTATCGCCGCGCGTCCGCCGACTTCACTCATTAATAAGTGGCGATCGTTGCCTACAGCGGAAGGATCGATATGTTCAAATGAGCGGTTGTTTTTTAAAACACCATCCGCGTGCATTCCTGCCTTGTGCGAAAAAGCATGCGCGCCAATATAAGGCATATCATCATTTATTATTACATTCGCTATTTCCGCGGCCCTTCTTGTTAATTCGTTTATGCGCGCGAGATTCCCCTGCGGCAAACAGCTAAGAGAAAGTTTAAGTTCCAAAGAAGGTATCAACGCAGCAAGTGAAGTATTGCCGCATCTTTCGCCGAAGCCTACAAGCGTACCCTGCACATGATTACATCCTGCCTGAACAGCGGCAATAGAATCCGCGATGGCAAGACCGCAGTCGTTATGTGCGTGTATTCCCAATGACGCATTTGGAAAAGCGTTTTTTATTTCTTTTACAGCGGCGGCAATTTTATCGGGAAATGTTCCGCCGTTTGTGTCGCATAACACAATGCGATCGGCTCCTGCATCCAAAGCGGCTTTGATTGTACTCATTGCATAAGTTGAATTTGCCGTCCAGCCATCAAAAAAATGTTCCGCGTCGTATAAAACCAATCGTCCTTCTGATTTTAAAAAAGCGACAGTCTCGCTAATCATGGCAAGATTTTCTTCGGGCGGAACCTGAAGCACTTCGTTTACATGCAAGTCCCAGCTCTTGCCAAAGATAACGATGCCTTCTGTTCCAGCGTCAAGAAGGGAGCGAAGCAGATTATCGTCTCCTACTTTTATATTCTTTTTTCTTGTTGAACCAAATGCGCAAAGTTTTGAATTTTTTAATTTAAGCGAAGACGCTTGCTTAAAAAACTCCAAATCCTTTGGATTACTGCCTGGGTTTCCGGCTTCTATCCAGGCAACGCCGAGTTCATCCAGCGTTTCTGTCACAGCGAGTTTATCGCGCATCGAGAATGTGATTCCTTCACCCTGAGCGCCGTCGCGTAAAGTGGTATCCAATATTTCTATGTCAAGTTTCATAATATTTATTTTTCATTATAGTATTTATCACATCTTTATCAATAGAGAAGAAGATTTTTATTACCACTTTTTATAGAAAAATGATACAATTAATAATGATTTGCTGTATCGGCGAGGCCGTCATCGATATGTTTCATAAACAAGACTCGGTTAGCGGCGAGGTCTTCGTACCGCTCCCCGGCGGATGCTGTTACAACATGTCGATTGCGATCGCGAGGCTTGGCGTTTGTGCCGCGTTTTTAGGAAGAATATCATCTAATTTTTTTGGCGATATTCAAGTTGAGCGGCTGCGGAAAAATAATGTGCAAACAAATCTTATTTTGCGCCGCGATGAAAACCCAATTCTGGCATTTATTAAAACAGAAGACGGCAAACAGCCGCGGTACGCTTTTTACGAAGAAGGAACTGTCGACCGCCTGCTTTCGCCCGATGAACTTAAAACCTGCCTGCAGAATGCGCAAGCTTCAGAAATTTCCTGCGTTGTTTTTGGTTCTGTTTCCATGTCGATGGAACCAATCGCGTCAACAATCGAAAGTTTTATCACAGAAGTCTGGCATCCCGCTAAAAAAGTTATCGCGTTCGATCCTAATATACGTCCCTTTATGATTAAGGATCGTAATGAATACATGAAGCGCTTTACCCAATGGGCTTCTCTTTGCACCATAGCGAAAATTTCTAGCGAAGACTTTGAATTTATTTTCCCGGATACTTCCGCGCATGACGCGCTAAAAAAAATGATAGACTTTGGAACACGCCTCGCAATTGTCACACTTGGCGCTGACGGCGCGTCCGCTCTTCTTCGCAAGGACGACAAAACTGTAATAAATGTAAGCGCCGCGGGTTTTCCAATTGAAAAAATCGCCGACACTGTAGGAGCGGGCGACACCTTCCTTGGCGCGTTTTTATCATGGCTGGAACTTCATGGCAAAATGTCACATAACGCAATTACTGGCATGAGCGAAGAAGACTTAAGCGATGCGCTTGCTTTTGCCAATAAAGCAGCCGCTATAGTTTGCACTCGAACAGGCGCGGAACCTCCATGGATGGCGGAGATTAGTTAACCTCTTTTCCCAAAATTCTTCACTTTTTTTACGAATTTTTCTGTTTTCGATAAAGCGCCACGCGCGCTCGCGCCATATATATATGAACATTTACGAGCTAAAGAACGAAAAAAATCGATCCTTTACAGATTTACTTAAAGTAGTTATCATTGAATTACCAAAGCTTCCAGAAGAAGAAGACAGCGCTATTTGGCCCTGGCTTCGTTTTT
>Ga0209755_10002437_pt1 | contig 25593 bp, 15 predicted proteins | sample TergutCo191P1_FD_187301 | JGI IMG/M metagenome (GOLD analysis project Ga0209755, IMG submission 187301) | Cornitermes sp. P1 segment gut microbial communities from Petit-Saut dam, French Guiana - Co191P1 (SPAdes) (version 2) | ecosystem: Host-associated > Arthropoda: Insects > Digestive system...
AAAAAATGGACGATGCCGGTGAAGGAGTGGGGGCAGGCGTTAAACCAGTTCGCCATTGAGTTTGGAAAGGAACGGGTTCCGTTCTGATGACACTGGGGCATTTACACAGAAAATAAGATAGGCTCGCAAGATACAGTATCTTGAGTATGGCATCGTTCGTGCAAAATGTCGAGCGGTTTTTCGTCACTTTTCTTAGCCGGTAATTAAGCGACTCCACCGTGTTCATCGTGTATATCGCACGGCGAATCTCGGGCGGATACTTGAAAAATTCGCTCAGATCATTCCAGTGGCGTTCCCACGACGGAAAAATCATCGGGTACTTGGCGCCCTTACCCTGCCGCCTTCTCCCCGCAACGGGGAAAGGCGGTTTTTGCATCGCAACTTTCTTCTTAATCGGGAACTTCCAGACGAATGCCCAACACCCCGGCCACTTTCAGCGCCTTGCCCAGTTGAGCCGATGGCTTGCCCTTTTCAAGATCGCTGATAAACCGAATGCCTGTGTTGGCCACTGCCGCCAACTGAATCTGGGAAACCCCCTGTCGCTTTCTGTAAGTGCGAACCGCTTTCCCAAAGGCCTCCGCATCCGTCAATTTCATTTTCTCACCCTGCAATATTCCCTATCGGTAATAGTACCGCGGTTTTTGGCGTGAGTCAATCATCGGACTGAAAGTCCGCGGGAACCGCATTTTCGGCGGAAGTTCCTGTGAGATTGTGATTTCACAGGAACTCTATTATATTCCCGCTCGGTAACAATTCTGCGCTTTTGGGCATAGGCCAGGCATTATATTACCGTTCGGTAATAATTCGGACTAAGGCCTGCGGATGTGAATGGTCGCGGCTCAGTGCCCCCTTGCAAAATCCGCGGCAATCTAGTACCCTAAAGACAGCCCCACAAGGGGCAGAAACCCATTAATCCATACTGTCTTCGCCGCCGGGGAGCCCGTTTTTGCGGCGAGGGCGGGAAAGAAGTTGAGAGGAGTAAGAAACATGGCAAAACAGTTACTGTTCAACGAGGAAGCCCGGCGCAAATTGCTTGCCGGGGTGGAGCAGATGTCCAAGGCCGTCAAGGTTACGCTTGGCCCCAAAGGGCGCAACGTCCTGCTGGACAAGAAGTTCGGCGCACCTACGGTTACGAAAGACGGCGTATCGGTTGCGAAAGAAATCGAACTGGCCGACCCTTACGAAAACATGGGTGCCCAGCTTCTGAAGGAGGTGGCGACCAAGACCAACGATGTGGCGGGCGATGGTACCACTACGGCTACCGTGCTGGCTTATTCCTTGGTGAAGGAAGGTCTCAAGTCCGTGGCCGCAGGCATGACCCCCCTTGAGCTGAAGCGCGGCATTGACAAGGCGGTGGAGATTGCGGTCGCCGAGATCAAGAAGAACTCGAAGGACATAAAGGACAAAGAGGAAATCTCCCACGTCGCTTCGGTTTCGGCCAACAACGACACTGAAATCGGCAAAACCATCGCCGATGCGATGGAAAAGGTGGGCAAGGACGGGGTCATCACCGTGGAAGAGTCCAAAACCATGGACACCACGATTGATTTTGTCGAGGGTATGCAGTTCGATCGCGGTTATATTTCCGCGTACTTCGTGACCGACCGCGACACCATGACCACCGTGTACGAGGACGTGTACATCCTGATCCACGACAAGAAGATCTCCAGCATGAAGGATATGCTCCCCATGTTGGAAAAAGTTGCCCAGAGCGGCAAGCCCCTGCTCATCGTGGCCGAGGACATTGACGGCGAGGCCCTTTCCACGCTGGTTCTGAACAGCTTACGCGGGACGCTCAAGACCGTGGCGGTAAAGGCCCCCGGTTTCGGCGATCGCCGCAAGGCCATGCTAGAGGACATCGGGATTCTTACCGGCGGGCAGGTGATTACCGAGGAACTGGGCATGAAGCTCGAAAACACCGAGCTTTCCCACCTTGGTAAGGCCAAGACCGTGAAGATCGACAAGGACAACACCACGATCATCAACGGCGGCGGCAAGGCGAAGGACATTCAGGATCGCATCGCGCAGATCAAGGCGCAGATCGAGGACACCACCAGCGACTACGACCGCGAGAAGTTGCAGGAAAGGCTCGCCAAACTCGCCGGCGGCGTGGCTGTAATCAACGTGGGAGCGGCCACCGAGGTCGAGTTGAAAGAGAAGAAACACCGCGTGGAGGATGCGCTATCCGCCACCCGCGCCGCCATCGACGAGGGTATCGTTTCCGGCGGCGAAATCGCCTTGATAGAGGCGGCCCTTGCCCTTGAGGGATCCGACACTTCCGGCCTTACCGACGACGAGAAGGTGGGTTTCAAAATCGTCAGGCGCGCGCTTGAGGAACCGATCCGCCAGATCGCCGAGAACGCCGGTCTTGACGGGGCGGTCATCGCCGAGCGCGCCAAGAAAGAGCAAAAGGGTGTCGGTTTCGATGCCGCCAAGATGGAATGGGTTGACATGATGAAAGCCGGTATCATCGATCCGGCCAAGGTTACCCGTTCGGCCTTGCAGAACGCGGCCTCCATCGCCAGCCTTCTTTTGACCACGGAATGCGCCATTACCGACATTCCCGAGAAGAAAGAAGCCCCGCCGATGCCCGGCGGCGGCATGGGAGGCATGGGGGGGATGGACTACTAGTCCACCCGCCTAAAGTTTTGGGTTGAAGCCCGCCCAGTGTCTGTAAAACAGACGCTGGGCGGTTTTTTTATGCCCGCATGGGCGGCATCTTGCACCTCAAACACTTTCGCCCAAAGGGAAACCAACTTCTAGAGTGTAGTTGTCATCGAACCGTTGCGGAAAATGCCCGCTCGCAATATCCAGCTGTGAATTTTATCCCCCCCCTCCCCCCCCCAACACACCGCATGATTTCGATGTGCCTTTTTTGTGAAAAAAATAAATTTTTTCTTGACAATGAGCCGCGGCATGATAGACTGGCTTACATTCGCTTTGAAAAAATGCCCTCTCGAACGGGCCAGGTAGGTTTCGCCAAAGAGGGTAAGGAGGTTTGGGGAAAGATGACGAGCTTGCGCCGTCGGCACGAAACATGCGAATTGCGTTTCTGGGGTTCGTGCGCCCATCCCTACACACCACGACGCGCCTTGCAAGGGGCATAGGAGGTTCAGTATGGGTAAGAGATTAGGGTTGATGTTTTTTGCCGCATTTGTGGCGACGGTTTTTATCACGGGCTGTCGAAACGATCCCTCACCACCGGCGTTGGTGATTACCGTTTCGATAGATCCAGCCAACGTGGACGGGGCACCAATTGACGTGTACAGGGGTGGCGAACAATCGTTTACTGCGACCGTGATGGCCTCGCGCGGGGAGCCTGGAGGCGTGACGTGGGAAATCGACCGCGTCCCGAACGACCAGAGGCTGTACGTTGATCCGGAAAGCCCAAGCGTGGCCGTGTTGCGGCCTGGAGATGACGATCCCGACGAATACCTGTGGGTTTACGCAAGATCGAATCGCAATCCCTTGGTGTATGCCTCGGTGAGGGTAAGGTTGATTTCTGGCGATGTCGCGGTGACCGGCGTTACCGTAACCCCCGTGGATGCGCACGTTGCAAGGGGCACCATCCGGCAGTTTTACGCCGAGGTGACGGTTACCGGCGGCGCTTCGCAGGCCGTGACCTGGAGCATTGACGGCGAGGAAAGCGATGGCACCGGAATAAGCCCCACAGGTCTTCTGACCGTGGGCGCCGATGAATCCGCCGAAACCATTACCGTGACCGCGACGTCGGATATTGACGAAACCCAGTTCGACACCGTTACCGTAACGATTACCGCAGTTCTGGATATTACCGCGGTCTGGCTTGTCGGCTTGGAGCATCCCTGGGAACTGCCCGGCAGGCCGATGGTTGCGCAAGGGAACGGGATTTTCACGTTGAGAATCAATGTAGGGGACGATAGGCATTTCAGGTTCAGCCCATACCTTGCTACTGGGTGGGGCGGCCCTTGGCTTGCCCCTGCGCAAAACAACACCAGCGTAGTATTGTCGCCGGGCTACAATCCCATGATTTACACCAATGCTGGGAACTCTTGGATACTGGCCTATTCCGGCTGGCATGACTTTATCGTGAACATGGCGGATCCGAACAACATGACCCTGACTGTCGAAAGGCTGATCGAGGTCTACAGCGTAACCGTGGATGGGCCGCCTAACGTAGTGGCTGGCACCTCCGCAAATTTCACCGCCACGGTGACTGGGAGAAACCCGGACGGCAGTTTTGCCCCGTATCCCGACCAGCGCGTTAACTGGTCTATGGTTGGAACCGTGGGAACCGATTTTGTTGCCGGGACGCAGATCGATGCGAGCACTGGTGTACTCACGGTAAGCTTGCTCGAAACCGCCGCATCGCTTACGGTAATGGCGGTCTTCACGGCAGATCCCACCAAATCGGGCACTGCGACGATTAACGTGGAGCCGGCGCTGGATGGGGTTAACGTCCAGATAATCACAAGGCCCGAAAGGGCGAGGCGGGGTGAGGCCCTGCCTCTTGAAGCGGAGATATTAGCCGTATCCAATGGTGCGCAACTGGATACGACCCTGAGCTGGAGTGTTACAGGGAACCAAAGCACATCCACGGTAATCAGGAACATCTCGCAGGATACCCTTTCCGCGGAACTGTTCGTGGCGCTTGGCGAAAGCGCCGAAACCCTGACCATTACCGTAACATCGATCACCGATTCCGACACGCTTACCGTATCGCTTGGTACTGCAGTGCTCCGGATTATCGGAGGGATGACTGGCTGGACTCCCCCCGGTTTGCCCATGGCCGCGCATCCGCGGGATGCTGGGGTGTTCACATGGGCAGGTAATGTGCCGACGAACAGCGTATTCAGGTTCGGTCTGCATGACACGCCCAACTGGAGCGGAATCTGGTTTAGCCCGCGCAGTGCCAGAACTCCCCCGGTTGTAACGTATACGGACATAACTATGGACACTCCTTTCTACATGGAGCGCATAATCGGCGAAAGCCACTGGAACTGGCGCATAGCCGATGCCGGCTGGTACGAGTTCACCGTGGACACCATTGCGGAAACGCTTGCCGTGCATAGGCCAGTGGAAGTCGACTCGGTGACAATCTACAGCCCGCCCGCCGAGATAATGGCTGGCGGAACCCGCGCCTTCAGTGCGACGCTTTCCGGGCTCAACTACAACGACCCGACTGTCGGGGTCGTCTGGTCGGTTACTGGCAACTCGGCCACCGGCACTGGGTTTGGCACCGGGGGTTCTTCCCACGTTCTTACGGTTGCGCTTGGCGAGACCGGTCCCCTTGTTGTAACGGTCACCGTCAATATCGCTGGAACCTTTGCGGTGAGCGACTCGACCGACCCTATCCAGGTTTTGACCGCGGGCGCTGTCGGGCAGATGGTGATAAATTTTCGTGTTGACGACCAAGGCATACACCGGGACGATGTTGGCGTAACTGGGGAACCGGTGATTTCCATTGCCGGCAATGACAGCGTGACTTTCGCCGTGACCAATCCGAACCCGAGCCCCACCCGCTCCTACGAATGGATTGTGAGCGGTGTAAGGAATCTTGGGCACTCGCTTACGATTAACTCCGCCAATGCGGAGGATTATGGAATAGGCCGCCACACGGTGCGCCTTATCGTACGTATTGACGGCGTTCCGTGGTCGATGAGCGACCTGCTGCACTTTACGGTTACGCGGTAAGAGAGAAGGAGACGAAAACATGAAGAGATTAGCGTTTGCAGTTTCGACACTTGCAGTTTTTTTGACACTGACACTTGCTGGATGCCCCAACGTTGCGGAACAAAGACACCGGGCGGAGCCGGATGCCGATGCGGGCACCGGGTCGGTAATCCTACGGTTCGGCACGCCGACCGGTCGCACTCTGCTGCCAGACACCTTTACGTTTGCCGCCCACCAGGGTGCCTTTTCCCCGGTGGGCGAGCCGGCCAGAGATCCCGTTTCGGTTCCGGACGACCTTACCCAGCCGATCACGTTGCGTGTCGGCGACTGGAAACTTGAAATTGACCTGTACGCCCAGGCCGGGGACGAATACCCAGTTGCCACCGGAGAGTTGATCTTTACGGTCGCCGGGGGTGAGAACAACGAACCTCTCGAAGTCCCCCTGACCTTTGTCTCGATGGCGGGTGACGGGACTTTCACCTGGAGTATTACCCACGGGTTCGGTGCGAATTTGCATCAGGTGGAGGTAATTCTGGAGTACCTGGGCGTGCCCCGGGCCAATGACAGGAATTTCCCGCATTATCTGACTGGCACCCGTACCGTTCCCGCCGGGTTTTACCTTGTCACCGTTCGCATGGAGATGGACGCGATTACCCCTCTGTACAGATATGTCGATGGCGAGTACATATACATTCTGGGCCACTTTACCGGTGCGCGGCGTGCAATTTGGAGCGATGTACTGCACGTTTATCCCAGGCAGACGACGCCTATGGTGCTTGACTTCGAGGACGACGACTACTTCCACGCCGTTACCCAGGCATGGCTTTTCGGCGACATGACAGACTGGGATCTTGGCAATCTTGACGGCAAGGCGATGGAGTTGCAACCGGACGGAACGCTTGTCTGGACTGGCAATCTGTGGAGGCGTTCGTACTTCAGGTTTAGCCTGACCGACACTTCCTATTGGACTCCTGCCACGCACTATAACAGAAGCGGTGGTGCATGGTTCGTTCCGGATACCAATGGCGCCGAGGTTTCGGTTGGCGGGTACTATGGGGCGGAGTTCATGCGCCTTCACCACGGTAATGTCCCTGGCGTTGACAGGGCTTGGAGGATCGATGTCATGCCTGGCTTCTACCGGATAATCCTTGACCCAATCGAGCGGGAATTCACGGTGGTACGCGACGGCCCGGTGGACGTGGCGGAAATGTGGCTGGTTGGTGACATGGCCGATGACTGGTCTTTGCCGGGTGATAAAATGACCAAGGATGATGACGGAATCTTCGCATGGAGCGGTTCTGTGTCGGCGAACAGTTACTTCAGATTCAGTCTGCTCGACACGACCTACCGGGATGATGAAGAGGAACGTTGGAACGGAATCTGGCTTGCCCCCGGTGGCGTTGGCGTGCCTGCAACGGTTGGCATACACGACAACATGGTGCATATTGCCAGCAATACCAGCGATTCGTGGAGAATAGCGGCCGCAGGATATTATGTGCTTATCGTGGACTTGAATGAGTTTGAACTGATCGTTGAAAGGCCGGTGAATGTCACCGGGGTTGCAATTGCCGGCCCCCCCTCACGCAATGCTAATGCCAACTCGACCTATTCCTTCTCTGCGACGCTTTCCGGGATCAACTACGATGACCCGACGGTCGAGGTTGACTGGGAAGTTAGCGGCAACACTGCCACTGGCACGAGCTTTGGAACCGGGGCGAATCGCCATGTCCTTACTATCGCGGCTGACGAGGAAGGCCCCCTTACGATAAGGGCAAGAGTGGGAGAGGTGCAGTCACTTCCGGTGACGGTTAACGTCATACGCGACGGGATGGCTGGGGAGAGGGTGATAGAGTTTGAGGTCACCGACCAGGGCATACGCCCGGACGAAGTTGGCATGGACGGTGAGCCGATGATTTCCCTTTCAGGCGATGACAGCGTGACTTTCCGAGTGCTCAGTCCGGCACCGAGTGCCACCCGCACCTATCGATGGATTGTAAGCGGCACCACTATCCACGGGGATTCTCTTACGATTACCTCCGCCAACGCGAGGAACTTCGTGATAGATCCGGCATACCCGGACACCACGGTTAGCTTTGGAGTAGGCCGCCATTCGGTACGCCTTGTGGTGTTTATTGGCGGCATACCGTGGTCGATGAGCGAACTGCGGCACTTCACGGTCAGGCAGTAAAGAGTAAGGAGGCAAATGTATGAAGAGATTAACGTTTGCGTTTTCGACGCTTGCCGTTCTCTTGACACTGGCACTTTCGGGATGCCCCAATGCCGCGGGAGCAAGACACGGGCCAGAGGCCGGGTTAGGCACTGGTTCTGTAACCCTGCGGTTTGGAACGCCCACTGGTCGTACCCTGCTGCCGGACACCTTTGTCTTTGCCGACCACGAGGGTGTTTTTACTCCGTATTACCCGGACGGGACGCCTCCGGGGACTAACCTGGTCAGGGAGCCGGTCCTGATTGCAAGGGGGGAGGATCTTGCCGAGCAATACAACCTGTGGGTTGGCCAATGGACGCTTGAAATTGACGTGTTCAGCCGTGTCGATGACGAGTACCCGGTTGCCTCCGGCGAGGTAGGCCCCTTCACGGTGGCGCCGGATGTAACCGTGCCGCTTGTCGTGCCACTTGCGTTTGCCACAATGGAAGGCCCCCCTGGGGTTTTGGACTGGACAATCGTCAACGAGACGGGCTTAACGCCGGATTGGGTTGAGATAACTTTGGAACCCATGGGAGTCACGACCGGGGATACCATTAATTTCAATGGTTCCACAATTGCGGAAACCATGAGCGGTTCAAGAACCGGCATTCCCGCCGGGTTTTACCTTGTAACCGTCCGTATGGAGATGGGCTTGGTTGAACTCAACAGAGGGGCTAGGCGGGCGATCTGGACGGATGTAGTGCATATCTACCCCGGACAGACAGTACCGATGACCGTTACCTTCGATGAGGCGGAAGACTTCTTCCATGCCATTAACCGGGTGTGGCTTTTCGGCGACATGACGGGTTGGTTTGACAACCTTCCCGGCCTTGAGAGCTGGGAGTTGGAAGCGCGGGGCGATGGAACATTTGTCCGGGATGTTCTTATTGCGCCCAACAACCATTTTAGGTTCAGTCTGACGGATATTGCTGGATGGACGAGTGGAAACCTGTGGTGGGGGAGCTGGTTTGTTCCGGCAACTAACGGCGATGCTGTAGAGGTCGGCACTCCCGGCAATGCGATGACCTTCATGCCCTTTGGCCACGATAATCAAGCCGGTACCGACAGATCCTGGCGTATGGTCGAGGGCGGCTATTACCGGCTAATTTTGGACACCATTCCCACGCCGCGGCCGGTCACGGAGACAGGCCCACCGGTGCCGAGATTTACTGTGGAAAGGCTGGTTCGGGGAATCGAGATAGACCCGCCAGAGGCGAGTGTCGCAAGGGGAGCGATTCGGTACTTTGAGGCGGAAGTTGACGTTGCGGAAGGCATTTCTGGTGCGGTCAATTGGAGCCTAGTAGGGCCACATCACCTTGACACGACATACCTTGCGGATGGCAATAGCGTCAGGCTGACAGTTGCGGCCCACGAATCTTACACCACGCTTATCTTAAGGGCGACATCGGCGATTGACGAATGGCAATACACCGATGTCGAGATAACGGTACCCGCCGGAATTCCGCCGGTGGAAAACCTCTGGCTTGTTGGTGGTATGACAGGCTGGGCAGAAACTTTCCCCCCTGGTGTGCCGATGGTCAGGTACCCGGCCCACGGAACAACCTTTACATGGAGAACTGGCGAGTTACACGGAGGCGAGGTGGCGGCAAACACCCAGTTCAGGTTCAACTTGCTTGCAACGCCCAACGAGTGGAACAGCACATGGTTTGCCCCCCTCCGCGAACCCGATGCGGGTACCACCGGCTTGCCTACGGACATACAGCTTGGGGAAGATATCGACATGAGGCTTGTTTCTGGCACTGCGAACGGCGACAACTGGAACTGGCGAATAGCTGGTGCGGGCTGGTACACGATTGCCGTGGACGTTGCGACAATGACGATGCTCATCGAGCGGCCTGTCATTGCGGATACGGTGACGGTACTAGGTCTCGATCGACTCATGGTGGGCGAATCCACCCAATTTACCGCCTCGGTAGCCGGAAGGAACAACCCGCCGCAGACGGTTTTGTGGTCGCTGGACGAAATTGCGGGAACCGATTTTGCCGCTGGAACCAGAATCAACGAGCAGACAGGTTACCTTGAGATAGACGCTAACGAGACGGCGGCGACCCTGACCGTCTGGGCGACTTTCAATGGGGATGTCCGTCTGGAAACTGGGCAGGCGGCAACTGGGTTCATGGTTGTCCAGGTTCTGCGGGCTGAACCTCTCCCCCCCCCTGCGTTCGTGATCCTTAGCGAGCATGGCGAGGCGAGTTGGACACATGATGGAATCAATGTCCGGGAATTCATGCTACGGCTGTACAGGAACGGGTATCCCCTGTATGTGGACGTGTACGATGGGGAACCGGAACCGTACATGGTAACGGTGCCTGTAACAGACCCGCATAGCCATGATTTTGCCCCGAGCATGTTGGACGAGGAGATTGGAGGGGTTGGGACGTACCATTTTACCGTTGCAGCGATAACTGATAACTTTGAGTTCGAGGATTCTGCGGCGACTCCCTCTGATACCCAGGACGTAACCCGACGCAACCAGGTTTTGAATCATTGGTGGCTTGGGAACGGCATCGGCCGCTGGGTGAATCCTGATGCCAGCGGGGACTACATTGTCCGGCTGTACAGGGATGGGACTTTTGTTGGCCAAAGGGATTCTACCCGGGCGACTCTTCAAAATCCTGGTAACGCCACCGAAACCGTGACAACCTTCGATTTTGCGTGGGTAGGACTGCCAGCGGACAGTAGCGCCCAGCACACCTTCACTGTTACTGCACTCAGCAACGGCCCGCTGGTGCTTCCTTCCGTGAGCGACCCATCCCCTGCCCGGCTCTTCAACAACGTAATGGGCTACAACCAGCCGAATGCGGTGGGCGGCACGCCAAGGATCTGGACGATTGGCGAAGGCGGCACTGGCGCATACAGGCGTTTCATAGCCGGGGCGAACAACGGCAGGATTGCGTGGTCGGCTGACGGCGTTACATGGACGCTGGCAATGCAGGGAGACACTCGCACGGGTATTTTCAGCACTGACGTGGGTGTTCCTATTGCCGTCCGGGGCATTGCCCGTAACGATGGAGACGGCTTCGGCCGGTTCGTGGCGGTAGGTCATGGCGGAAGGGCGGCCTACTCTGATGACGGCGGTGCAACTTGGACGGCGGTGAACCCGGACTTCGGTACAAACAACATACTGAGCATTGCCTACGGGAACGGCCACTTTGTGGCAGGCGCTGGCTACGGATGGGTGCGGCGTTCGAGCGATGGCGAGAACTGGCAGACGATTACTGGCTGGGCTGGCAACAACCAGCCCGCTTCCGCCATACTGAACCACGGCAATGTGGTATCGATGGTGTTTTCTCGCACCGCGGGTCGATTCCTGGCCTTTGCTGGCAATAACGGTACATACCACGGGCAGCATGCGAGTTCTGTTGACGGCTCTTTCTGGGACTGGGTTTCTAACGGTATTCCGAACAACACTGGCAGAAACGTGCAGAACACCGCCGTCAGCACCCTCGGCAATTTCGTGGTGTCCTTTCACGGCGATACGCATCTGACGCGTGCCGTTGGGTTTCCAGTCAGCGGAGGCAGTTGGCTGCCGGCTTGGGTTCCGCACGGCTTGACAGGTCCCAATATCAGGGCTATAGGCTACGGCCACGGCAGGTTCATTGCGGTCGGGGCTGGCGGTAATGCCACGGTGTCCGTCAATCAGGGGGCAAGCTGGGCGATTCTGACCAATCCGTTGTCTGGTGAAATCACTGCGGCCATTGGCATGGAAGACCATGTGATCCTTGCTGGCCACGACGGGTTTGCGAGAGTGGTGGCACCCTAAGTAAACCCAAGTTCCCACCCCCAAGCCCCCCGGGGGCGGGGGGTGGGAATCCATTGCAGACGAGATAAGACAGAAAAGTGAGCGCAAGATGCAGAGGAGGTCCAACATGAACAGGTGGGTTTTCCTTGCCGTTGCTGCGGCGTTTCTGGCCGCGACTTTCGCCGGTTGCGAGACCGATGGCGCGGCGAACGGCGACTTGGTGCTAAGCGTTACCGTCCGCCCCGGCGAAGTGACGGTGGAAATGGACGAGATGCGCAGGTTCGAAGCCGAGGTCTACGCCACGGGTAACGCCTCTGGCAACGTGGTCTGGACGGTCGGCGGAAACGCCAGCGCGGGTACGAATATAGACGAAACCGGGCTTCTGCGCGTCGCGGCTAATGAAACGTCAGAGCAGCTCACCGTTACGGCAAGGTCGGTGTTTGATGACAGACGTTACGGCACCGCCACGGTGCTGGTTGTCCCGGCTTCCGAGCCGCCGGTAACCGTCGCGGTAAACCCCGGGACGATAATGGCCGAGGGGATGACGGCAATCGACTTTCAGGCGATCGTCAGCGTCGGCGGCCCGGTGGATTGGTCCGTTTCCGAAAACACCAGCCTTGGCACCCATATCTCCCACGTCTCGTACGACACACTTTCTGCGACACTGACCATCGCCACTGACGAGGACGGCGACCCCATAATCGTTACCGCGACATCGCGGGAACATCCGGACAGGTACGCCCAGGCGATGGTGTTGTTCACCGCTCCCCCCCCCCTGGAAAGAATGTGGGTGGTTGGCGACATGCACGATGGCGCGGACGGCTGGTTGCTTCCCGGTTTGCCAATGCTGCCGCAGTCCTCTGGGGTGTTCACCTGGGGCGGGGCATTGGGACGGGACACCCGTTTCAGGTTCAACCCCGAAGGTGCGTTTTCGTGGTACGGCGCGACTTGGTATGCCCCGGTGGAAAACAATACCGTGGTGAACCTGGGCGGAACCGTCCCGATGCAGACCGTGGGCGGCAACAACTGGATTATCCCCCGGGCTGGCTGGTACACGATTACCGTGGACAGGAACGAGATGGAACTGCGCGTCGAAAGAACCGGCTCGCCGACGAGCGATCTTGACATCTGGCTTGTCGGCTTGGAATTTCCGTGGACGCTCCCCGGCATACGCATGACCCGCGAGGACGGCGACACTTTTAGCTGGATGGGCGAGGTGCCGGCAAACGCCAACTTCCGGTTCAGCAGGATCGAAAGGGCCGCCGAGGGGTGGAGCGCCGCGGACTGGTTCGCCTCGACAGGGACGAGCGGTGCCCCCGCGCCTCTCAATGCGGACGTTCCGATGAGCGTCTCGGGGGAAAGCAACTGGTCGATTGTCGAGGCCGGCTGGTACGAGATTACCGTCAACCCGGACACCCTTACGATGCGCGTTGTCAGCCTCGAGCCGCCGCTGGAAGCGCTCTGGCTTGTCGGCGCGATGGGCGGCTGGGATTCCGCTGGCATCCCCATGACCAGGGAGGCCGATGGCGTGTTCGTCTGGGAGGGCGCGGTGCCTGGCAACGCCAATTTCAGGTTCAGCAGAACCCAAAGGGGATCGGACGACTGGAACAGCGGGACTTGGTTCGGCACGCCGCCGGGCACGCCGAACAACTTTCCGGTGGTCTTGGGCGGCACCGTTCCGATAAGCGTTTTCAGTGGCGGTGGCGCATCTTCCAGTAATTGGATGATACCCACGTCGGGCGGTCAGTACAGGATCACCGTGGATCAGTTCGCCATGACGTTGCGTGTCGAGCCGCGATAGCGGGAGGAAATTTTGCGGAGGAACATGAAAAAACTTGCGACCGTTTTGGCGGCGACTTTTGCGCTGTCCCTTTTTTCCTGCGGCGACCTGCCGCAGACCCCCGAGGTTCCCCAGGCGGAATCACCCTGGCGACCACTCCCGCGGCCCGAACCCCCGGCCGGCCCCGGCCTGTCCCGGTGGCATGGCAACGAAGGCACCTGGTACCAGATTTTCCCGATGACCTTCTACGACGGCGGCCACCGCTTTACCGGTGACGCTAACTTCCCGGCGGATCAGACGGACGTGCGCGGAATCAGTTGGCACGAGCAGAGCGCCCATTGGGGTGACCTGCGCGGGATCATAAACCGGCTAAATCATCTTTCATGCCTCCCCGAGGAATGCGACTTCATTCACCCGGAGGACTGCTACTACGGTCTGGGCATGGACTGCAACCGCAGCCTGCACATAGACGGCATGTGGCTCACCCCGGTTATGCTTGGCACCAGTTACCACAAATACGACACCATTGACTTCAAGATGATCGACCCGCGGCTTGGTACCCTTGACGACATGAAGGATCTTGTCCGGGAATCCCATGCGCGGGGCATTCGGGTGATTCTGGATCTCGTGATCAACCACACCTCGTTCGAGCACCCTTGGTTCCTGAACGCCTTGGAGGAATGGCGGAGCGGCGAGCTGGGGCATTACTCGCAGTTCTTTGATTTCCGCACCCATCATCAGAGGGACGGCTTTAATAGGTACCATGCTTTCGGCAAGAACCACAGTTGGCACCGGCCGGACGAGATGAGTTGGGAACGGGATGGCGTGACGCAGAGACTGCCCGAGGTGAGAACCCCGGATGGCCGGTGGGTGTTCTATTACGGAAGGTTCGGTCAGTGGATGCCCGATCTTAACTGGGCAAGCCCGGCGGTAAAGCGCGAGTTCGAGGAAATACTGGCGTTCTGGCTTCTTCCGCAGTCCCAGGGGGGGGTGGGCATCGATGGTTTCCGCTTGGACGCGACCCTGCACATCTTCTCGTACCCGTCGATGGCCCGGGGGGACTGGGAAGGCGATGATACGAGAAACATCAACATGCTGACATGGTTCGCGGATCTGTCCAGAAGACTCAACCCCAATGTTTTCCTTGTGGGCGAGGCGTGGACAAGCGCCTGGAGGATCATACAGTACCACAGGCCGGGCAAGTCATCGTTCGCGTTCGACTTCGCCGACTACCACGGGCGCATAGCCAGTGCGGTGCGCGGTACTGTCGGCAACGGGCGGAATATCGCCGAAGGCATAGATTGGTACACGAACGAGATTCGCCGACTGCACCCGCATTCCATCTTTACGCCTTTCATCACGAACCACGACCAGCGGCGGCTGGCTGCGGGTAACTTCCTTCCCCACCATGACCAGCGCAAGATGGCTGCGTCAATTCTTCTGCTTATCCCAGGTGCGCCGTTCATCTACTATGGCGAGGAAATCGGTCTTTTGGGCGGTTCCAGGGGAGGCGAGCCCCACTCGGACAGGGTCGTGCGCGGTCCGATGATCTTCTCCCGAAGCGGCACCACCTGGAACAACGGGACCAACCGGCCCGATCCAAGGTTCGGCAGGGGAGGGGGGGATTGGACCCCTGTTGGAGGGGCGAATAGATGGATACCATGGCTGAATCATGGCGCAGGCGGATATCAGTGGTTTGACGACATGGGCTACGGCGGCCAGGGTCGGCACATGCCCGCATATGACGGCCGCGGCAGGGAAGTGGGCGGCGTGGAGGAGCAGCTTCTGGACGAGAGGTCGTTACTTCGCCACTACATACGAATCCAGAACATGAAGATGCGGCATCCGTTCATCGCTTGGGGCCAGGTGGATCGTCACGGTATCGAGACGGACGACCGGGGGCAGGTCGCGGCTTTCCGCGTGAGCGACGACAACCCTTACAGCCCCACCTACGGAAGAAGCGTGGTTGTGGCGCACAATGTCGCGAGTCACGATGGCCCGCACGGCTTTCTTAGAATCGAAGGTGTGCGAGGCATGGAAAGGGTCGCGGAGCAGGTTTCGGCCCTGTGGGATCGCGAGCATGAATTTGCGCAGAACCCGGTTGTTTGGGATGAGACTCTGAGCGCGTTCTGGCTTCGGCCCTTCAGCACGGTGATAATCAGGGAATGGCAATGATGATGATAAGGAGTGGCACACACATGAAGAAAATCGCGATTCTGCTGCTTGCGGCGGTAGTTCCCCTGTTGATGGCAACATCCTGCGACATGGCACCGCGTTCGCAGCCCACGGTCTCGCCCCTTTCGCACATGCCCAACCACGGCACTTGGTACCAGATTTTCGTTGGTACTTTCTTTGACAGTGACGGCGATGGCTGGGGCGATCTTAGGGGCATCACCATGAAACTCGACTACCTTGCCTGTCGCCCGGACTGCCCGCACCACCGCGCGGCGATAGACGCCGGCGAGGACTGCCTTCGCAGTCTTCACGTTAACGGTATCTGGCTCACCCCGATACACCCATCCCCCAGCTACCACAAGTACGATGTGGACTGCTATGTGTCGATAGATCCGCGGCTTGGGACGATGGACGACTTTCGGGAATTTCTTAGGGAGGCCCACGCCCGGGGAATCAAGGTAATCCTTGACCTTGTGCTTAACCATTCATCCGACAGGCACCGGTGGTTCATTAACGCACTTGAGGAAATCCGCGCGGGCCGTCCGGGGCGTTACGCCAGTTTCTACCATTTCTATTTCGGGGCCCTCCCTCCCCAGCGCGAGTCAGTGGAATACACCAACTGGTATTGGCAGTGGGATGCGCGGCAGGACGGCGGTAGTTGGGTGCCGCGTCGCGGCATAAGCAACCGGTTCTTCCGCCACTGGGGGCATGTAAAACCAGGTGTGTGGTGGGAAGGCGCTTTCTGGACGGGAATGCCCGACCTTAACTGGGACAGCCGGCACCTGCGCGAGGAGGTAAGGCGCATCGCCGAGTTTTGGCTCAACATGGGCGTCGATGGTTTCCGGCTCGACGCGGTTCACTACATCTACGACTGGAACGACATCGGCCAGATGGAGCACCAGTTCGGGTTCATCGGCACGGCGAGCACCCACAGGGTTCACGACAGGAATACCGAGGTTCTTCGCTGGTTCACCGAGGTTGTGCGATCGATCAACCCCAACGCCTTCGTGATAGGCGAATGCTGGCGCAGCATCGACATCATCGAGAACTATTTTCGATCCGGCATGGACTTCTTCAACTTCGATTCAAGCTGGAGGATCCGGGACGTGGTGCAGAACCGCCCCGGCCACTCCGGCGCGTCTTGGGCGCACTTCCTTTCCGACTGGGACATGAGGATCAGGGCGCGTAATCCGGATGCGATAATCTCGACTTTTCTTTCCAACCACGACATGGATCGCAGCTTCTACATAATGGGCGGCGAACGCCCGGATGTTTGGTGGCGGCATCCCTACCGCTGGGAAGGCGGGCAGCGCAGATGGCTCACCCGCGAGGAAGGCTGGCCGGAGCCGAATCAGGGCATGATGGCCGGACAGGGGGATTTGGCTTCCGCCCGCCGGCGTTTCGCGGCCGCGCTCAACTTTCTTTCCCCCGGGGCCCCCTTCATCTATTACGGCGAGGAGATCGGTCTTGTGGGCAACTTCATAGATTTCTGGTCGGACAGCGGCACCAACGATCATCACGAATTTCCCTGGCGACCGGAATGGTACTTGGACTTTACCCAGCCGCATCCCCGGGTGACCGCGGACTCCGACTGGCGCGGCCCCATGTGGTGGTCGAACACCAACCGCGCGGGAATTCCCTTTCCGCCGGAGCGCCGGCAGTGGTCGCTGGCTGCGATGCAATCCCGCTACGGCGATGGCGTGGAGGAGCAGAGGGAGGATCCTTATTCGCTGCTGCGTCATTACATTAGACTGGGCAACCTGAAATACAGGCACCCGCAGATTGCGTGGGGCAGGATGGAGCTTGTCGATCTTGGGAACCACCACCTTGGCGCATGGTGGATCCGCGACAACACCTGGCCGGGGAATCCCGCCCCTCGCAGCAAAGTTCTTGTCGTCCACAACGCCAACCCACACGGCAATGAGACCTTTGCTTTCCCGGCCGGGGAAACCCCGCACTGGATTGACGGCCTGAGTTCAAGGAACCACAATTGGATTCCGTCGATTTTTGTCGGCGACGTAATCGACATGCCGCCTTTTTCGAGCGCGATAATCGGCACCGCGGAATGGACGTATCAACCCGGGAGGCCGCACCGATGAGGTCAACGAAAAAAACGGCCGGGCTTTTCGTCCCGGCGGCTCTGTGCCTTGCGGCGATTTTCCTTGTCGCCTCCTGCCGCGTACCTGAGCCGGAGCCGAGCACAAGATTGCCATACGATCCGCACCTTGACGGCTGGCGACCTGCGTCATGGCAACCCTTTGATGCGGCGGACACGATCACCGGTTTTGCTTTCGGCGGCGGTCGCTATGTCGCGGTGTCCGACACCGGAAGGATCGGCTGGTCGGCGGATGGCGACAGGTGGTTCCTTGCGGCGACCGACTCCCACCCAGGCAGTCTGCGCGCGGTGACCTTCGGTGGTGGGGTTTTCGTTGCGATTGGCACCGGCGGGCTTTTCGCCCGCTCGCTGGACGGCGAGAACTGGATTGTCGAAGGGATGCAGGGTTTGGACGGCGAGGGTATTTTCGGCGTTGCTTACGGCGGCGGCACGTTCGTGGCCGTTGGCGCGAACGCCTGGATAAGCGTTTCCTTCAACGGCATAGACTGGACGGGCGGCATGGTGCCGGCTTTTTCCGGCGTGCAACTCAACGATGTCGCCTTCTGTGGTCAATACCGCAGGTTCTTTGTCGTGGGCAACGGCGGCAACCGCGGCTGGAGCGATGATCCGGCGGATCCCGGGGAATGGAGGCATCAGGGGCCCACCCCCCCGGTCAACATGGCCAACATCACCCGGGTGACCGTGGGACGTTACGGCGGTGGGATCGGTATCGGCATGGTGTTCGCCGGGAATGTGGCGGTTGCGACCAGCGCATACAGTTTCGCCGGCTTCGGCCCGGCCATTGCGAATTTCATGTTCAGGGGTAACAGCGTCAACGGGCTTGCTTGGGGCGGTCGCTTTGACGAAAACGGCGATTACCGCGGCTATTTCGTTTCCGGCGGAACCGCCGCGATGATTGGCTTCTGGCCTAGCTGCGAGCCCGGCAGAACCAGCGAGCGTTTCTGGCGCGCGCTCACGCTTCCGGAGTTCCTGATGTGGGAAATAACCGCGGTGGCGGCCATGAACGGGCGTTTCTTCGTGGGCAGTACCCACGGTGGCAGAATTGCGTACAGCAGGTAGGGGGAGGATAGGCGAATGAAAAGAATATTGTTGCCGGTTATTCTGGCGGCCTCGGTATCGCTGACGCTTTCATGCTATTTCAGTACCATTCCGGTTCATCCCAGCCCGGCGGGTTTCCACGTTGTGGCCGAATCACCTTTCTTCCTTAACGGAAGGCAGGAGATCGTGGGCATGGCGACCGATGGCACCACGGTGGTTGCCGTCAGCCGCGAGGGAACTGTGGCCTTCTCGGAGGATCACGGGGTGACTTGGCAGGTTTCCGCCCCCCTCCGGGGGGCGTTTGATGTCGTCCACTTCCGCGATGTCGCATGGGGGGGAGGGTACTTCTTTGCCGGCGGCGATCTTGGAAGGGCTGCTTGGTCCAGGGACGGCAGAACCTGGTACTCTGGGGTTGTCGGCCCGATGAACCCTAGGGATATTCTCGCGGTGTCCGTGGGAAGGATGCGCGGGCAGCTTGTCTTTATGGCCGGCGGCACGATTGGCAGGATGGCCTATGCGCTTGGCTCCCCAGAAGGGCCGTGGCGACAAATCATGTTCGCCCCCTTCGGCGATACCGAGCAGTTCGGCGAGTCCGTTCGCGCCATAAGTCATGGCAGAATCAAAGGTTCCAATGTGTTCGTTGCGGTGGGTGATACCGGCAACGTGGGCATAATGAAAAATTTCTCTGGGAATCTATACGGCCCGTCTTCGGTGCCAAGTCGGCAGATACTGCGCGGGATCGCCTTTGGCAATGATCGTTTCATCGCCGTGGGAGACGCGGCGACAATGATGGTCAGCATGGATCCTAAAAACTACCTTTGGTTGCCGGTGCGCGAAACCGGCTTTGTGATGCGCCCGTTCGTGGACATTGCCTTTTATCCGGGACTCAACCTTTTCGTGCTGGTTGCCTCGGGATCTGTGGTGGCGTTTTCTGCAAACGGGGAATCCTGGTCGTCGGCCTCGTTTACAAGCCGCTTTGCCGAGGATATCAGCGCGGTTGTTGGTACCGACAGACGCATAGTGCTGGGCGGCTCCGATGGCACGATTGCGTTTTCTAACTAGGAGAGGGGGGGATACATGAAACGACGGGCTTCCATGTTTGACATGTTTGCGAAAGCGTTGCCTCTGCTCCTTTTTGTTTTCGCCTTGGGTTCGTGCCTTCAGGCGATAAGCGAGGGGCCGGTGCCGGACGCCATTCCCAGCCCGCAGCCGGTGGAGTCCATACCCTTTCAGGTGGACTATGGCAGCGACATGATCATCGTGACCCTGCAAGGCGCGACTGTGCGGACGGGTCTGCTCCCCGAGCATTTTTCCCTTACCGTGGACATGCGGGATGTTCCGCTTTCCGCGCCTATGCGCGGCGGTGACAGACACGTTCTTTTCGGTTTTGACGAGCCGCTGGAAAGAAGCCGCAACTATCGCCTTACGGTAAGGCCCGGGGCCATGGAAACCGGCCCGGCGATTGTAAGGGTGTGGGCCCAGGCGGTTTCCTCTGGTCTTCGGACTAATCTGGAAAGCACGGAGTTCGACGATTACGCAATCCGCTCCGTGGCCTACGGCGGCGGAATCTTTGTGGCCGCCGGGGATTCCGGCAGGATGGCTTTTTCCATGGACGGCGGCGAAAGCTGGGTTTCGGTTGCGCGGCCGATTGGCGGCATGGAAGGCGGCATCTACGGTCTTGCTTTTGGCAATAACGGTGCCGATCCTGGCGGTTCCGGCGGGCCGTTGCTCTATGCGGTGGGGGCCGATGCGCAGATGTCGTTTTCCCGGGACGGGATCAACTGGACTGGTCACAAACTTGCGGCCGGCTCGCCGTACTTCGGCGAGGTGATGTTCGCCGGCGAAGATATCCGCGCCGTGGCATTCGGCTGGGGTCAGTCCGCTTCGGACAGGCGTTTCGTGGCGGCCGGCGGCGGGGGAAGAGCCGCATTCCGTTCCTGGGATACGAGCATGAATCTTCCCATCTGGAGGCTAGGGGAGGGTATTTCCCCGGAGCAGGAAATCCGCGCCATTGCTTGGGGGGGGGCCGGGGGGCACGGGAGTTTCATTGCGGCCGGTGCCGGCGGTTCGGTGTACCGGGCGGTGGACGGTGTTGGTACCCAGACATGGTACCAGGCGGAGGACAGCACCTTCGATGGTTACGATATTAACGCGGCGGCCTTTGGGAACGGCGTTTTCGTGATAGGCGGGGAGGGCGGACGTATCGCCCGGTCTGCCGATGGCATGAACTGGATGGCCGCGGACTCGGCTCCGGTATTCGGGGATTACGGAATTCTGGCCATTGCCTTTGGCTCCGGCGTTTTCATGGCCGCCGGCGAGGGCGGGATCATTGCGCAGTCCGTTGACGGCATCGTCTGGGAATTCGTGCCGGACAATGGTTTCCTGCCTGGGGAACGGATAGGCGGCATCGCCACCGATGGGCGCGGAAGGTTTGTGGCCGCGGGCAGCGGTACGGGCAGGATCGTTTCCTGGTACCAAAGGCCGGTGATCGGCGGTGCAGGTGGCCCGGGATTTTAAAACTAGGAGGGTGAATGTTGAGTTGCAAGTTTAGGGTGCTGCCTTTGGTTGCCTGCGCCCTCGTTCTGGGATCCTGCCTTCAGGCGGGTCTGGGTGAGATAGAACTTGAGTCACTCCCACGAGTGGATTTCGTGGTGTCCGATCCCTTTGCGATTGACGGCGGCGATGTCCTTGTCGTTACCCTTCAGGGCGCGGTGCTCAGACCCGACCCGAATCCGGATCACTTTGTCCTTACAAGGGGCGGTCAGAGGGTTCCGCTGGATATGCTGTTGCATGTCGCGGGCGACCGGATCACGTTCGGCTTTTACACCCCCCCCGCGGCCGGTGGCGGCTATCGCCTTACGATTATGCCGGCGGCGATACAGAGCGGCATGATCAGGGCGGTAAACATCCGCGTGATCGAGTCCGGTTTGCGAACTGTCGCCGAGGACACGCGGTTCGGGAGAACCGCGATTTGGTCGGTGGGCTATGGACTTGGAAGGTTCGTCGCAGTGGGTGACGGCGGCGCGATGGCGTTCTCGTTCGATGGCTCTGGCTGGACGGGCGTCCGGCCCGGGGAGGGGCTTGGCGGGAACAGCTTTGTCGGCGCGATTCGGGGGGTCGCCGCCAATGACGGCGAATTCTTTGCGGTGGGCGATGGCGCGCGAATGGCGTTCTCTGGCAACGGAATCGCCTGGACCGGCCACAGCCTGCACGATTCCTCTGGCTATGGCGAAACCCACTTTCACGGTTACGACATTCGCGCCGTGACTTTCGGCAGGGGGGCGACCGGCGGCGGTCGTTTTGTGGTCGCCGGCGGCGGCGGCAGGGCGATGTTCAGATGGGACGATGACCAGTGGAGGGTAGGAACCGGGATTGATTCCGGGGTGACTATCAACACGGTCGTCTGGGGGAGCACCGGGATATACGGAAGGCTTGTCGCCGCGGGCAGTGGCGGCGCGGTATACTACGCGGACGAGGGCATAGCGAGAATGACGTGGCGCCGGGCGGCCGGCAACCCGTTGGGAGGCTATGCGGTGAATGCCTCTGCCTTCGGCAACGGCGTTTTCGTAATCGCCGGGGATGGCGGCCGGATGGCCTTGTCGGAAGACGGCATTACATGGACGGCGATTGCCAACCGCGAGAACGGAAGTTCGATCTTCGGCGAGTCCGGGGTGCTTGACCTTGCTTTCGGCTCCGGCGTTTTTATCGCCGTGGGGCATGACGGGATCATGGCGAAGTCCGCCGACGGCATAGACTGGGAGCTTGTTCCGAACAGCGAGTTCAGGCCGTGGGATCGGATAACCGGCGTCGCCACGGATGGGGCCGGCCGGTTTGTCGCGGTCGGCAATTCCTATGTGGACAACTCAAGCAGGATCGTGTCCTGGTTCCAAAAGTCGTCCGAAAACGCGTGGCCCAGGGAGCCGGACTTTTTCCAGGTGCGGAACTGGGGAGCCGTGCCTCTTTCTGGAATTGCCGGCGGCGGGGCGATCCGCGGCGTTGCTTGGAACGGTACCCAGTACGTTGCCGTGGGGGACAACCTGGTGGCGGTTTCCACGAACGGAATAAACTGGACGGAAATTGTCGGCGAGTGGGTTTTCCCAGATTCCCCCGGTCGCTATTCCCGCGTCCACTTCCGCGATGTCGCATGGGGTGAAGGCAGGTTCGTTGCCGTGGGCTATCGGCCCGGCACCCGCCAAAACACCGCGGTGGTGGCCTTTTCGGACGATGGCGAGTCCTGGACTTTCGTTCACCCGGAAACCCTTGTGCTCAGGCAGCCCATTGGTGTGGGCGCGATTCTTGTCGTGGATCCCAGAATATACGCCATCGCCTTCGCCGCCGGTCAATTCGTGGCCGTTGGCGAGCGGGCTTGGTCGGCCTGGTCGCAGGACGGCGAGCACTGGGTTCCGGTGTGGATTTCCCCCTTCAGCATGTTCGACCAGAACGACATCAACCAGAACGCCATGGCCGTTGTCGGCGATGGCGCGGTGTTCGTTGTCGGCGGGACGCTGGGGCGGATTGCCTCCTCCGCGGACGGCGGCCGCTCTTGGGACTGGATCGCCAACGGCCTTCTAGACGGCGAGTTCAACGACATCATGGCCCTGACTTACGGCGACGGCATGTTCGTGGCCGCCGGCGCGGATGGCCGTATGCGGGTTGCCAATAGCGGGCAGATTTACTCCGCCGCGTCTTGGGTACGGGTTTCCAGCGGGATTGGTTTCCATATAAATGACGTGGCCTGGGGAGCTGGCAGTTTCGTTGCCGTGGGCAATTACGGGAGTCTGGCCTTCTCTGGCGATGGTGTCGGGTGGACCGCGGTGGAGCCCGGCCCGGGCTGGGAAGACGGTGGCAATATATACAGTGTGGTTGCCGGTAGCCGCTTTGTGGCTGGCGGACGCGAGAAAATAATATTCAGCGAATGAGGAGTGTATGAACGTGAAAAAAATTGTTGTGGTTTTCCTGTTGAGTGTGTTTGCGGTATTCCTGGCCCATGCACAAGAGGCGGAGTATGATTCACCTGCCCCCCCCCGGGGGAGTGCGGATACCGGCCTTCACTTGAGCGGCGGTGTAAGGACGGGTCTTTTGATCCGGCACAGGGATTTCGGGGGCAGACTTGGGCTTATCGCCCTCAGCCCTGATGAGAAAATTCCCATGACGCTGTATTTTGCCTCCTACGAGAACCACGCCCGCATTGGCGAGGCTTGGATCAACCTGGGCTATTCGTGGGATGTCGAGGACGTCGGCAGGTTCGGTCTGCGGATAGGGCTGTGGGCGCATGGCGGCACCGCGGGATCGTTCCAGGACACGGTGCACCTGGGCGATCGTTTTGTGTGGGCCAACTTTTTCGAGGATCGCTTTCGGTTCATAGGCGGGCAGGGCGGCGGCTCTCCCATTAGCTCCGGCGGCTGGATAGGCGCGAACTGGCTGAGCTATACCGGTCTGCGTTTTTTCTGGGTGGATCCCTCCGGCTTTTCCGCCGGCCTGATCTTCCCGGATCCTGCGCGTCTGGTGTTCAACCCCATACGCGGGGAATATGATTGGGTCGAGGGGATTAGTCCTGTGGATTATCTTTCCATGTTGGGGGTTGGCCTGGCCTTCAGGCAGGAAAACTTTTGGATTTCCCTCCAGTTTGACAACAGCCCGATTTACGATGACACCGAGGCCAATTTCTCCGGCGGTCTTCGCCGTCCGGCGGATCAGAGGCCCATCGCGCAGGCCGGCAATCTTGCGCTGGGCATAGGGATGGCGAACCTTTTCGGCGGCCGCGGCTTTGTAACGCTGGAGGCTATGGTCAACAACATGGGCGAGGATCATGTGGACGGACTGGGGGAATACACCATTTCCCCGGTGACCTACACGTTTGCGCTTCAGGCCAGAATGCGGATTATCGATACCTTTTATGCGGAACTGAGGACTAGGTACACCACCCGGCAGGGAGATCCTTCCGGCGATCCCCTTGCCGCGACACAGGCCGTCCAGTGGGGCAGGTTTGAACTTGAGCCGCACGTCAGGTTTCGCCCCTTTGACCACCTGCGTTTTGATTTGTCCGCCAACTGGACGTTCTTTTTCAACAGCTATTACCTTGCGCTGAATGTCCCGCGGCTTCCGTATGCCGGTGGCTTTGCGTTCGATGCGGGCTGGGCCCCCGGCCATACTAACTTGTTGGGTTTTCTGTCAACTTCAAAAACCACCATCAGGCCGAGGGTAGTACTGTCACTTTCCGGCGTCGACGTGGCATTTGGCTACACCGGCGTTTTCTCGCGGGATCACGTCAACAACACCATGTTCGTGGATCTTACCTGGACGTTCTGATCTCTGCGCCATGCAGATGCACCAGACTTTCATCCCTGCTGGCATGAAGAGATTTCTTGCGAAACTACGTAAGTTTCGCAAGAAATCTAATTATGCCGCCAGAACCACGGGCCGCACCGGAGTGCCGCCTTCGGCCTGACACCTGCAGCCGCCGCCGTTTGAATCCTCGGTGCAACCTGTCAGGACAAGGGCGAATGCCAGTCCCAGTAGCAATACCAAAAGTCTTTTCTTCATAGGGGTCTCCTTGGTGGAAGGCAGGGCTGCCCATGAAATCCGTGTTTCGTGGGCAGCCCCTTCCCGGTTAGCTGCTAGCAGTCGCAGTTATCCATGACCCCTGACCCCATATGGACATTACAATCTGCACTCCCACAGGTGGACATACCGCCGTCAGCACTCCGGAAACAGTCGCCACCCCCTTGGCATGAACTTCCGCAGCTAATCACCGTAAGCCCGAATATCGCCACCGCGGCGATAATCCCCAGAAGTTTTAACTTCCTCATCATTTTGCTACCCTCCTATCGAGTAGATCGAACACCAAAACCCCCGGCCCAAAA
>Ga0209755_10002438_pt1 | contig 25589 bp, 22 predicted proteins | sample TergutCo191P1_FD_187301 | JGI IMG/M metagenome (GOLD analysis project Ga0209755, IMG submission 187301) | Cornitermes sp. P1 segment gut microbial communities from Petit-Saut dam, French Guiana - Co191P1 (SPAdes) (version 2) | ecosystem: Host-associated > Arthropoda: Insects > Digestive system...
GGAAAAAGCCGCTATTCATTCAGCGGATGTTAATGTCGATATAATAGAAGAACCTATTCAAAAAGCTGTTGTCTATCTTGAGCCTGAAGAATTTCGCACAACGTGGCTTGGAAACAAAGCTGTCTACCGCACCCGAATGGCAATCGCAGACGGCGGCGAACTTTTGGTTTTGGCGCCGGGTCTTGAGCGCTTTGGCGAAGATTTAAATATTGACAAACTGATTCGGAAATTCGGTTACAGACCCGCAAAGGAAATTCTTTCTAAGGTAAAAACCGAAACGGAACTTGAAGGTAATTTAAGCGCCGCCGCTCACCTTATACACGGCTGCAGTGAAGGGCGTTTTACTGTTCGTTACTGTCCGGGAGAGCGCGTAACAAAAAAAGAAATCGAGTCTGTCGGTTTTGAATACGGCGATTTGGAACAGGCAAAAGCGCGTTATAATACAGAAAAACTTAACACAGGCTGGAACACTTTAAATGACGGGGAAAAGATTTTCTATGTTCCAAATCCGGCTCTGGGACTGTGGGCGCAAAGAACAAAGTTTTTTTCATAATTCCTAAGTTCAAGAACGATTCTGGCGTTATCTGCAAGTGTTCATCAGGGAAGACATTGAAAAATGTTATCATATCGGTATGAACGATCATTTAAAAAGCCGATATGCCCGGATGACATTTATGAGAAGCTTCATTTTAATTTAAATCAGAAGCAGGCTGCTTAAAAACTTAATTTAGTTTTTAAACGCCCAACCTGTTTTTCCTTAGTATTTCGCCGTTAGTCTGCGCGGTTACGGGATTGTAACCGGCAAGCGGCATGATACGCTGGTGAACAGTGTCGATGATCCAGTCAATCTGCGGGAAGTAAAGATGTTCCATTTCAGCGGCTGGCGTTATCCAGTTGCGGCTGCCGACAACAGCGACAGGCGCGTCAAGATAATCAAAGGCAAGAGTGTGAACGTTACTTGCAACTGTATGAAGAAACGATCCGCGTTCGCACGCGTCGCTTGCAAGAAGAAGCTTCCCTGTTTTTTTAACAGATTCGATTATAACAGAATAATTTAAAGGATTAATAAAACGGATATCGATTACTTCTACCGATAAGCCGAAGCGGCTTTCGATTTTTTTCGCCGCTTCCATAGCCGGATACAATGTCGCGCCCAGTGTCGCGATTGTCAAATTCTTTCCCTGTTTGCGGATAACGCTTTCTCCTTCGGGAATTTCGTAGTAACCCTGAGGCACTCCTTCTTTTTCAAACTGTTCGCTTATATCATAAAGGAGCTGGCTTTCGTAAAAAATTACAGGATCGCTTAGGCGAAGCGCGAGGTTTAACATTCCCTTCGCGTCGTACGGGGTCGCGGGGAAGTACGACTTAAGCCCCGGGATGTGAGCTGTAATCGCTGACCAGTCCTGACTGTGCTGAGCGCCGTATTTGTTTCCGACTGACACTCGCACAACTAACGGCATTTTTAAAAGTCCTGCGGACATTGACTGCCATTTTGACGCCTGATTAAAAATCTCATCGCCGGCGCGTCCCATAAAATCGCAGTACATTAATTCAACCACAGCTCTTCCGCCTGAAAGCGCGTAACCGACGCCTGAACCGACAATCGCGCCTTCTGAAATCGGGCTGTTAAAAAGCCGGTTATAAGGAAGGAGTTCTGTAAGTCCGCGATAGACAGCAAAAGCGCCGCCCCAGTCGCGGTTTTCTTCGCCCCATGCCGCCATTGTAGGATCATGGGCAAAGCGGTGAAGCATTGCTTCGAATAGCGCGTCACGGTACTGGAATGTTTTATTTTTTGAAACAGGCTTTCCTTCCGCGTCAAAACCGTAACGCGCTTTTCCGGCGAGCGCTTTGACCCTTGGGTTTTCTTCGATGTTATGCAAAAGTTCACTCTGTCTTTCATCATGTTTTTCTATCTTCTGATTGGAGAACATTACAGATTCGATAAACGCTCCGCCAAGGCGCGGTGAAATATCGTCGTTAACAGCTAGTTTTACAACATCGATCAATTTTGATTTGATTGTTTCGCGTAACGCGTCAAGCTGAGTTCTGTCCGCCGCTTTGTTTTCGATTAAATACGCGCCGTATACTTCGATAGAATCGGTTTCCTGCCAAAGTTTTATTTCTTCGGGTGTGCGGTAGCTTGACGCGTCCGATGGAGAGTGGCCTGATATTCTGTAAGTGAGCGTGTCAAGGAGCACAGGGCCGTTTCCTTCAAGAAGAATCGCTTTCTTGCGGGTTATCGCTTCGGCGACAGCAAGCGGATTGTAACCGTCAACGCGCTCCGCATGCATATTATCGGGATTTACGCCCGCGCCGACACGCGCCATGACGCCGTAACCCATTATTTCCCCTGATGTCTGGCCGCCCATTCCGTAAAAATTATTAAAAAAGTTAAATAGAATCGGGGGAGCTCCTCCCGCGTCATTTGGCCATAAGCTGCGGTACTGATCCATTGCAGATAACATCATCGCTTCCCATACAGGACCGCATCCCATTGACGCGTCTCCGATGTTAGCGATAACAATCCCCGGTTTTTTATTAATTCTTTTGTAAAGCGCGCTGCCTGCGGCGATATCAGCGGAGCCGCCGACAATCGCGTTATTGGGCATCGATCCAAACGGTGTAAAAAAAGCATGCATTGAGCCGCCAAGTCCGCGGTTAAAACCGGCTTTCCGCGCGAAAATTTCAGCTAACGTCCCGTAAAGAACAAAGTTTTCGGCTAAGTCGCGGATATCCTTATAAGGAATTTTTTCTGCGATGCCTAATGTTTCGCCTTCAAGATAATTTTTCATTATCGATTCAAGCTTTTTTTTGCTTTCTGTATCCTGTGAGTATTGCCATACAGAAGAAAAACATTTTGCGATAATTTCACCGTGGCTTCTGTGGCTGCCGAAAATAAAATCGTCAGTTGTTAGATTTACGCACTGCCCGACAGAAGACGCTTCCTGTCCCATCGAAAGATGAGCCGGCCCTTTATGATTGTACTCGATGTTATTCCACACGCCCTTAGTCTTAAAAGTGTTAAGCATTGATTCAAACTCGCGAATCACTGCCATGTCATACCAGATGCGGACAAGTCTTTCCCTGCCGTAAGTGTCAGCTTCTTTTTTAAATTCGCTTTTATATTGATTTATAGGTATATCTTTTAATTTTAGTATCTGTGGTTTTCTTACATCTTTTGGATCTACAACGATTGATTTTGGCATTTGTTACTCCTTAATTTATTTCCCATACAGTTTCGCGGATTAATTCACTTACTGTAGGGTGAGGGAAGATGAGCTCTCGCACTTCATCTGTCCTGAATTCCTGTTCGATTAACGCAGCGCCTCCCCATATAAACTCAGGAGAGTATGCCCCAACGGCGTGAATACCGAGGATTCGCCTGTTTGAAGCGTCCGCGATTACCTTAACAGTTCCAGGGGCGTTAAATGTATTTTCTGCGGCAAAGCGACCTGACATTTTCATGGGAAGACTTGCTTTTAAAATTTTTATTCCCTTAGCATCAGCTTCCTGTTCTGTTATACCTACGCCTGCGGCTTCTGTTATTCCATAAACAGCCCAGGGGATTGCGTTATACCGCATTTTATTTGTTTTATTTTTATTATTGCCTTCAAGACCTGCGATGATATCGGCGGCGGCGACTTCGCCCATTCTGTAAGCGCTGTGGGCAAGAAGACTCTTTCCTGTAACATCGCCTGCCGCCCAGATGCGGGGAATATTTGTTCTCATGTAATCATCAACCTGAACGCCGGTTCTTGTTATGTCAATTCCCGCTGCCGCCCCGCCCCATGTATCAAGCACAGGCCGCCTTCCGACGGCGAGTAGGACAGTGTCAGCTAACGTACATTCCTTTGCGCCTTCTTTTGTAATGTAGTGAACTGTGCCGCCTTCAATCATTTCAACTTTGCAGCCTAGTTTAAAAACAACGTCCTTCATCGCCTTGCGAAGGATAGGCGACTGCTCTTTGTCCATAAACGGGACAATTTCATCCATCATTTCGATAATTGTAACTTCGCTTCCAAGAGCCGAATAAAGACCTGCAAACTCAATCCCTATAACGCCGCCGCCGATTATGACAATGCGCTTTGGCACTTTTTCCGCCGACAATAGAGCAGAGGAGTCAACAATAAGTGAATTATCTTTCGCGCCGGGTATAGGCGGAATAACAGGCACAGAACCCGCGCACACAAGGATTGTTTTGCCCTCATGAATTGTTTCATTTCCGTTAGGTGAAATTGACTTTACTCTCGCGCGTATTTCGCCAGAAGGCGGCGATAAAATTTCACCTCTGCCATTCATTGTTTCCACGCCAAAGCGCTTCATCATGCTTTCAATTCCGCTTCTCAGCTTTGTTATAACCTCTGTCTTCCAGCCTTGAACCGCTTTCCAGTCATAAGTTACATTCTGAGCATTAATGCCAAACTTACCGGCTTCTTTTGCGTGAACATACTGTTTTGCGGAATTAAGTAGTGTCTTTGTAGGAACGCAGCCCACATTAAGGCATGTGCCGCCCATATACTGTTGTTCTATCAGAAGCACCTTTTTCTTTTCATGACCAAGGCGCTCCGCCGCCAAATAACCTGCAGGCCCTCCGCCGATTATAATCGTATCAAACATAATATCTCCTAATTTTAATTCCGCTTTCTTAATTTAACATTCCTCATTCCTAACTTCACATTCTTAACTCTCAGCCTGTCGCAAGTAATAAATCAATATTCTCAACCGCTTCACATAACGCTTTTAAAAAACGCGCAGCCGGAGCGCCGTCAACAGCTTCGTGGTTAATTGTCAAACTAAAACCAATGTGAGGCTCAAAGCAATATGAGCCGGCATTTGACGCTACAGGTTTTAATTCGATGCCGCAGACCCCAAGTATCGCCGCTTCGGGAATATTTAAAACAGGCGTAAAACCTGTAATGCCAAGGCTTCCAAGATTTGTAACCGAAAAAGTAGAACCTGTAAGCTCATCCGGTTTTGCACTTCCGCTTTGGCACGCAGTTGAAAGCCGTTTTGACTCAGATGAAATTTGTGTAAGAGATAAAAGGTTCGCGTTTCGTATAACAGGAACCATAAGCCCGCGCTCTGTATCAACTGCGTTTCCAAGATGAATAACATTAAATGTTTTAATGGAATCAGCGTTTTTATGCGCGTTCATATAAAGGAAACGCGGCAGAACACGCGATACCGCGAATAAAATTAAATCATTTACAGTTATTTTTAATGATCTGATGTCTTCGGATAAAAATTCCAAAGTCTTCATCCGCGCCCTTACATCCTGAAGTCTTGATACATTCGCACTGGAATTAAGCGTAAACTGCGCTGTATCAGAAAGTGACTTGTGCATCTTTTCGGCGATTATCTTACGGATTCCCTTAATCGGCGTTTCTGTAAATTCAGGGAGCGAAGAATGAGGAGTGCGGAGCGTGGAATGTGGAGTGAGGAATGAAGAATTGATATCATCCAAAGTAGCGCGTCCTGCTAATCCTGAACCAAATGCCGGAATAAAACCGCCTTTTGCCTTTACCGCTGCTGTAAGCGCAGGTCTTTTTTCAAGAGCGGCTAACACGTCGCGCTCAATTATTCTGCCTTGAGGACCTGTGCCTGACACCGAATCAAGAGGCAGCGCTTCTTTCTCGGCAAGATTACGTGCGCGCAGAGAAGCAGAGGAGTTAGGAGAATGGTGTGTGGAATTAGGAATGTCCAATGAGGGATGAGGAGTTTTCGGCGCGGAATGTGGAATATCAGATGAAGAGTTAGGAGACAGGAGTGATAAATCGATATCTTCCTTATTATCAACTTTTCCAATGAATCCGATAGCGGCGAATGTTTCTAATTCCTCGCTTTCTTCTCCGATAACGGCGATGGGCGAAAGAACAGGCACATCGTCGCCAGTGTTATGCAAAATTTTTAACATTAAACCTGCGGCTCCCGCAGGAATTTCAAAAGAAGCCTTATCGGTTTCTACTTCGCAGACTACAGTTTCTTCCGTTACGCGATCACCTTCTTTTACTTTCCAGTCAGTGATGATGCACGATTCTACAGTGTTGCCCTGTCTTGGCATTATCAATATATGCGCCATAAGATCTCCTTATCAGGCTTTTTTTATATTAATTCCCGTTTCAAGAAGACGGGTTTCTTCGTTTTCATTTATTAGATTATCTGTGAGTATCATATCCATCGATGAAAGCGGCAGCACATTAATAAAACCGAATTTTCCGTACTTGCTTGAATCGGCTACTAAAACTGTAGTCTGCGCCTGAGACTTCATCGCCTTTACTATTTCCGCTCCCTCGATTAAGTGTGTAGTCATTCCCCTCTCAAGCGAAAAACCGTCAGTGCCGACAAAGGCAAGGCGGGCATTCACCCGCGCGATTGTTTCAAGAGCGATTGGCCCTACCATTGATTCTGTCGGCCGGCGGAACTCGCCGCCTACCATCGTTATCTGCAAATTTGGATACATCCTGGCGTAAGAAAAAACAAGAGTGGAATTTGTAACGATATGAATATCCTGCTTTTCGGTAAGGTAACGCGCGATAAGGGCTGTTGTAGTTCCCGCCTCGATCATGATTACATCGCCGTCATTGATAAGCTTCGCGGCGGCTCTTGCGATCATGTTTTTTCGTTCCGGGTACATTTTCTGCCTTTCAAGGATAATCCTGTGCATTGATGCCGTCGCTCCGCCGCGCTTTCTGTTTATCCAGCCTTTGTCCTCAAGGTCGCGAAGGTCGCCTCTTATTGTAACCTCGGAAAGCCCGAAATCACGGGCGAGTGCGCCGACAGAAACCGCTCCGTCAGTTGAAAGCCTGTCCAAAATTATTTTTTCACGTTCATTTAGTTCAACGCTCACCTTATCTTTTCCTTTCGGTACACTTTCATTTCTCTTTCGATTATATATCGATATGTAAATTATTGCAAGTAGAAAAAATATTTTAAAGAAAAATTACTTTTTTTCTTGACAAATACTATAAAAAGTAATACTTTAGTAGTATGATTACAAAGTCAAAAAGATCAATAACTATATCTAAAACAATTCTGGAGGAATTGGCAATGCTAAAAATAAATATGAACATTTCTCAGTTTATAGATGCTGCGCTTATCTACTATATTACTGAACTTAAAAAACAGGAACGCGCAAAACGTGACATAGAAATAATTAACGCTAATATTAACCGCTTTAACAAGGAAGCTGAGGAAAACCTGGAATTTCAAAATGAACTATGAAAAGGGGTGAATTATACCGAGTCTCCTCTGTGACAACGACAGATCCCAAAAAACAAAGAGTGTATGTAATTGTATCAAGACAGGAACTTATTGATACCTCATACTCAACCCTTATCTGCGCGCCTGTTTACACAAATTACGAAGGGCTCAGCACGCAGGTTCCTGTCGGTGTCGAAGAAGGATTGAAGCACCAAAGCGCGGTTCGCTGCGATGAACTAATCAGTATTTTAAAAACGCGGTTAACCGATTATGCCGGTATATTATCGGAAGCTAAACTTGAAATGTTAAAACAAGCGCTTTCGATTGCTGTAGGGGTGGATTAATTTTCCGTAAAATAATAAATTAGGTAATAACTAGGCAATTGCCTAGTTCTAAATCGTGCTTTTAAGTTGAATTTTTTACGAAAATAATTAAAAAATAGAATAGATTTTAATATTATGCCGGAAGAATTGACATCCCGTGAACAAGAGATTCTCAATATGCTGCTTGACGGTATATCCCCCAAGGATATTAGCTACAAACTGAATATTAGTTATAAAACGGTTGATTATCACCGCGGTAAATTATACCGTAAGCTGGATGTCCAAAATATTCAGGAATTGTTCTCCAAATACTCGAAAGGAGCTTATAACCGGATCGGAAGCAGCGCGTCTTTAACGAATAAAACAAAAAAACCGCTTATATTTTTAATTCCAGCGGCAGTTCTTATTATTTTCATTATCTGCTTAACATTATTCTTAAGACATCAAGCGCCGTCAGGCGGAAAGCCCGCAACATTATCGGTAACAAAGGAAAACCCGCTTATTATTTATCTTAATGATAATGAACCGTGGGGATATGATAATCAATTTTACCCGTTTAAAATAAATAATTCCAGAATTATGGCAGGGGATGTATATACATTTTCATATTCCTTTGTATCAAATATTGATATAGGCACGTTATATATTCATTTTGTGGACAGGCTAAATGAAGAAGAAAGATTTTACGCTATGCTCTCTTCGCACGCTTATATTAAAGGCAGCGTTATAGCGAACATTGAGTATAACGGTACGCTGACAATTATCGCCACAAAAAACGCAAGCAGTTCGGACCCCAATGCGAATTTAATCTGCGTATCCTCTACACCGTATACTCCCAGCCAGCCGACTATCATTTTTACAAGATTTGAACTGGAAAAATTTAATTAAAATTGCCATATTAGGCAACAACTAGGCAATTGCCTAGTTGTATTTTACTTTATCTCGCAGTATTTTTAATAAAAGCGAAAATATCCTTAAGGAGGTTTTTATGCCTGTTGTTGGCTATTTAAGATGGCAATGTACGTACTGCGGAGCCAGCTCAACCACACCCAAAGGACAGCGTCCTCAGCCTGGATCTTGCTCAAGGAAAGGTAAAACAAAAGACGGAAAGACTAAACCGCATTCATGGGTTAGACTTTAAAGGAAATAATATGTCTTTAGAAACATTTGTCAATGGAGCCGGTAAAAAACTGGTTTCTGAACACGGGTTCAATGTTGACGAGAATGATCCCAATGGTTTTTATAAGGAAATACATGATCATTTTTTTCAGGTGTTTTTATACAGCATTGAAGAAAATATTGCAGTATTCGGTTTCTGGCATGGAGAAGACAGACAATTTTCGTTTAAACAGAAATCAAAGCTGACGGGTTTATTGGAACGCGAAGAGTTTGCTGCCTATTTGAATGATTTTCAAGATTGGAGCGGAGAATGGATTGTAAGGAAAATCAATCTTAAAGGTTATTCTGATAATATTGATGAGCTTATTGATATTATCGCAGAACGATTTAAATTACTGGAGATGGAGGTTAATGCCATTGATGTATAACCAATTATTAATGCTGGAGCAATGTTCAAAAATTATTAAAGATTTTGAAGCGAATTATATTCACACAGGGCAGAAATATAACATATTCAAAGCCGCCGGAATATGTGAAAATGAAAGAATTATATGCAGAATTATTGCGGATTTGCTTAATCCTGAGGGAGATCATTATAAAGGCTGCGCTTTTTTAAATTTATTTATCGAAGTTATCAATGAAAAATTAATTGAACCGCTGGCTGTTAATACGGAAAATACCCGCGTATATACCGAATACGGCACAGATTTAAACCGGCGGATTGATATTGTTATTGAGGACGAAAACGTTTTTATTCCGATAGAAGTAAAGGTGAACGCGCGCGATCAGGAAAATCAAATTTCTCATTATGCCGGGTTTTCACGTAAAAAGAATAAAAAAAATTATATTCCTGTTTTTTATCTTACAATAGACAGAAACGACCCGGAGAACGCAAAAAAAGATGAATATATCCCGATATCATTTAAGAATGAAATATTAAAGTGGCTAAATAAATGCGTTAAAATAAATGATGTAGAATATGCAAAACCTGTTTTTGAAATTTTAAAGCAATTTACAGGAAGTATTAAATCGTTATATGGAATATCAGGAGATGAAAAAATGGAAAAAGCAATTGAACAAATAATTTTTCAGTCGGAAGACAGTGTAAACGCCGCAATAAACATTAGAAATTCCCTTGATCTGTTAGATGATCAGGTAAGCGAGATATTTAAAGATAAGATTTTACAGCAGCTTAAAAAACATATTCCAAATGCGAAATGGATGCTTGACAGTAATGGCAGTAAATGGAATTATATAGATATGCCTTTTAAAAACGGCAAATATTTGTTCGCTGTTTCCTGTAATTGGCAGATTACTGTCTGGAGCGAAAATAAAATATCTAAGGCGTTTGATAAATCCGTATATGAAAAAATGACTGCATTGACAAATGCGGTTGATGAAAAATGGGATGATAATTATGTATGGGCAAGTTCAAAGGTGCCTTATCTTGGCAATCCCGGCTTAAATGAATATTTATTTATGTACCGGTTATATAAACAATACTCGGAGCATACAAGTGAAGTTGTTGATTCGATTATAAAAATCTATAATGAACTTAATAATATTTAATAACCCCTGTTGATTCAAATTAACCTGCTTCATTCAAAATCTCAAAAAACTTCTTTTGCTGTTTTTTAAGTATAGCTGGAACATCAAGCCCGTAAGGACAATGCGCTTTACAATGACCGCATGATGTGCAGTTATCAATTCGCTTCATGTTTTCCTGCCACTGAGGCGTTAAAAAATTCGCTTTTACTGTTCTTCCAAGCAGGAATGAAATCCGCGCCGCGTTATTAATCGGGATACCGGCAGGGCATGGCAGACAGTATCCGCAGCATCGGCAGAAGTTCCCCTGAAGCTCGGCTTTATCCGTTTCTATCGCATTTTTCATTTCACTGTCAAAAAGCGGCGGATTTTCCTCATATAAAAGAAATTCTTTTAATTCCTGCATTTTCTGCATTCCCCAGATTGGAACTGCATTTTCATATTGCCTAATAAAAGTAAACGCCGCTTTCGCGTTTTTTAAAAGTCCTCCGCAAAGACCTTTCATCGCAAGGTAGCCGACATTACGCTGTCTGCAAAGATCGACTAACGTGATTTCTTCATCAGAAGATAAATAAGAAAACGGATACTGTAAAACATCATAATGATCCGAAAGCACCGCTTCTTTTGCGCGGTCTTTGCTGTGCTGCGTTATTCCAATGTGGCGGATTTTTCCTTGTTTTTTTGCGTTTAAAAGACAATTGTATAATCCGTCATTTCCGTCAGGAACAGGCACAAAGGGAGGGTTGTGAAGCTGAAGAACATCTATATAATCTGTTTTAAGCATCTTTAAACTGTTATCGATATTTTCCATTAATTTTTCAGGAGTTTTCGCACCCGATTTTGTGCATATCACGATCTTGGCTCGTACATCATGAAGCGCGATCCCAATGCGTTCTTCGCTTGTTGTGTATGAGTTTGCGGTGTCATAAAGAGTTATACCGTTGTCATAGGCGTGTCTTAGAAGCGCTGTGCTTTCTTCATAAGAAATTCTCTGTATGGGAATGCATCCAAACCCCGTTCTGCTTACATTTAATCCTGTTCTTCCAAAAATTACTGTTTCCATTACATGAGTGTAGCATATTAAAAGGTGACAGTCACCTTTTAAATTGTTATAATGAATATGTGCAAAAATATTATACTGTAATAAACAGCCATTCCCTTGCCGCAGAGGAGCGTCTTAACGCGCTTATGACGGCTTCTAAAGCATTTAAAAACGCCAAAGCTGTTCCTGCTTTAAAAGGCGCAGGCGAAATTAACAACCACATACATACAATTTACAGTTTTAGCCCGTTTTCCCCAGCGATGGCGGCGCTGAAAGCTTTTGAATCAGGGCTGGAAGCAGCCGGCTCTGTTGATCACGATTCAATCGCTGCCGCTGTAGAAATGCGCAAAGCCTGCGCCATTCTTGGAATAGGCGGCTGCTGCGGCTTTGAAGTACGCGTCAGTTTTAAAAAAGACGCACAAGGAAATACGTCTGCGTTTGCCGGAAAGAAAATAAATAATCCGGATTCCGAAGGTTTTGCGTATATGACAGTGCAGGGGATACCTCTTCCGGCAATCGAAAAAGCCGCTGAATTTCTTGTCCCAATCAGGAAGGAAAGACTAAAGCGTACAAAGGCGATGACAGTTTCAGCTAACGCGGTTTTAAGGGAAGCGGGCGTAGGCGAAATTGATTTTCAAAGCGATATTTTTAACAGGTCGAAATTCGCAGAAGGCGGAGAGATTACAGAAAGGCATCTTCTTGCCGCGGCAGCGGAAAAAATCATTTTAAAATTCGGAAAAGGGACGCGGTTAACTGACGCTTTAAAAGCGAAAATGAACATAACAGCGCCTGCAAAAATTTGCGCGATGTTAGCTGACACAGAAAACCCGCATTACCTTTACGATCTGTTAGGCGTTTTAAAAACAGATTTTCTTCCCGGAATTTTTATCCAGCCGGATGAAAACGAATGTATCCCCGTTCGCGAGGTCACTTCATTTGCGCTGTCTATCGCCGCCATTCCGGCGTATGCCTACCTTGGCGATATAAGCCAGTCGCCGACAGGAGATAAAAAGGCGGAAAAGTTCGAGGATGATTTTATCGAGGATCTTTTCTGCGAGCTTTCGCGTCTTAATTTTAAAGCGATAACCTATATGCCGCCGCGCAATACACTTTCCCAGCTCTTAAATATTCAAAGATTATCCAAAAGCCGCGGCTTTATGGAAATATCGGGAGTTGACATTAATTCTTCACGCCAGTCCTTTAACTGCCCTGAAGTTTTAAAAAAAGAGTTTCGCCATCTTATAGACACAACATGGGCGTTAATTGCCCACGAAAGGCTTGCCGGAGTCGAAAAAAAATTCGGCTTATTTTCAGATAACAATCCCCTTGCTTCCATTAATTTAGAAGAAAGACTGTCAATATATGCCGCGTTAGGTAAAAAAATGCAAACGAATTATCAGGTTAATAATATTGATGAAAGCGCCGCAGCCGCAGCGCTTGAAATTGAAAAAGGAAGGCTTATATGAATAACGGAATTACCGCCGCGTTAATAAGAGGACTTTGCATAAATTTATCAGGAAAGCCTCAGTTTGTTGTCTTTCAGGAAAACAGCGGAAAAGAAACGCCAAAGAACGCGTTAAAAATAGAAATTGATTTTTCCGCTTCAGAAGATTTAAAAAAGGCGCAGCGAGGCGCAGCGGAGAAAATACAGGACTCTTATAATGACTGGAAAAAATCGATGCCGGCGCAGGACGGAAAAGTAATAATTCCGTCGTGCGCGGCGTTGACAGCTAACGGCAGCCGCGCGGTATTTTGGATTGATAATGATTATGACAGCGCGCAAAAACGCCTTGCGGAAAAAAACGATTCGCCCTTATATGTGGTAAATGAATTAAAAAGCGCAGATAAAAAAGCGTACCCCGGAGCTGCCGGAAGGTCTGATGTTGTAAAAAACAAGATAACGCTCATTACAGGCGGCGCTCAAGGAATAGGCGAAGAAATTGCGCGTAACATCGCCTCATCAGGCGCTTTGGTTTTTATCGCAGATTTAAACCTTGAAGGAGCAAAGAAGCTTGCTGACAATATCAATGAATGTGAAAAAAGAACCGCCGCCGTCGCTGTAGAGGTAAATGTATCAAGCGAAGATTCTGTGGAAAAAATGATAAACACAGTAGCTCTTACTGCCGGCGGCCTTGATTTATGTATCAGTAACGCAGGTGTTTTAAAGGCAGGAAGCGTTCTAGAACAGGAGCTGCCTGATTTTAAATTTGTAACAGATATTAATTACACCGGCTTTTTTGTTATCAGCAAATTCGCAGGCCGCCTACTTCGCGCTCAAAGCTTTACTTCCGGCGGCTGGAAAACCGACATTATTCAAGTTAATTCAAAATCCGGCCTTGAAGGCTCTAATAAAAACGGCGCTTACGCAGGCGGAAAATTCGGCGGAATAGGGCTTACAGCAAGTTTTGCAATGGAGCTTGTTGAATACGGGATCAAGGTAAACGCTGTCTGTCCCGGGAATTTCCTTGACGGGCCGCTGTGGTCGCACCCCGAAAAAGGTTTGTTTGTTCAGTATCTAAGAAACGGCAAGGTCCCCGGCGCGAAAACAATAGAAGATGTCCGCGCTTTTTACGAATCAAAAGTACCGATGAAAAGAGGCTGCACAGGCATTGATCTTACAAGGGCAATTTTCTACATCGTGGAGCAAGAATACGAAACAGGACAGGCAGTTCCGGTTACAGGCGGGCAGATAATGCTGCATTAAAAGGAATAAAAGTGAAAAGTATACCTTTTGTAGTTCAGCTTTCGCTTATCATTTTATTTATACTTATAATTCCGCTTATTGTAATTATGAGCTACATCGGTTATACAACGCTTCAATACACAAAAGAAGAAATTGCGTCTAACTCACTTGAAAATATCGAACTAAGCCACCGCTTCACAGAAAATTTTATAGACAGCATCGCGGCGCATATTCACAGGCTTGCGATCTTTCATGACTTTTACGTTTATGACGGGCTTCAGAACTATTCAAGCATTCAGGGAAATTTTGAAAATATAATGAAGATAGAACGGCTTCAAAGAGAGTTACAATCGATCGCGCGCAGCAACAGTTCAATTGTTTCAATCTTTTTTATTTTTGACGACGCTGATTATGTTATAAGCTCCGATCGCGGCATCATAGAGCTTACAGATTATTCAAGCCTTTCATGGATGCGATCCTTTTCCGCGCAGGAATTGGGATTAATAGGTAAATTAGTTCCAAGGGTACATCAGTTTTCCACGATAAGAGAAATACTTTTTGGAACAGACGCAGGTTACTCGCTTCCTGTTATATCTTATGTTTATACCATCAGTTTAATTTCTTCCATGAAAGGAACAATAGTCGCGAATATCAGCGAAACTTCAATCGCAAATAACCTAAACCCCGGAAGGTTAGATGAAGATTCCGCGGACAGCAACGAAATTATTGTGCTTCAGCCCGACGGAAAAATTATTTCCCATCCGCAGAATGAATACTTTACAACTCAGGGCAGAAACCTTCCTTATATAGCAGGTATTCTGGACACGCAGGCGGATAAAGGCTATGAATTTATTAAAGAAGGAAACCGCCAGTATATTTATTCATGGTATAAAACAGATTTTTATGACTGGGTTTTTGTCTCGGTACAATCAATAAATAATCTTTTAAACCGTTCAAGCAGAATGATAAATACAATGATTATCATTTCATTGATTGTTGTTTTTTTAGGAACAATCGCCTCTTTGGTTTTCTTTTCATTAATTTCTAGGCCAATGAGGCAGCTTGTAAACACGGTTAGAGATAATGTTTTTACAGGTGAAAAAAAAATAAGAAACGAAATGGATATTCTTCTTTCCGCGTTTAATCAGATCGAAAGCAAGGGAAAGGAGCTTAAAGACCTTTTAAACGAACGTGAAAAAGACGCGGCTTTGCTTGCGATGCGTAATATAATATTCGGCGAAAAACTGAATTCGCAGGACGCGGAAATACTGGAGCAGGTTCTTCCTTATAAACTTTTCATGGTCGCTCATGTATCCCTTGATAATTATGAGGAATATAACCGCAGGAATAATACCGAAGAACGCTCGTATCACAGATTTATGTTTATTTCAAAAGCGGAAGAAACATTTAACGTTCCTTTCGTGATGCGCGCTATTCATCTTTACGGAGCGCAGGTAGCCCTAATTATCAATTTTTCTGATGAAGCGCACACAGCCAAAATCGCGCCATTGCTTAAAAAATTACAGGAAACCGCTTTTAATATTTTTAAGACAACCGTAACAATCGGAATAAGCGAAACAGGTTTTAATATTGACGCGGTGCAGACATGTTCGCGGCAGGCATCGGAAGCTGTGACGATGCGGATGTTCCAAGGCAGCGGTAATATTATTTTCTGGACATACAAAGAGGGCATCAAGCGTTTTTACTATCCGCAGAACAGCGAAGCGAAGGTTTTAAATTATCTTTCTTCAGGGAATATTGATTTAATTAAACACGAGCTTGATAAAATTCAGGAAAATATCCGTTTAACTTCCGGAATATCCTATGATAATATCTGTTTTATTTATAACCAGCTTGCGGGCGTTACAATCAAAAAGCTTTCAGAGATTAATTTTTCCACCTCGGGTTTTTTCTTTGATCACGGAAATGTTTATAAGTCGATTGCTTCCTGCGAAACTCTTGAACAGCTAAACCGTTATATGGGTGATTTTTACGGCGGGATTGTCAGCTATTTCCACAAGGACAAAGAAGAAGAAAAACCAATAGACCTTATTCTTGCCTGTTTTGAAAAACATTACCGCGATGACATTTTCTTTGAGGATATCGCCGCAGAACTTGGAATGAGTTATTCATATATGCGCAGAATTGTAAAAAGCTCGACGGGAAAGAGCGTTATAGATACGATTAATTTTTTAAGGATTCAAGAAGCTAAAACATTATTATTGGACGATAAAATCCAGTTGGAAAAAATAGCCAAAAGAGTAGGGTATCGAAACATACAAAGTTTAAAAAGGTACTTTAGGAAGTTTGAAGGGCTTAATCCTCTTGATTACAGGCTTGTCAATAAGATAAATAAATCGGCATTATAAATTAATTTTGATTTTTAGGTTCATATTTGATACTTTTGATATTAAATAAACAATTTTTCTGTATCAAAAACGAAAATAAAACACTTTCAAAAGGTTACAAATTTTATTTCTATTTATTAATTTAATATAACTCTATATGTTATAAGGAATTAGTAAATAATCAAAAATAATCCTTGTAATCAATATTGATTATTTACAAATAATTATACATTATGCATACTAATCATAATGATTTCCGGGAAGCAAAATCTAATAGATAAACGCTTGCTGTATAAAAGCCCAAGCTTTTACTTTAAGCGTGACTGGCAGCTTTACGCGCTTGTTTTCATTCCAATGCTTTTTGTTCTGGTCTTCAAATTCGGTCCGATGTTCGGCCTTGTTCTTGCTTTTAAAGATTATAAGATATTCCTTGGCTTCTGGGGCAGTGAATGGATAGGTTTTAAGGTTTTTCAGGAAATCTTCTCCCACCGGCTGTTTTTACCCGCGTTAAGAAATACGCTTTTATTAAACTTCCTTGATTTAATCCTTGGTTTCCCAATGCCGATAATTCTGGCACTCCTTCTTAACGAGATCAGGGTAAAGTGGTTTAAAAAAATCACCCAGACTCTTTTATACCTTCCGCACTTTTTATCGTGGGTGATAATCGGCGCGCTTGCGTATCAGCTTTTCAGCGTAAATACCGGAATGGTAAACAATTTATTAGAAATATTTGGAAAGCCGCGATTCCCGTTTCTTACAAGCGATGTTCCCTGGCTTTTCAGTTATGTAATTATCGGTATGTGGCAGACAATGGGATGGGGGACAATTATTTACTTAGCGTCAATTTCCGGAATAAACCCAGAATTATATGAAGCGGCTACAGTGGACGGAGCGGGGCGTTTCCGCCAGTGTATCAGCATAACAGTTCCCTGCATCAGAAGCACAATCGTTATCCTTCTTATATTAAACCTAGGGCGTATAATGGGGGGATCATTTGAAAGGATATACGCTCTTTCAAATGTCGCCGCAGTAGAGTTTACCACAACAATTCCTGTGCTTGTTTACCGATGGGGTATTCAGGGAATGAACTTCAGCCGCGCGACGGCGTTAGGTTTATTTCAGGGAGTTATAGGTCTTGCTATGGTTTTATTTGCCAACTTTATTTCTAAAAAACTTGGCGAAGAAGGTCTGTTATGAGCGCTCCGGCCTTAAAATCCGTATATAAAAGAGGTTTCTCGTTTTATTTTTGGAAGGTCGTTATTTATACAGTTATCGCTATTTTCACCCTGACATGCGTTCTTCCCTTCATTCATGTTATTTCTAAATCTGTAAGCGACGACGCCTATGTAATCGCGAACAAAGTGTTCCTCTTCCCTAAGGGCTTTACCCTCGGAGCTTATGTCAGAGTTTTCGAAGACTCAAGCATTTTACGCTCTCTTTATGTTTCTGTCTTTGTAACAATTACATTTACAATTCTTGGAATGTTCATTACAAGCTGCCTTGCATACGCGCTTTCCCGGCCGCAGTTTAAGGGAGCGCGGCTTATGACATTCCTGTGTATTTTTACCATGTATTTTTCAGGCGGCATAATTCCCGATTATATGCTTATGAGTTCGCTTGGAATGTTGGATACATTATGGAGCTTAATTTTACCTCTTTCGTTCAGCGCTTATAATTTTATCATTATGAAAAACGCGATGATGGCTTCTGTTCCTATAAGTCTTGAAGAATCCGCGCGTATTGACGGCGCAGGGCATTTCCGTATACTAACCCAAATTTTTCTGCCGTTGTCAAAACCGATTATCGCAACGCTGTCATTGTTTTACGCCGTCGGACGCTGGAACGCGTATCAAGACGCTCTCTTCTATATAAAGCAGCGCGTAGACCTTCGCCCGCTTCAATTAAAGCTTTATTACCTTGTAGTGCAGGCAAGTGAAAGTTTTCAACTGGAAGCCGCTTCCGCGGTAATTATAAATCCGGAGGTAGTAAAAGCCGCCTGCGTAATTTTTGCAACCTTGCCGATTGTATGCGTTTATCCCTTTGTTCAGAAATACTTTGTAACAGGGGTAATGATAGGAGCTGTAAAGGAGTAATTACTCTTCCCGTTGGGAAGATAAAATATTTTAGGAGGGTTATATGAAAAGATTTTTGGTTCTTTTTTTGATTCTGTCAATCGCAGCCGCGTCAGTATTTGCCGGCGGAGGCAGCAATCAATCAGGTTCTTCAACAGCGTTTACTAGCTACGCAAGCGGTTTCCCGCAAAGGGTAACCATCAGTATTCCGGTATACGATCGCGCATTTCAGGGTCTTGATGTAACAAACAATGCGTTGACACGCTGGGTTCAGTCCGAGTTTGGCAACAAGTACAATGTTACTGTAAATTATGTTGCGGTAGGAAGATCGACAGAGTATGCTGATTACCTTCAGATGCTCGCAGCCCGCAGAGCGCCTAACATTGTTATGCATTATGATATGCCAATCGCTGTTAACTATTTCGGCCTTGGCGCGTTACAGGAATTAAACTGGGATGAAATTGCCTATTATGCTCCGAATTTTTACGCAAATACAAAAGGAATGATTCAGCAATACGGAACACTTGATAACAAGAAAGTTTTCTTCTTCGCAGAACGCCCGGTAGCTGATAACTTTACAACATTAGTGCGCAGGGATTGGGTAGAAAGAGCAGGTTACAGAGTGGATCAGCTTACAAGCCTTGAAGTATTTAATCAAATGCTTTTAAAGTGGAAGGAACTCGGCCTTGGCACAATGGGCCACCGCCTTCTTATGAATAACTATACTTATAGTTATCCGTTCCGCGACTGGCCTGTCAATAACGCTGAACGTAATCTTTATTCAGAGCTTTCTGTCGCTGACCTTACAACAAACGCTTCCAAAGAATGGCTTAGAGACATGAACTGGAAATATAATAACGGCGTTTTAGATCAGGAATTCTTCCTTCGTAATGACGATGCAAAAGCTCAAGCTGAATTTGTCGCAGGACGCACAGGCACATTTGATTTTTACATGTTAAGCGCAAGGAACGAAGATGTAATGCTTGCTACACAGCGTAATAACCCCGGCGCGACATTCGCAGTTCTTCCTGTAGGCTGGAATGTTCCCCAGGGCAAAGCCGCTCAGAGCCGCGGTTACTGGCCGTTTGGCATGATCATGGGTATCAGCAATAACACAAATGAACTTCAGCGCCGCGCGATTTGGATGTTCCTTGAATGGATGAATTCACCGGAAGTACTTACAGTATTCCAGAAAGGAACAAACGGTGTTGGACTTACTGCTAATAATAACAAAGATTACTGGTGCTTAGTAATTGAAGCCGCCAGAGAGCCAAACGAAGACGCGTTCTGGGCTGCCCAGAGAGCGCTTTGGGCGCCTCCCGGATTTGAAAGTCTCGCTGATGATGTTATCAGGAACTACAGAGCGACAGCTCAGTGGCGCACACCTGATCCTCTCTTTACAGTTCCTCTTCCTGCGGTTACCGCGAATCGCGCAGACCTTAATGTGCTTTTCCAGGAATTGTATGTAAGAATTGTAAGGGCGCCGACCGCGCAGTTTGAAACAGTTTATAATGACGCTGTAAGACAGTACAACGCCGCCGGTTATCAGGCGATCATCGATGAGAAACGCCAGGTTATACAGGCCGGGAATTTCATTCAATAATTAAAAATTAATAGAAAGGCTGTCTCCGGCATCCAAGCGATTGGATGCCGGGGTGAAACAGCCTGTTGGTTGACATTGTTCTTTATGAATGATAAGGTATCGAAAAAGGGAGTGTATTATGTCTGATTTACAAGCCGGTCCTCCTAGCGCTACTGCTGTTGTTAGCATACCAAGAGAAAGTAAATTCATAAGAAATATTAAATCGATGCGTAAAAGCTACTGGCTTTATATTATGTGCATTCCGGGCGTTTTATATTTCTTTCTGTTCAGATACCTCCCCATGTGGGGCATTTTAATTTCATTTCAGGACTTCAACCCGTACGCCGGTTTTAGTAACAGCCCCTGGGTTGGTTTTAAACATTTTTTAAACTTTTTTAACGCGGCGAATTTCGCCAGATTAATGATAAACACTCTGGTGTTATCATTATACGGTATAGTCTTTGCTTTCCCCGCACCGATAATCCTTGCGCTTTTTTTAAATGAACTTCGTTCAAAGGGATTTAAGCGGACAATCCAGACACTGGTTTATGTTCCGCACTTTATTTCGTGGGTTATCGTCGGCAGCATTACGTTTATGCTGTTAAGTTCGACAGGCCCGATAAACGGTCTTTTAATGTCGCTTGGAGCTTCAGATACTTTTCCTTTCTTAACATCGAATGACAGCTTCAGGGCAATTATTATAGTTCAGGTTATTTGGAAAGAATCCGGCTGGGGTACAATTGTTTTCCTTGCAGCTCTTTCCAATGTTGATGTAGAGCAGTATGAAGCGGCGATCGTAGACGGCGCGACCCGGCTGCAGCAGGTTTGGCATATCACGCTTCCTGCGATACGCAGTACAATTGTAATTCTTCTAATCTTACAGATGGGTAATGTCCTTGATAACGGATTTGATCAGATATTTATCCAAAGCAATGCAGGTAACCGCATGGTTTCTGATGTATTAGATACCTTCACTTACCGCGAAGGTATAGTAAACGGAAATTACAGTTATACTACCGCAATCGGTCTTTTTAAATCAGTTATCGGTATTATTTTGATAATGGGCTCAAACTGGCTTGCTAAAAAAGCCGGCGAATCAGGTATTTTTTAAAGCCGGAGGAAAAAATGGTACGTAACGATACAATCGGTTCAAGAGTATTCGATGTTTTTAATGTAATATTCCTTATTTCCTACGCGGCTTTAACCATTATCCCTTTTGTCTGGATAATAGCAACCTCTTTTGCCACTCAGGCGGAGTTGGCGCAGCGTCCTTTCATGCTTATACCGCGTTCTTATCAGCTGGAAAGTTATAAGTATATTTTCTCGTCAAGGACGCTTCCCCGCGCAATGTGGGTATCGGTATGGACGACTATTGTTGGAACTCTTATCTCGATGTTTTTTACGCTGACTTTCGCGTATCCGCTTGCTAAAAAATACCTTGTAGGACGCAATCCTCTTTTAATGATGGTGACAATTACACTCGTGTTTTCCGGCGGTATGATCCCCGGCTTTTTAAATATAATCAACCTTGGCCTTTTAAATTCATACTGGTCAATGATAATCCCCGGCGCTATCGGAACATGGAGTTTAATAGTTGTAAAAAATTTCTTTCAGGCTCTTCCGATTGAACTTGAAGAATCGGCGAAAATTGACGGAGCGTCGGATTTAACTGTCTTTATCAGAATTGTGCTTCCAATTTCTACCGCTGTAATCGCGACATTCTCGCTTTTTTACGCTGTCGGATATTGGAACTCATTCCGTCCCGCGTTATTTTATATACCAAGTCATCCTGAAAAATGGCCTATTCAGCTGATACTTCGCAACATTGTTATGCTGGCGTCAGGGCGCATTGATGACGCGAACTTTGATCCCAGCCTTGTATTACCGCCTACAGAGAGCGTCAGGAACGCGGTTATTGTTTTCGCTACTGTACCTATATTAATTGTTTATCCATTCCTTCAGAAGCACTTTACCAAAGGTGTTTTAATTGGAGCGATAAAGGGATAAAATTTATCAGGTTTCAAAGGTTTGCGTATGCTTGCCTAGAAATATAAAATTTTATTTGGAGGAAAAAATGAAGAATTGGACAAAGCTAGTATGCTTTTTCGTAATGCTGTTTGTCATGACAGCCGGCGTATTTGCAGGCGGCGGAAACCAGCAGCAGACACAAGCGACAGGCGGAAGAGTAGATCGCGCGGCTTTTATAACTGCTAAGAATCAGGCGCAAAGATCAATCCCCGCGAACTATGAGATCACCGTTCTTACAGTATCACAGGACGGTCAGATTATCGCCGCGGATCATCCGGCTATCCGCGCTCTTGAACAACTTACAGGATATAAGATTAAGCTTGAGTATATTCTGAACGCAAACTACGCGGAAAGCTTGAACACAAGGCTCGCGTCAAGAAACCTTCCCGGTCTTGTATCAATCACCGGAAACACAATGCCTGTAGTACAGGCCGCGCAGTGGGGCGCTTTCTGGGATATCACAGACATTTATGATCTGTATCCTAACCTTGCAAGAGCTGATAAAGGCGTTATGCGCAATATCTCGATCGAAGGCCGCAACTACGGCATCTACCGCCAGCGCGACTGGCCCAGATCAGGCATGATCTACCGCGAAGACTGGCTTCAGAAGCTTGGATTGCAGCCGCCAAAAACACTTGATGAACTTTACACTGTTCTTCGCGCGTTTACCTTAAATGATCCTGACGGAAACGGAAGACAGGACACATTCGGAATGGCATGGACAGGCGGACACATGGGTCCGTTCTATATGCTGGCTGTAGCTCATGGTGCGCCGAATTACTGGGGCGACAGAAACGGTAATCTTACTCCGTGGTTTGAATACGACGAGTTTGTAGCCGCGATGAATTACAGCAAGAGGCTTTACGACGAAGGCCTTATTAACCGCGACTTTGCCGCGACTTCCACAGGCGACTGGGCGCTCTTCTTTGGCCGCGGACAGGCCGGTTTCCACATGGACGTAGCCGATGAAGCAAGCCGCAGCGCGGTGCGCCTTAGAGACAATGGTTTAATGACACAGGCGGAATTTGACGCAGGGGCAAAAGTAGGCGTTATGGGTCTTCTTGCAAACTCAAGAGGCCAGACATTTGTATTCCCGCAGAATGACGGACACCAGGGTTATGTGGCTATTTCCACAGTAGGAGCGAAAACTCTTGCAGACCTTCACTATCACCTTGATTTTATGGATAAGCTTAACAACGCTCAGGGTATCACAATAATGAACTGGGGAGCTGAAGGCGTTAACTTTACAAGGAATTCAGACGGTACAGTTACACAAATCCCTGCCGCGCAGATCACAGGCGGCCGCGATGTTCTTCAGGGTTTGAATCAGTTCAGAATGTTATCTGACATTGGAGCTGTATTGCGCCCCAACGCGTATCAGACAAAACATATCGCCGTTTTTGCGCAGATTCAGCCGCACGGGGTTGTTAATCCTGTAACGCCGATTGCGCTTTTATCGCCGACATGGACATTAAGAAGCTCGACTCTTAATACAATCATTGTTGACGCTGTAATCAATTACATAATGGGCAATATTGATATCGCAGGCTTTAACAGAGAAAAAGCCCGCTGGTACTCAGAAGGCGGACAGCAGGCAATGGGCGAACTTCAGATCGCTTATGCCGCGTCAAGAAGGTAAATTGATTTAGTCCTGACTAAATAATCAGGATGTTATAACCCCAGTGTGCTATAAAGTGTGCTGGGGTTTTTTATGCTTGTTATCGTTAAATATTTACTATATTATTAATATTGTGAGGATCTTTAAAAATACTTGGTTTACCAAGTTTGCTGAAAAAGAGAACATTTCAGATGATATATTAAAAGAAATAACAGAACAACTTGAAGCGGGAATGGCTGATGCTAATCTGGGCGGAAATGTTTATAAAGTGCGATTGGCTCGTGATAAAAAAGGAAAATCAGGCGGGTATAGAGTAATTGTATTTTTTAAAGACTGCGATAAGACATTCTTTATATATTGTTATTTAAAGTCTAAAAAAGCAAATATAAATGATAAGGAACTAAAAGTATACAAAGAAGCGGCAAAGGTATATTTTTCTATGACTACAGAACATCTTGAAGAAAAATTAAAGTATGGTCAGCTAATTGAATTATAAGGAGATACCAATGAATAAAAAATATGAAAGCGAAATGCTTGAAGTAATTCACGAAGATATGAAAGGTATGCATAAATTAAAAATTATTAATGATGTTCAAATGGATGAGTTTGATAAAATGTGTCTTACTCAAGAATTCAAATCTGATAATGATGTTACCTTAAAAAAAGCAGACTATCTTAGTTCTGTAACCACTTAGTAATTTCTATATTAGTATACTTAAAAATTTTTTTTTAACAGGCAGGGAAAAAGCATGAATGAATTATTTGAATACAAAGATCCCGGGACAGGATATGTCATTAAACAATTTACAAAAAGCGCCGAACGTTCCAGTAAATTGTATTTTACAACTGAAAGTTTTACATCCGACGATAAATATTTTTTCTATGTGCGCGTACAGGACGGCGTAAGCGGCGTTTACCGCGTTGAATACGCGACAGGCAGCCAGGAAAAAGTTTTAAGCGACGAGTATAAACATCTTGGAATGGATTACAAAGAAGACTGCGCCTTTGTAAGAAAGGGCGACAGCGTTTATAGATTTGATACTGTTACCTGCAAACTGACAGAAGTCGGCACATTGCCGCCGGGAAGATGCACCGGCCATTTTTCCACATCCAAGTCAGGGCTTATCTGGAGTTCGTATCAGCTTGCAAATAAAATTTACGCGTTAGTTGTTTTAGACCCTAAAAAAGGCGAAGGCGAGGTTGTCTGGAAGGACGATCATGTCCTTGGCCATTGTCAGGCATGCCCGGGCGATGATGAGTCTGTTATGTACATTCACGAAACAACAGGCGACGCGCTTCAGCGCATCTGGATGTTCGATTATCCTACGCGAACTGTGCGCCCCTATTATGTTGAAAGGGAAGGCGACTGGATTACCCACGAAGTATGGACAGCTGACGGCGATTATCTTTATTTTATGCGTTATCCGCATCACATAATGCGCGGGACAAGAGACGGACACAACTTTAAAGTCATGGCTGAATCCACCCAGTTTTTGCACTGCGCCCCGGACAGAGCCGGCAATTGGATAACAGCCGACAGAATGACAGGCGTCCACCTTGGCTGGAAAAATCAGATAACGCTTATAGACGCGCAAACCGGCAAAGAAGAAGTTCTTGCAAACTTGGCAGAACCCAACACAGGAGCGGAACACATGCACCCATCCTTTAACCGCAAAGGCGGCATTGTGCTTTTTAACTCCCCAATCGAAAAAGGCTTTTGTAATGTCTGCGCGATAGAGCTGGAACAGGTGAAAAAACCTTAATATATTTCTCTATCTTTAATATAATAAAAAATCTTCTCGCAGGGACGCAGAGGCGCGAAGAACGCAGAGTGAATAGGAAAGAAGTCTTATGTTAAAGACCATTAACAATTCTAATGATGCCTTCTTTCATTAGTCCTGAACCGAAATGAACCTGTCTTAAAAAATGTGTAAATGACTATTAAGTATGGTAGAAATACCAGAGGAGAAAAGATGGTCATGGCACGAAAAAAAGAGAAGAAAGAAAAGGATATTCTGGATCAGCTTCT
>Ga0209755_10002439_pt1 | contig 25584 bp, 29 predicted proteins | sample TergutCo191P1_FD_187301 | JGI IMG/M metagenome (GOLD analysis project Ga0209755, IMG submission 187301) | Cornitermes sp. P1 segment gut microbial communities from Petit-Saut dam, French Guiana - Co191P1 (SPAdes) (version 2) | ecosystem: Host-associated > Arthropoda: Insects > Digestive system...
CCCAGCGCACAAGGCTGGGACTGGGGTAATTATTATATCAGGCAGACAGACGGCACATGGCTGAAAAGACCAACCATACCAGGCGGAATACACGTTCTTGATATTATTGGCTTTAACGGAAAATTGTATACAGGTATCGGCGGCAATTCCGATATAGAAGGTTCTGTTGGAATTATGTATTCCTCTGATGATGGCGAAACTTGGTCGGCTCCTGTAAACTTAACTAACACAGCGCGAAATTATACATTGATTGCATGGGGAAACAGCTTGTATGCTTTTGCCGGAGACAGCGCAAGGAGAATAACAACCGGAGGACAGCCTCAAACCAGATTGCGCGGCAGAGTTATAGACGCAAACAATAGCACAACAGATAGCACTACAGTCCTTGGGATTTTTTCTGAAGTTTTGGATGACGCCCGATACATTATAAGAAAATATGCTTTTATAGGAAATTCAGTTGCTTTTATTTTGTATAAACAAGGTGAAAATAACGATAGCTGGGAAGAGCCTGCTGGGTTGCATTATGCAAGTAGTTTTTCTACTGCAAGTACAATTTCTACAGCCAGTTTACCAAACCCGTCTGCCGAGGCAATGGATATTATCAGCCGAAACAATGATACATTTGCTTATATACTTGCCAATGTAAAAAATGGAAATGATTATACCGTAATTGTGTACAAGACTGTCAACTTAATAAATTTTGAAACAGTTTGCAGTTTCCGCTTTGACACTTTTGCGCGCTCATTCGAAGAATATAATGGCAGCTTTTATTTTGGCATGGGAACAATGGACGGAGAACCGGGCACTCTTTCTGAGCTTTCCGGTACTATAATAAAAATTCCGTTTGAAGGTAATTGAAACCAAAAGGAAAAATGAAAAAAATTAATATAAAAGGTACTACCAGTCTCTGGCTGGTAGCAGTAATCACCGCAATTGCTTTCACATCGTGCAGCAAAAACAACGAAACAAAGACATATAAAATCGGAGATACAGGACCTGCCGGAGGAATTGTTTTCTACGATAAAGGCAATACCGACGGCGGATGGCGGTATTTGGAAGCCGCGCCCGCGTCTTCAGAATTTTTCGCTGAATGGGGTTTGGCTGATTTACCACTTGAAACCGAAATGGAAATTGGCGCTGGTAAACGCAATACCGCTCTTATCGTTGCCGCTCTGGCAAAAACAGGTGAAACTTCAGGCAGAGCCGCCATGTTAGCTGACGATATGAATATAAACGGATTCGACGACTGGTTTCTGCCAAGTCGGGATGAATTGAACTTGATGTATACAAATCTTCACAAGCATGGTTTAGGCGAATTTATAAATGCCGATTACTGGTCGTCATCGTCATTCAGTTACGGTAGTGATGCAATAGGCGCTTATAATATGTTCTTTGACGGTGATTATACAGGAGACGGCGGTTCGGGTTACGCAAGATATCAAAATTGTTATGTTCGCGCTGTCCGCTCTTTCGGCGGCGCAGGTGAATCTATAGAAACGGAAACGCTGGCGCAGACACTACAAGCAGCGCAAGCAAACAACCGCTACACTAAAATCTTTGACGGTGATTTATGGTTTACCGCAGCCGATACAGGATTAAAAGTTACATTTGCAACGCAGATTGCAGCGCAGGAGATACTTAATCAATTTGAAAATTATGTTAGTTATATTGATGAAAGTGCGCCAATAGAATATAAAATAATTTTCACATCAACGGAAGCGATAGATTTGGAATTTCTCGCAATCCGAATGGATTACAACGAAGCAAAAAATGAACTTTCTCTTGATGTAGTTAAGTCAATGGCAAGTGCAATTGTAAGACCCGATAGACCTTTTGTAGTCAACTGGGAGCCGCAATCAGAATTTCCGCACAGAGCTGTCGCTTTCTATGACAGAAACAATATTAAAAGATATTTTCCAATATCAGGCTATTCCACAAGCGAAGGTTTTCGTATGCATTTGAATGAGTGGCGAGCCAGTCCTCCGCAGGAGGCACAGCAATACAATGCAGCAGACCTTATTCATTGGTGGAGATTTGAATCGGGCAGTAATCTTTTATTCTTTCAAAGCAATATGACTTTTGAATTTATATCTGACGGCAGTGTAAAAGTATATTTTGTGACTGAAGGCGAGGCTTACAACCTTATCAATGAAGGAACATGGAGTTTAACAAACGGCAATAATCTGTTTATTGAAGGGGAAAAAGGATTAGGCGGCGGAACTCCAAGTTATAGTTTTACTTTTACCATAACAGGCGATATTCTTATCATGACAGATCATGCCGGCAATACGGCAGTATTCAGAAGATTTGCGTTTGCGGGTTGAGGCGGTTATATAAAAAATATTGCCTAAAGGCGTATAATTACTTTTTTTTAACTATCGGGGATTGGCTTTTAGCATTACTGCTTTTTCCAGTATCTTGCTTTCCCAAAACATAAGCGCGTTCAATAAGATATGTAACAACGCAAATAGCATTATCATTTTTCGCAAATATTTTTTCGCCAATCTTCCATAATTTATCAATAGTTTTAGTAGTCTCAATAGTTGTTTTTAATTTTTCAATATCCATATTAATATTTCTTCCATTTCCTGTCAATTTCTTTGCCGTAGTGAGAAACAACTTTTTTAACGGTCTCTTTCTGTTTTTTATCGTCAATATAATTTTCAATCATCAGATTGGCAAATTCAGACAACAAGTTAATATAAGCGTTAATGCTCTTTGCTGCTTCCTCAGAGTAAAATCCGGTTTTTTTATTAGCCGCTTTCGGGTCATATATAATACCGTTATCGACAGAAAAAGCATTTGATAATCCCACATAACCAGACATCATATAATATTTATAAAGTTTTTTTTCTTTGGCGAGCCTGACAAATTTTATAAATGTTTTTTTACCTTTCATATTTTTAGCGAAACATAAATCGTTACTTTCAAAATCCCTGCCGTATTTTTTAGCGAGTTTTTCCTTTTCCGCTTTTGTAAGTTTTACGCCGGTCAATTTATTTTTTTGCACCGTTTCATATTCATTAAACAGTTTGGCTTCTTCTTCTGTACCTTTGGCAATATAACAGGCGATAATATAATTTTCATAAATACTGCGCCAGAGTAAAAATGAATTCATCATAGAACCGTTATCAAGCAGAGCGAACATATCAATAAAAATCTGCAACGATTTATTATACAGCTTGTTGCAAGCGGTTATTCTTTGCTTAATCGTATCTTTATCTTTTTTACCGTCATAAGATTGTTTTACAAAATCGTTTATATCCTGGAAAACCAAAAATAAAAATGATAACTGCTGTATCATATTAGGATATTTATCTTTAACAGCCGATTGATTATTCTCCTTGCCGTTCCAAAAATCCTTTATGCTCGTTTCCAGTTTCTCGCCTTTTAGATATACGTTAAAGCCCTTTGCCAGTTCTTTATCGTCTTTTATTTTGGCAGACTGCTTTAGCTGTGATGTTTCTTTTAAAATTTCGTTAATCATTTTTTTCTCCTTATTAAACTACGCTTTTTTTATATCACCAGCGGTGAGAGGAATCTTTGTAGTCTCTGCAATAAAGGCAATTTCACATTCCAGGTATTCCGCTATTTTAATTAAATCCTCACCTGAGTAACTATCTCTATAAAATTTGTTACTTAATGCTTGATCAGAAATCCTTAAAAAATCGGCAAGACCTTTATTATTCTTACCCTGCAATTTTAAAAGAGCTTTTATTTTATCAGAAATTGCCATAATTACTCTATAAATATGATACTCATAAAGATTAATAAATTCAACTATATTATGAAAAAAATAATCAAAAAAGTGAATATTTTTATTAAGGATATAATCAATATAGTGTATAATATAATCAATAAAGAAAGACAAATTATAATGAGGATATTTTTGACAATTAATCTCAAGGTTTTTGAGAAGTTAATTTTCCTGCTTAAATAAGGAAGTCTACGACCTCGTCCAGAAAGTCATTAACAAGATAAAAGTGTCATAAGACACTTGAAATACTTTTTATATTATGCTAAGAATAAGCTTAGTTATACGTGATAGTGTTTATTGAACTTTTTATAGTAATTTTAACCGCTATCATCGAATAATAACTAGCCACCTTAGCTCAGTTGGTAGAGCAGCAGACTGAAAATCTGCGTGTCTGGAGTTCAATTCTCCGAGGTGGCAACTGCTAACTCCTTATGTTATAAGGAATTAGCTAACGAACTACCATTAAAAATGGCGTTCTAAACTCTAATTTAATGCCGACTGGCACATAAACTGGCACATAGCCCGTTTTAAGCCAGTCTAATGAGGTTAGTGTTATGAACGCCTATCCTTTCTCTATCTTCAAAAGGGCTGACCGAGCCTGTTATTCGGTGTGTTTTAAAGACAAAAATGGTAAATACCTTCCGCCAGTATCAACAGGAAAGAAAACGGAAGATGAAGCAATGCAAGCAGCTTTTAAAATGATGAGTGATGGTATTCCGCAAAAAGAAAATAAAACTACTGTCCGGGATTTATCATTAAAAAATGAAGCAAGAAAATTAAATACAAAAGAGGACGCTGATATTATTCTTTCTGAATTGCAGCGTCTAGGGCTGGTAAAAAGCTATATTTTAGATAATACCCAAAAAGCCCAAGTTTTTAACTCGTTTTTAACTACCTTTTGGGATTGGGGTACATCGCCTTACATAAAAGAGAAATTGCGCCAAAACCATAGTATTCATAAAAGGCATTGTAAACAGCAGGGAAACGCTATTGATTTATACTGGACGGATTTCTTCAAAGATCGTTATCTTGGGGAAATTACTCATGATGATATAAGCAATTTTATTAATGATATGGCGACAAAAGATATATCGGCTTCCCGAAAAAACGTTGTTATTAAAGCTGGTATGAAACCTTTGCGGTGGGCATTTGCAAAAAGATATATCGACTTTGATCCGACTCTGGGGCATTTGCTTTTTTCAGAGGAAGAAAAGAAAAGATTAATTTTTACTCCTTCTGACGCAAGGGAATTGTTTAAAATTGAATGGAGCGAAGAAAGGGCGAAGATTGCTAATTTGTTAGCATCCATTACCGGAATGAGAAGCGGTGAAATTATGGCTTTGAAAATGCGTGATATTGGGACAGATTGTCTGTATGTTCAGAACGCTTGGAATTATGTTGATAAATTAAAAACTACAAAAAATAATCAATCAAGAAAAGTAGAAATTGCGTTTCCTTATGTGATACAAAAATTGATTGAAATTGCAAAAAAAAATCCGTGGGGTTTCTCTCCTGATAGTTTTGTTTTCTGGTCAGATTTTCATGCTGATCAACCTATGCAGGGATATTTCTTTCTTAATGGGCTGCGCGAAGCGTTGACAAAAATCGGCTTTACAGAAGCACAGGCAGAAGAATACGACTTTCATGGCTGGCGGCATTTCTTTACTTCATACATGGTTAAAAAACTGGATAGAAAATTATTAAAATCACAAACAGGACATTTAACTGATGATATGATCGAGTTATATAGCGATCATGAAACTGTCGGAGACAGGGAACTAATTCAAGCTAAACAGCGGGAGACTTTTGCAGGGTTGATACCTGAACCTGTTTTATTGCTTGAATATAATACACAAGCAGCATGAACCGGATAAAGCCCTCGAATTATCGGGGGCTTTTATTTTGTACTTTTTTATTATTTATTCTTTGACACATACAAACCTATTCTTAATTGAATAGTTTTTATGGGGGTAGGAATGGCTGATGATTTTGGTACGTCTGATGTTTTAAGCCGCAGAGAAGCGGCGAAGTATTTGGGAATATGTCTTACAACTCTTGGGCGTCTTGATGTTCCTAAGACAAGAGTACGGCACAGGGTTATGTATAAACGTGATGTGTTAAAAAAATGGATTGATGATCATACCGAAGGCAAGAAGAAATGAGTCAGATAAAACTTGAAACGATTACTGCCCGATTACTGGCAAATATGAAAAATGTCAAATATGGCAATGTATCTGTAAATTTGAAAATCCATGATAGCAGAGTTGTTGAAGTTACTTACTTAAGTTCAGAACAGACAAAAGAGCCAAAAGAAAACCTTAATATAAAAACCTAAAAAAATCATTGAAATATATTTATAAAGGCTTCCGATTTTTCGGGGGTCTTTTTTTTGCCCTGTCAATTTTTTTGAATTTTGTACTTTTGTATTATTTATTTCTCCCTGCGGATAAAAGATATTTATTTTTAAAGGCGCATGAAAGGAGGTTTTTTTGGACGGCTATTTGACGGTAAAGGAAGTTGCGAAATATTTACAGCTTTCGATTCAGACTATCCGGAGGTACACAATGCAGAAAAAAATTCCCTTCCACAAAATTGACAGGGTGGTACGGTTCAAAAAATCAGAGATTGAACTATGGGTTGAAAGCGGAAGGGCTGACGCTGTTTTGCAAAATGATACTGATTGTCTTTTTGCTGATTCTAAAGGCGGTTGCAAACAATGACAGACAATGAAAAAACAATCGAAGAAGCAAGAGCTGGAATTTTACCTTATGAAAGTTGGGAACATCTTAAAGGTGAAAGCGCGGCGGCTTTTTCCGCTTTTTGCACTTTCCGTGATCTAAAAACCGACAGGAGCATTATCAAGGCGATTGAAAGCGTTGAAAAAAATGAAGTTGTTCGGGCGAAACGTTACCATGTCTGGCGTAATTGGGCTTGTGAATATAGGTGGAGCGAACGCGCAACAGATTATGACAGATACATTGAACAGTTAAAACAAACCGAACATCGAAAAACTATCGAGGCGCAGGGCGAAAAACACAGAATGGTTACAGGTAAAATGCTTGATGTTGTTCTTAAAAAATTAGAAACAATGAGTCCTGCTGATTTGGGAAACGGGACTGTCGCTGAATGGGTGCAGACAGCGATTAAAGCAGAGCAAATAGCCGCCGGATTAATACAAACCTCTGGTTTGTCACCTAACGGAAAAACAGATCCGAAACAAGGCGAATTAAATTTTGTATCGGATTTTCAAGGTTTATAAAAATGGGAACATCTGTAGTTTTTAAGCCAACAGCAATTCAGCGTAAAGCTCTTGCGCTTCTTAAAAACGGCGCAAAACATATTTTGCTTTTCGGCGGTTCCCGTTCGGGGAAAACTACTGTTCTTGTTATGGCGATTATTTTTCGGGCTTTGATGTACGCAGGGTCAAGGCATTTGATTTGCCGTTATCGGGCGAAAGACGCAAGATCATCTGTTTTGCGTGAGACTTTAATCCCCTGGCTGAATAATACTGTCGGAAAAACCGCTTACACCTTTCTTGCGCATGAAAGCATGATTACGCTTTTTAACGGTTCTGAAATTTGGATTGGCGGTTTAGGCGATAGAGAACAAGCGGATAAAATACTTGGGCATGAATACAACACGATTTATTTTAACGAGATTTCACAGTTAAGTTATATTTCCGTTACAACAGCTTATTCAAGGCTGGCAATGCGTGTTAAAGATTGTAAAAACCTTTTCTTTTATGATTGTAACCCCGGTTCTCCTCTGCATTGGGCTTATAAAATATTTGTATTAAAAAAGACATTCTTAACAGGTGACGCATTAGAAAAACCTGAACTGTACGAATCAATGTTACTTAACCCCGAAGATAACAGAGAAAACCTTCCCGATGATTATATTTCTGACATTCTTGACGTTCTTCCTGAAAAACAAAAGGCACGTTTCCGTGACGGATTATGGGTAAAATCCGAAGGCGTTATTTACGACCGTTTTGACGAATCAATGATTGTCAAGTTTTCGGATTTGCCTGAAAAGTTTGACAGGTTAGCCGCAGGGCAGGATTTTGGATTAAATATCACATTTGTAAAAATCGGCTGGCTTGGCGATGTTGTATATGTGCTTTGTGATTACGGCGCATTTAATATGACTACTAAAAGTTTTAACGATGAACTGGAAGCAAGAGGCTGGCTGGATTATCAAAATAATTTTGGCTGCCCTGTCTATTGCGATCCTGCTGGCGGTGAGAGGATACAAGAAATAACAGGAGGAACTAAAGCAAATAATTCTGTTGAAAGCGGCATTGATTATATTAATGCTAAAATCGAGCGCGGGCAATTCTATGTTTGTGAAAAATGCAATGGTGTGTTAAGCGAAATATGGGATTATTGTCGTGATGAAGCTGGCGATATTGTAAAAGTAAACGATCATTTTATGGACGCTTTACGTTATGCGATATTCAGCGATATACAGCAGGGAGTTATCCTGTTATGAATATTTTTAACATTATCTTTAAGCGTAAAAAATCAAACTCCCAGTATGAACAAAAGTCGCTGTTAGCTGAAACTTCTAATACGATAAATTACTTGTCGGCTGATGATGATTTTATTAGATTTAATAGTGAACCCTTCAATGATCCATATCTCTGCAATGCATGGTGCAATATTGCGGTTAATATTTTAACTCGTAATATTGCCCGTACGGATTTTGTTATTGAGAAGGAAGGGATTGAAGTAAAACAAGGCTCTCTTTTTAATTTATTCCGCAGACCAAATTCCCATTTAAGCAGATATGATTTATGGAAAGAGACTGCGGCTTGGTGGTACTTGGAGGGCGAAGCGTTTTGGTGGTTTGGCTCTGATTATTCAGGCGGTCTTCCAAAAGAAATTTTTATTCTCAATCCCCGAAAACTCAAACTTGAAGGTGAAGGTTTGGATTTGCGGGGTGATTTATTAAATAAAAAACTTCGCTGGTTCTATTACTGCGGCACTGAAATAATCCCGATCCTTTCTGACGAACTGATCCATTTTCGGGACTGGAATCCCTGGAATCCTTTGCGCGGGATTAATCCTCTCATATCTCTCAATATGGAGATTGAACAGGATTATTTCGCCAATAAAGGCAATTCAACTTTATTAAAAAATAACGCTATTCCTCAAGGTTTGTTAAAAACAGATCAAACTCTAAGACCGGAAGAAGCTGATCAGATTGAGCGGCGATGGGAAAGTAAATACGGACAAACAAAAGCAAGTTGTAAAATTGCCGTCTTGGGTAAAGGGACAAGTTTTGAAGCGTTAAGCTTTAATCCTGATATCGTAAAGTTTTTTGAACTTAAACGATGGAATTTATACACGATTTTAGCGAAGTATGGTATTCCGCCCAGAGTAGCTAATATTTCTGATAAATCAACGGCTCTTAGCGGAAAAGATACTAAGGAGCAACACTCGGCGTTTTGGCAATATACCCTCATTCCGTTATTAAAACAATTTGAACAGATTCTTGAAAGCCAGTTTTTTATGCGTTTTTGTCTTAAAGAAACCGGAAGATTTGATCTTTGGGATATACCGGAACTTCAGGAAAATGAAGACGCTCAAAGTAAACGTGATATAGCGGAAATCAACGCAGGATTAAAAACAATTAACGATGTGTTAAAGGAGAGAGGAAAAGAGACTAAGCCGTGGGGTGATGTTTGGCATAAACCAAAAAATTTAAATTCTGATTTTGATTGTAAACCTGACAGTAAGGCAGGCGGATAATGACAGGCGGAACTCTGATTGTTACAAGGGCGGTAAATCTACACAGCTATTATAAAACACAATTAGAGGAATTTGGTTTTGAAAATTTTATGATTACTGATACCGATAGAAACGGTTTGGATATGATGATATGTGAAACTTCTCCTAGCCATTTGATGATTGAAGCTTGTTTTTACAGACGGTCTACGCCTTATATGATGATTGAACTGCTTGACAGCTTTCCCGACTTAAATATCACAGTCTTTAATCTGTATGATTATCCTGATGATAACGCTAAATGGTTTATTCTTAACGGCTGTAATTCATATATAAATAAATTTGAAGGGATAGAGGAATTTTATAAAGGGTTAAAATTCGTAAGAGACGGCAAATATTACATTTCACCTAACATAGAAAATTGCATTAAAAATATGAAAATAATGCCTGAAAAGGTTGATAAAATTTCCAGAAGAGAAAATGAAGTTTTACAGCTTGTCTGCGAAGGTGATAACGCTAATGAAATTGCACATAACTTAAACATATCATTTAATACTGTAAAAGTGCATAAACAAAATTTATATCGTATTTTTTATGTTCGTAATTCTAACCAGCTTTTATGGGCTGCTGTCCTTGCAGGAAAAGTTAATTTTGAAGAAACACAATATTTCATGAAAAACAAATTAAATATAAACAGGAGAAAAAATAAATGATTTTAAGGAATGTAAAATCTTGCACGGAAATAAATACGGATAATAATTCTTTACTTGATTTTTTAGGTGTTAAAAAAGAATTACAAGGCTTACAGAAAGTGTCTCAAAATGTGGAATTGATTGCGTCTGTTCCATTCTGTTTATCAAAAGATGGAGAATCGGATAGGGGTTATTCTTGGACTTTATCTACTTTTGATCTTGACCGTTACGATGAAAGGATCGATCCGCAGGGTTGGGATTTCAAAAGGTACATGGAAAACCCTGTTGTTGAATGGTCGCATCGTTATGATATTCCGGCGATAGGCAAAATTGAAAGCCTGACGATTGATGATAAAGGGCTTCACGGGGTTGTTTTTTTTAACAGTAAGGATTTTGATCCTTTCGGCTGGTCAATCGGTGAGCGTGTTAAAGCCGGCGTTATCCATGCCGGTTCTGTGGGGTTTCGTGTTTTAGAAATTGAAATACCAGACAAAAAAACACAGGAAGACGGAACATATTTAATTTTCCGTAAACAGGAACTTTTGGAATTTTCGATTTGTAATGTACCTGCTAATCCGTGGGCTCTAGCAAAGCCCAATGCTTTAGCGAAAAATATTGAAGCGGTAAATTCGGAAACATCAGAGCAATTAAATCATCTCTCATATTGGGGTGGGTTAATAAATAAATTATAAGGGGTAATGTATGGCGAATGAAGAACTTAATGCGGTCAAGAAAAAGTTAGGTGTAATGAAGAAAATCGAATTAACAGGTTTTACTAACACCGAAACCGCAACGGTTTACTTTCAGGAAAAAGAATTAATCCTTGAAGGTATTGTAAAAACTCTTGAAACTATTACTACACAGGAGACACAGGACAAACAGGAAGTCGAAGGTTTGAAGTCTACTATAAAATCGCTTCGTGATGAAATCAAAAGTCAGGCTTCCGCTCCTGTTGAACTTTCAAGGCGTAAACTTTTGCACAATCTGGGCATGGGAATTGCGGCAGCTTGGACTGGAAACCAGAAAGCATTATCGGATTTGTCGTTTTCACCTAACTTGAAAAATGATAACTGGACTAATCCGAAAGATGTATCGTGGACTGAAAAAGGTTTTCAGGTAACGAAGGCGGCTGGAAGCGGAATGCTTCTTGGTGAACCGATGGGGAACATGGCAACGAATGAGCAATACCTTATCAATCCGATTTATGAAACTGAAATTATGCAAGACGCTGCCAAAAAATCAGTAATGATGAATTTGGTACGGCATAGACCGATGATCGGTCCTTCTATCTTTCTTCCTACTCGTGATAGGGGCGGCGTTGAATTAAACTGGCTTACAGCCTACGGTCAGCAGATTAAAGGCTCGAAGCCGAAAGGTGCGGAGCGTGTCGAATTAAAAGCGTATACTCTCGCTGGATATATCCCGTGGTTTGATGAATTTGAAGAAGATGTTTTCGTCGATTTGGGGCAAATGTTCATTGATGAATTTATCGAAGTTTATGGTCAGGAATTTGACAGGCAATGTTTGCTTGCTAAAGATGATCCGTTCACTGGTGCTATGGCTTGCGAAGATGTTACAGAAGTAACTATCAAAGGTAATACAATCAATGATTTAACGTGGAAGGATTTCAGGGACGCTGTTTATAAAGTGCCTGCCGAGGAAAGAAAGGACTGTGCATGGTTTATCAATGAAACTGTTCTCAATCATGTTTCCAACATCGAAGACGCTAACGGAAACCCGATTTGGCGAAGACCGACAGAAGCAATGCCCGGTAAACTTGATCTTTACCCTTATCATGAAGTTTCAATTCTTCCACAGATTGCGGATATTAAGGCGAATGAAATTTTTGCGGCGTTCCTCAATCCAAAAAGAATTCAGCATGGCAACCGCAGAGGTATTGAGATTAAAAAGTTTGACTCTACAACAGAAAGTATGGAATACGGTGAATTATTTCTCCGCTTCCGTAAGCGTGATGGCTTTCTCGTAACACGACCGAATGGAAATATGCTTGTTTTGAAAACAAAGAACAGTTAACAAAGAAAAGAGAACAAAGGATAGGATTTTAACACTGTTCTTTGTTCTCTTTTAAATGTTCATTTAAATTTTGCGGCTTCCAAAACGTACTCTTATTTCATCAAGGCTTTCATTGTCCGAAAGCCCTTCTTTGTCTGTTCCTGAATAAATAAAAGCCTGATGTTTCTTACTGAACCAAAAACCAATAGATAATAATTGAACGCCGATCAGATCTGTTGTAAAACAATAAAGCCATTGACCGATGACTTCTGATTTAATACGCCAATTTGTTATTAGGTTAATAATTTCTTGTTTATCGTTTGTTGGTTTGAATTGCTCTGCATATTTCATTGCGCTGTGAATTGAAATATAATGATTAATAATTTTCATTGTTTTTTCCTTTAGTTTTTTTTACCCCACCCATGCGGGCAGGGTTTGTTTTCTAAATTGCTTTTAAAATTTTGTACTGTTCATCTTCTGATAAGTTTTTAACATTGAACGCGCAAACATCGCATTTTCTTGAATCCTTACAAGCTTGACAGACTTTTGAAGAATCCATGATGAACGGCAGCAGTTGGATCATTTTTTCGGCGGCTTCTGTCATGTGCTTTCCGATGTACCACGCATAACGGCGCATGGTAATTGATCCTTTTTCTGATAACTGCGGACTATAAAACCGCTTGTCGTATTTAGTTTGCATTTGCAAACCTCCGTAAAAATCCCGATATGAAACCGGGGAAATATAGCTTGAGCTAGGCAAGCTATGAACCCCTAAAACAGCCGCAGTGTTTTTCCCCCCTAAGGGGGCGGCGCGCAGGGGCTCACTTGCTTACCCCCTGCGCTCGCCCCCGAGGGGAAAAACGAAACACGCACATTATTGCCAAGATTGAAAGATATGCGCAAAATGATTGCCATGATTTAAGATGGAAATTGACGTGACTGTATGCGAACTGGATTTAATACCCTGCTCTGACCGCTAAAACAAAAATTGGTATTATATAGAAATAGTTAATATAAATTGTTTTAGTGGTCAGATTGGCGTGGTTTTTGCTCGGCGTTGACCGCCGTGAAACCGAAGGTTTCTAGCAAAAACCATGACAAAAGGGTATTAGCGAATAAATGATTTAAGGCTGTTATAAACGCTACGGATTACGAAAGATAATGATTTAGAAATTTTGCGCTAGCAAAATTTACTAAATTTTTAAATTACCATTGAAAGATAAATTAACAAAATGGCGTCCTCACACTAATACAGTGATTGGAGAAGGGGGGAGCGGAAAAGCCGAAGGCTTTGAAGCGAGGGGGAAGGCGTTCCCCTAAAGAATATTAATTACTTACAAACTACGATATTATTGTTGTTAGGTGATACTAAGCAGAGTAAGATAAAATTTCTTTATTAGATTTTATATATGAAAATAACTTGTTACCGTTTTTTATATCTTTAAAGGTATCAATATAATAGTGTGGGTATTTACCATTCGGAAATGTGAATAACGATCTAAATATAGTACCGTACTGTGAAACAAGGGATTGTTCAAAAGCAAGTAAAGCTGAACCTGCAAGCTGTATATCTGCATTATAATATTTTTGCCGTAAGCATTCCGATGTGTATAACGCATGTTCACCGCCGAAGTGATTTATTATTGTATTATAATATGAACGTATGATATTTATTTTTTCTTTGTAGTATGTTGAATACCAATTTTTACGATCATAAATTATTTCCAGCAGTTTGATATAATGCGATGTAATTACTATATGCTGGCACATTGAACCGACTGCTACTACGTTATTTTTGTGGAAGTTACGGACATTTAGAATATGAGGAAATGAGATAGGTCACCATTTGTCTATACTTAAAATGAAAGATAAAGTTACGCCTAAGTAATTAGAAAGTATTTCGTCTACCATGATGTTATACAGTTCAGGCTGTATTGGTATTTTTCGCAACGCGGTTATTGTGTGGTATTCGATTTCTTCTATATATCTATTTTTAAAGTCAATATTGTGACTACCAAAAAACATCGTTTCTGACGACATATTACCTTCTCTTTTTTAATATAATAAAAATTAGCCAATGAGAAAAGGTAAATTTATATGTTATTTATTTTTTGCTCTGTTTGTTTTAAACGCTTTTACTTTTTTTCGGCTTTTGACTTTGGCGGCTTTTTTGGGAACTGCCGGATTTACTGTGGTGCGTTTTCTTTTTTTGCTTGCCGGTTTTGGTGTTTTAGCTTTTTTACTCGTGGGTTTTACCGCTTTTGTTATTTTATTTAATTCTGCGGAAAACTTTTTATCAGCTGATAGTGTGTCTATTTCTGACTGCGCCTGTATATCAAGCCAGTATTCGGCGGTATTACCGTAATGTTTCGCAAGCCGGACAGCCATTTTTGGTGATATTCTTGCTCTGCCTTGTAAAATATGTGTAACAGATTGATAAGCAACGTTTAGTGATTTTGATAAAGCGAATGGGTTGGTTTGGTAATCGTTAATGTACTTTTGTAATACATCACCTGGTGATTGAGGGTTTGATTTTTGCATGATAGCCTCCTTATTATATTTTATTATACAAAAAATCTTAGTAAATTGACAAGAAGTACGGAATTTAACGTTATTTATTAAGATATAAGTAAAATAATAACATTAAAAAATTAGAAATAGATACCATTAAGATGACATTTAATAATGTTAGGTTAAAGGTGTCCTTTATAGGATAATCCCGGATACATAAATTCGTATATTAATTCACCGGAGCGTTTTATATTTGTATCACCATAAACAATTTCCAGCTTGCCTTCAGCAAGATACCGCGCATAGGACGGCATTAATCCTTTTTTTCTGAACTTCTTTATCTGAATTTTCATTAAGAGTTCGCCTATTGAAAAAGTTAAGACTTTTCCTAACTTTCGTTGAAATATTAATTTTAAAGAGTTAACTGATTTTTCTTCAAGTATATTGGTAAAAGAAAGTGTATAATTTACCGTCTTACCATTATTCGAGAAGGCATAATGCATTGTCTTTGGGTAATCTTTACCGCTTTTCGGGTCGTGATATTCCTCAAGGACTTTACTGGAAACATTGTCTGTATTCTCAAAGATAATGTTTCCATTTTTATCCTGTATAAAACAAATCGGGAAACGTTTGTATCCGAATTCTTTTCTGGTTGTCATGTCAAACACTAAGATGGTGTAGTCGTCAAAACGCTGACGCGCCCATACCCAGTGGTTCCATGCTTCCATTATACCAATGGTTCCCCATTGGTGGTCATGGTAACCTTTTCCGCTGACTTCGATTTTCTTACCGTTTATGGTTAACGTTCCCGAAACATCGCCGGACGGCACAGCGCACAGCCATGTGTAGTATTGTTCGTCTTTATCGCCGAAACCGAAATAGGCGGTGCCGGGACGAAAAGGTTGTGTCCGGCTTGTCAGACTGAGATCCGCTCCGAGCCCGTTTGTTTCATCGACATAAAGCTGATAATTTTTTAAATCACCAATAAATTTGTGCGCGCCGATATGGACATCGCATTTATCCTTACCAAAGCTTCCTGTTTTGGGTGGCGATTCAACTGTCCGTTCATAATGTTCGCCTGAGGGCATCGTGATTTTAAAAGTTCCGTAAGGCTGCGGAATAGAACTGTTTAATCCTTTTCTTTTTTTGGTAAAGAACTGGATTACAACAGCAATTCCATCATTAAGAATAGCGTCAAAGTACCACCACTCCCACGAACCAGAATTGGTATCGCTTCTACGCGATTCTTCCCAGACTTCAATCTTATCTTTTTTTACACCCAAGCGGGTGTAATCTTCGGGTGAGTTCATAAGTCTTGCGTTTGCCATATACTTTCTTCTCCTTCCACTTCAATTTTTAATAAAACTATGTCATAAAAATAGTTGACTATTATTTTGAAATATATAATTATTAAAATGGAACATGAAGTTCAGTTTTACGGATTATGTACAGAACGGAACAGAATTACAATATCTGTTCAGTTTTTAACGTTTTATAAGGTATTAATTATGAATGAGAAACCAACAGTCAGCCGAAAGGTGCGTTATACAAAAAGAATACTACAGGAAAGTTTGATTGAATTAATGCAGAAAAAATCATTATTGAATATTTCTGTTAAAGAGATTTGCGAAATTGCTGATGTGGGGCGCACTACATTTTATACTCATTACAAGGATCAGTACGAGTTGCTTACAGAGATTGAAGAACAAATATTTATTGATACGGATAAAATTGCTCAAAAATATCATGGTCAAAAAAATGTAAAATTCAACAAACAGGAAATAACAGAATTTATGCGTAATTTACTAGAGTATATCTCTTCTAATCGCAATTCTATTCAGGTATTACTGAGCGAGAATGGAGAGAGAGATTTTCAAATACGTTTCTTCCGAAAAAGGCTGGATCGGTTACCCAAAATTAAGAAAATATTGGAACATAAATCTCAAAGTATAAACGCAATATCTTATTATTCTATTTTTATCGCCGGAGGTTTTATAACTCTTGTAAAAGAATGGATTAAAAACGGCTTGGATATTGGCGTTACAGAAATGGCAAATATGCTTGCAGGAATATATATAAGGCTTTTAATGGATATTACTTCTTAAATAAATAAGAAGAGAGCAAGGCGCAATTTGCAAATTTTTGAACCCTTCAAAATCCAATGATCTGCGCCAAACCGTAAGTTTGAAACCATAGGTTTTAAACCGTAGGTTTGATTGTTCCTTGCTCTCATTTACACTAATTTATAGCTTCAATGTACTTAAAATGAACTTTAATTGATCCCTTCTTTTACGCCTGCGTTCCGCAACGAATGGTATGCTTTCGATTAGCATACTGATTTCACGCATTGCGGTTGGCAGAAAAGATAATACAAAGACTGCTAACCAATGCATTCCGCTTAATGTTGTAAGCCTGAAAATATTACCAACAGGCAAAAATACCATAAGCCCAAAAACTATAATCATAATAGCTGCACTGACAGCCAGAGGTTTATTGTTGCTAATGGGTGTTTTAAAAACTGACTTTGAACTGCGGACATTGAAAATATGCAGTATCGAAGTCCAGCCGCAAATCAGGAATGCCATTGTTTGCCCAATTGCCGTTGACGGAGAAATTGAGCCGCCCACGTTCAGGAAAGCACCGATGTAATATCCCATCAAAACAACAGCAGAACAAAACATTGTTTGCCTGAGTATCAAGCGGAGCATTTCGCCTGTGAAGAAACTTTCATTGCGGTTTACAGGCTTGTTATTCATAAGCTCTGTGTCTGAAGTTTCTTTAGAAAGATTAATGCCTGGAATTCCATCACCTAATATGTTTATTAGTAAAAGCATAACAGGCGATAATACAATGCCCCAGCCTGCCATTTGTCCGAAGAGCATAACAATTATTTCACTAAGATTGCAAACGAGCAGAAAATAAATTACTTTTTTTACAATTTCGTAAGCGTTCCTTCCTTCGTCTACAGCCTCTACAATGGTTGCAAAATTATCATCTGTCAGTACCATATCGGAAGCGCTTTTTGCTACTTCTGTGCCTGTCTGACCCATCGCGACGCCAATATCGGCGGCTTTTAATGCCGGCGCGTCATTAACGCCGTCACCCGACATGGCGACTACTTCGCCGTTTGCCTGCCATGCTTTTACTATTCGAATTTTATCTTCAGGGGAGACTCTCGCGTAAACAGAAAAATTTCTAACTGTGTCATTCAATTCTGTGTCAGTCATTTCAGACAGACGTGCGCCTGTCATAACATTTTGTCCTTCTTGCAAAATCCCTAAATCTTTAGCAATGGCGCCTGCTGTCGCGGCGTGATCGCCTGTAATCATTATGGTGCGGATTCCCGCTTTTTTCGCTTTTTCTAATGCAATCGCCGCTTCGGGGCGTGGAGGATCTATAATGCCGACAAGCCCTATAAGTTTTATATCCCATTCCAATTCATTAAGGCGATCATTGTCAGGTAAAGTATCTATATGCTTTCCTGCAAGAGCGATAACACGCAGGGCTTTACTTGCAAATTCATCATGTACTCTGCGTGCTGTTTCCAAATCGGAAGCGGATTCGCTACTGATTGGCAAACGGTCAAGCGCTCCCATTGTTAAAATTACATAGCCGTTATCCTTTAGTTTTAAAATTACTGATGATTTTTTTCTTACAGATGAAAACGGTATTTCCGCTACTCTTGGATATTCATTTGCTATTGTATTTATATTAAAACCTTTTTCATTTAATAGTCTTAGCATTGCTATTTCTGTTGCACTGCCTGTATATTTACTGTTTCCATATTCATCTGTTTCGGTTATTGCGTTACCTGTCATTGCCAGCATTTTAATAAACCGGCACTGTTCTTCTGTAAACTCTGTATCGTCAGCGAATGGTTTTCCGCCGCATAGCCAAAGTTGTTTGATAGTCATACGATTTTGAGTAAGCGTTCCTGTTTTATCAGAACAAATTACTGATGTGCAGCCTAATGTTTCAACGGCAGGGAGTTTGCGGATTAAAGCGTTTTTCTTAACCATTTTCTGAACACCGCTTGTCAGGGATAGAGTAACAATTAATGAAAGTGTTTCGGGAACAGCAGCTACCGCCAGAGAAATGGCTATCATTATCATACTTCCAAAATCTGTGCCGCCTCTTAATCCGATTGCCAATAGAAAAAATGCTGAGATGATTGCTATCCAGCAAATAGTTTTTCCAAGACCGTCAAGGCGTTTTTGTAATGGTGTTTTTGATTTTTGGGTGTCATGCAGAAATCCGGCAATTCTTCCTATTTGGGTATTCATACCTGTATCAGTAACAAACGCTGTACCTCGTCCTGCTGTTACAACGCAGCCTGTAAATACCATATTATGCTGATCACCTAACGGAACATTTCCATGCAGTACGATATTAGCGTCTTTTCCTGCCGGTTCACTTTCACCTGTTAAAGCTGATTCATCAGAAAAGAATCCGTTTGATTCGATCAATCTTGCGTCTGCTGGTACTATACTGCCTGTTTCCAGTATAATTATGTCGCCGGGTACTAATTCAGATGTTTCAATTCTTTGTCGATTCCCATCACGGAGAACAGTACAATTAGGAGAATTCATTTTTTCTAATGCTTCTAATGCTTTCTCAGCTTTACTTTCCTGTGTTATTGCCAGTACCAGATTTAAAATTACAACAGCTAAAATGACAAAAGGTTCTATAAATCCTTCTCCATGCCGGAAAGCAAGTAAGAATGAAAGTAGGGTGGCAATTAGCAGGACTATAACAGAGACATCTTTTAGTTGATTTAAAATTCTTTTAACAAGCCCTATTTTCTTTGGAGGGGTTAAAATATTCTTGCCATGTCTCTCCAGAAATTGTTTTGCTCGCTCTTTAGATAAACCTTTGTCAGGGTTTACCTGAAGTTTATAAGAAACAGAATGTGTATCCATTTCATACCAGTTAGTATTTTCTGATTTAGAATTATTATTTTGCATAATATCCTCCTTTATCTAGCGTCCATTAAATATAGTTTTATTTTCTCATTAGGAAACTGTTGAATAAAATCATTAATTATAATTTTTGCTTTATATGCTTCATCATCTTCAAGAAAACTTATTAGTAAAAAATGTAAATTAGTCCAAATGCCTTTCTTAGAACTATAATCCGGTTTTTCATTGCCTGGTATTTGTGGAAGTAATGAATAATAAAATCCATTAATATTATCTCTAAGAGTGTTGATTATTTCATTTTCAATGGTACGGTCTGCAATTAGTTCCATGCGTTTCATTTTTTATACTCCTTTTCATTTCTTTGTAACTGTACTTTATTTACTGCTTCGGTTTTTTTATCTTTTTCTATTACTCCTGAAGAATAATCAAAAGCTGCAATAGAAAGCCAAAAAAACATAGCATCAAACAGGTTATCAATTTTAACCGTTTTTGGTTTATTTTCTATTTTATCCTTCATATATTAATTAAACATTTATAATGGTAAATTTAAGGTAAACAAATGGTTAAATATTAGGAAATATTTTTTGATTAAGAGTTTACTGATTTTTTACCATTTTTTAATTATTTATTTACCATTCATTATTTATACTTTGTTTATATTAATAAATACTTGGACAAGGGGGCAAAGAAAGAAATGATTAAAGGGCTTGGAGGGGCTTTATTTCTTTAATCATGTACTTTTTTGCTCCCTTACTTAGAAAATATTTAATTAATGTAATGTTGTATATATAATGGAGGAAGATAATGGGAAAATCAGTAATTTTTCTATATTCATATCATAATATGAATACACAAAAAATCGGCAAGGTTATTGCGGAGAAAATTAATGCTTCAATAATTGATGTAAATACTAATTCTGATATTATTGATTTAGGTATTTATGATTTGATTGGCTTTGGCGCTGGGATTGGCGGGGGAAAGCATTATTCCCAAATGTTAAAATTTGCTGGAAATATTCCAATGGTTAAGAATAAAAAGGCTTTTATATTTTCTACAAGCGGTAGACATAATAAGAAAAAAATGTTCAATGATCATAAAGCTCTAAGAAATATTTTACAAAGTAAGGGTTTTAATGTTATTGATGAGTTTGGCTGTAAAGGATTTTCTTATTATAATTTTAAACTTATAAAAACTAAAAAAAGGTTTGAAATGAATAAAAACAGACCAAATGATGAAGACTTAAAAAACGCGGAAATATTTGCTGAAAAATTACTAAATATTTGATATATTTGGAAATTATTTTTGTCAGGTTAAGATAGAAACCTGTATCCTGTACCCCAGATATTTTGTAAATGAACAGGATTTGTCGGATTATTCTCTATTTTTTCTCTTAGACGTTTTATATGTACGGTTACTGTTTTTAAATCGCCGTACATATCCTCACCCCAAATTTTGTTATATATATGCTCTTTACTGAATACTAACTCGGTATTTGTCGCGAAAAAATAAAGAAGATCATATTCTTTAGGTGTGAGAACTATTTCAGTTTCATTTACAAAAACACTGTGAGTACCGTTATTTATCCTAAGCCAGCCAAAATCTATTTCTTCATTTTTTTGCATAGTATTAGAATTCGCAATTAAATCAGCGTGCGTAAGTCGTCTATAACGGGCAATATGCGATTTTACACGAGCTACAAGTTCTGTTGGTGAAAACGGTTTAACAATATAATCATCTGCGCCGAATCCGAGTCCTCGTATTTTATCATTATCTTCCTTGTTTGCGGTAACCATTAAAATCGGTATATCAATTTTATCTCTGATTTCTTTGCAAATTGCAATACCGTTTTTACCAGGAAGCATAAGGTCAAGTAAGATTAATGAAAAAATTTCAGCTAACGCGTGTTTTTGACCTTCCAAACCGTCTTTTTCCACGACAACTTCAAAACCGTTTAACTCAAGAAAATCTTTTTCAATGTCAGCGATAGTCTGATCATCTTCTATAATTAATATTTTTTCTTTAATTTCCAGCATTATAATACTTCCTCTTGCTGTAATGGCAGTTTAATAACGATAACAAGACTATTTGAATCGGACAATCGGGCGTAAATGCTTCCTCTCATGCTTTCAATGATTTTTAAACTTATCGCAAGTCCCAAGCCTGAACCTTGTTTACTGCGTGAAGGATCAGTCCGGTAAAAAACATCAAAAAGTTTCGGCAGCATTTCCGGTTGAACACCAGGACCATCATCTTCCAAAGATATAATAACGGAATTTTTTACATTCAAAATACTAATAACCATTTTCCCCTGTTCTTTTATTTTATATTTTACACTATTTTCCAGAATATTTACTATTACATTTCTTAACATAAGAACATCAGCATTAGCATACAAATTATCAGGTGTATGGATAAATTCTATTGATAATCCTCTGTTAGAATATTCGGAAATAGATTCTTCGATAATGTCTATAATTACACGAGATATATCTACTTTCCGTAATTCAAGCGGAAATTCGTCCATATCTAACTTTGAGAAAAGAAAGAGCTGCTCGATAATATGCTCCAAATCGGCGGTTTTATTTTTTATAAAGCCTAAATATTTTTGTTTCATTTCAGGAGTTGACGCTACACCTGTCTCAATTCCTTCCAGGCAGCCTTTTATTGATGTAAGAGGCGTGCGTAAATCATGAGATATACCTGCGATAAGCTCTTTGCGGCTCGCTTCGTCCTTTTTCTGTTTAATTGCCGATGTTTCCAGCTTTTCAGCCATTTCATTAAAAGCATCACATATAGGGCGCAGTTCATCATCGTTATTATATTCAATTCGGATAGACAAATTATTATCATGTATTTGGCGGACACCGTTATTAAGCGGTTCCATAGCTTCTATAATGCGTTTTGTTATACGATGCGCAAAAAAATTGTTAATGATACTGGTTATTATTATAAAAACAGCAAAAACCAAAAGAAATAATATCATTAGGGTGTCAGAGCTATAGACATCATAAAACTTTTCTATTGCTTCAGTTGATGGTTTTGGCATATTTAAAAAATATGTTACCATTCGGATTGCTAAACTAAATGCTATTAATGATATAATAACCATGCGTATATTTGAAATAAAAAGACGACGTTTTATTGTCATGATATATTTTCCTGATTAATTATAACTCTATTTCTGCCTGTTTGTTTAGCCCTATATAATGCTTGGTCGGCATCGTCTAATAATTGCTTTTGAAAATTATTTTCATCAGGAGTTATACTTGCCAATCCTGCGCTGACTGTTATGTATTTTGAGCTCTCGTTCATTGGGTGATGTATATTTAAATTTTCAATACTTTTAACTAAATTTTGTGCAAAATAGAAAGCGTTTTCTGTTTCAATATAAGGCAGTAAACAAATAAATTCCTCACCTCCAAATCTCGCTATAAAATCAGTTTCTCTTTTTAATTGATCTTTCATGCATTGAGAGACAGCAATTAGAACATTATCTCCTTCTAAATGACCCATAGAATCATTATATTTTTTAAAGTAATCGATATCAATTAATAATACCGATAATGGTAACTTTAAACGCTGGCATTGTTTCCATACTATTTCATAATAATCATGGAAAGAACGTCTGTTATTTAATTTTGTAAGCTCATCTGTAATTGATAATTCTGATAATTTTTCATTTAAAGTTTTAATTTTATTCATTTCAATAAATACTTTAACATTGTTGTTATAATGTAATATTTTTATTATCAAAATAGCAATGAATGTATTTAAAATAAAGAATTGAATGCCGCCTGAATAATAAAATAAAAAATCATGCGCAAGAATAAATACTGTTATAATATAAAATAGAATTGATGTTGTGATAAATATTTTTGGTTTAAAATTTGGTATAAACATATTTATAAAAAGGGTTGTTGAAAAAAGAAATAAAATTTGAATTTCAGTATCAACAAAAATCATTGTAATAATAACGGAAGCATAATTTAACATTATAAATAAATTGCATAATACTATAAGATATTTATTTTTTTCTTTTTTTGAAAAGATATGTATTAATAATATGAATAATAAGATAAATGTTAAATTATAAGTATTTGAAATATTAAATATTTTTTGTTCGGAATATAATAATTGCGCCAGTCTGCCACTTTGAATTATGCGTCCGCTTGTTGCAAAATATATGATCATGCTGATTATTTTAGTAACAAGCATGACAATTGCTAATAATTTTAATTTATAAATATTATTTTTTAATTGTACTTGAGTGTATTGGGTATCTAATTCTGAAGGTACTGGTGTAATAAACCCATTAGATCGAATTTGATTTAGTTTCTTAAAGAAATCAGCCATAATGCATTTTGATTTTGTGATAATATCTTCCATCGTTTTTGCCTTGTTTTTCCTTTACTTTAATATTTGTTATTATTTTCATTAATAAAAATAAAAAAACAATGAATAAATGGTAAAATTTTGGTAAACTTTTTGATCGTTTTAATATATCGGCTTTAAAATCCTGTTTCGTAGGTATTAAAAACCTTAAAATTTTGTACTTTTGTATTATTTAAAACTCTCCATATACCCATTTATCCTCTAAATATGATCGAACAGGAAGCAAACCGTGAACCTCTGATTCAAAAGTCTGAGCCACTCCATACCCTTATTCATCTTGATGATTTCAAAGCATTAATGGGTATTGACGAAAGGGAAGAAAAACAAGCCCGATTTTGCCTTACTACGGCTACTTTGAATATTGAGCAATACTGCAAGCGTAGTTTTTTGCGGAAACAGTATTTTGAGACTGTCAAATTTACGGGTAATTTAATAATTCCTCTTAAAGAATATCCTGTAACGGAAATACTTACAGTTTATACCTATAATAAAGCACAACTAATTTTAACCAATGGTGATGTTTTAGAGCCTGAATTTTACCGCCCGATGTTGGGTAATGATTATAATACCGAACTACCTTTTGAACTGCTTTTATCCGCTTCATTAGTCCCATATAAGCTTGCAGCTGTGAAAGTTATTTATTGGGCGGGGTATAAAATTTGCGATCTGCCTACAGATTTGGCGGCGGCTTGTATGGAACTTGCAATGTGGAGCATGAACCGTTATCGAAGCCGCCGAATTGGGATTACAGGCAATATCAGGGGTTCGGGGGCACAAGGCGAACATTTTGAAAATAGTATGCCGGAGAATGTTAAGGCAATGATTGAGCCGTATCGCAGGAAAGTGCTATAAAAATGACCTCCGTGTCATTTTTATAGCTAGAAGTTTTTGCAACGCAAAAACTTCAGCTAAAGCGTTAAAACAGCGACTTCCAAGCCGCTTGCGCGGCAATTATAAGAGCCTAAAGCAAAGGAAATTATGGAATTTATTGAACAAAAAATAATAAACGCTGTTAAAAATCTTCTTACAGGTAAAGTTAATGAATACTTACAACAATTAGATTTTCAAATACCAATTATTGAATTTGGAATATTCAGGGGAATTAATGTCATCGCTCCTATTATTGCGCTTTCTTCATGCGAACAGACAGAAAAAGAGCGAATAATAAAACAGGATTCTTATTCTTTGACTGTTACATTTCCTGTTTTTGATACAGTTGAAAGTGAATTGTTTTGTTACGCATACGCTGACGCAGTTAACAAAGCGTTAGCTGACGATGTTACTCTTGGCGGCGTTGCTGACAGGGCTTTAATTACCGGAAAAAAGTATGTGCCGCCGAAAAAACCCGATTGCAGTTTGGATTGGGAATTAAATATTTCAATGCGCATAACTATAGAGGCTGTATGAAAGTAAACGGCAATGAATGTTCTATTGTAATACGAATAGTGAACCATGAATTTAATGTTCCTTATGCGGAAGAAACTGTCAGGGAGGCGGTATCTTTTTTAGCGGAAGAAACACCGATTGAAGGTGACGGTAATTTTAAAGCCATACAGAAAAAAAGCGGCGTA
>Ga0209755_10002440_pt1 | contig 25584 bp, 19 predicted proteins | sample TergutCo191P1_FD_187301 | JGI IMG/M metagenome (GOLD analysis project Ga0209755, IMG submission 187301) | Cornitermes sp. P1 segment gut microbial communities from Petit-Saut dam, French Guiana - Co191P1 (SPAdes) (version 2) | ecosystem: Host-associated > Arthropoda: Insects > Digestive system...
AAAGAGAAGTGAAGTGAACGAAGCAAGTGGAATGGATTGAGGCGAAGTGAAACGCAGTATTGGGAAGGGGGGACAAGTTTTTATGGAAAACGTTTATAGGAGTGGAAAGTGATGAGAAATGAAGGACTGGGGTGAAAGCGTGATCGAGTTAGTGATTGGGGAAAAACAATAACAAGAAACCGCACACTGTACTTTCTTACTTGGGTGTTTTACCTTTTGTACATGTTGTAAAATTTCTAATTTGTCTCGTGTGTATTATTGTTAGTTTTAAATTGTCTTGTGTGTAATTGTTGTTAGTTGGCCAAGTGTATTGTTGTAGTTATGTGTATTTGTTGTACTGTATGTGCATTGTTGTTTTCTACTTTAGATGCCGGACTGCTGGCTAGAAGTCAGTACTCGGAAGGTCCTGCGACCGGCCACCTCGACACAGGTTCTTCTTGGTTTCCCTGTGTCTATAAGCAAATGCTGTGATGATTCCCAAGTTTCCAAATTGCCACTACATGCTCCTCATGTAGCCCTCCCAACTTAAATTTAGTAGTAACCAATTTCATGTTTTCTTTAAATGTAAAAGAACCTCTGCCACCGGGTATCAACCCAATTGCAGTAAATCAATACAATATTTTATACCCAAATTAAATTTAAAATGTAATTTTCCCCACTCTAATTACCTACATTAATTACAAGACATGTGTAATTAATCAGCAGGAGGGAATTATTCTAAAATGCAGAAAGCTAATAGTTCAAATACTGCGCTGTATTCCACAAGGACGCGGGTTCGATTCCCTATGGTGTAATAGTAGATTTTGTTTGACATATTCTTTCCAGTCATGCTATGGTCCTTGGGTTGACTCAGACTCTAACACAAGTGAGCAACAGGTATTTTTCCTGGGGGTAAAGTCAGCTGGCGAATAGGACTTGAAACCTAACCACCTACAAGTGTCGGTTGCCTTGAAATGTGGGAACCTCAAACTCCTGGGTCTCTCAGGGCCTGTCCAGGCCTGTAATTGGATTGATTTACCTTTAACAGCCGTAAATGATGACTCTCCGTGCAACGAACACTGGTAGCTAGAGACGTGTGAATTGTAATGCAGTTGGCTGCAGTGGAAAACTGTCCTGTGAAGGTCACAAGCTACTTTCACATGTTTCTTATGCAAATAGCTAGAAATAATAAAACCGTTAGACACTGTAATTTAAAGTGTCTAAATTAACGAAGAATTAACAATTTTCAGTGTCGCACAGTGATTCTAAGGTCTTTGCAAACAGCCATGACATTTTAACAGCAATTTTGTCGTGCAGTATAAATTCCACCCTGTTGCTCCTTTCGACGGCACCTTAATCGCCCTCTGTTACTGCATGTAACACGTTCACCTTTCACTATGACAAAATTAGTGTGCATTCCTCTGCATTACAATCATGAGACCAGCCTTAGAGCACAAGGCCATATATCACAGTGTATTGAGATACTTTGTAGCAATTTTCTGGTCTGTAAATATAAGACATAATTATATGTATATGTCTTACTTTTCAGAACAGGAAGTGAAGTCTGTTGATATGTGGAATCTTAAATTGAGCTTGGATTGCTTGAGCATTAAAGTAGGGAGAGACAGTTGTCCTGAAATATCAGTAACTACACATCCTTGTTGAATAACATCTCAGAAGAGCAAAGAATTAATTTTAATATGGCAGAAGCCTGATATCACGCATGTAATTGTTAGATTTTGTTTATAGGTAGGCATATTTTGACTAGTGGCAATATTAACCAGTTTGCCTTTAAGGCCTATATTATACAAGGCATGGTGAGAGTGCTGTGTATTGGTCCATGTAATACAAAATGCAAATTAATACATTGGGTATGAAATAATACACATAAAGCTTGAGGGCTGTGTTCTATTGAGTTATGACATAATGCAGTCTATTCAAATAGTTACCTATGTTTTGAAGGATCCTGTTCAGCTATTTTAAAAACTGATCTTCAGTGTCCCATTCCATGCCGGTCAACAACACAACACATGCCCAACATTTCCCTCTCTTAACTGTTAACATTACACTTCACAGCAGAATATCAAGAACTATAAAAGCATCACTGCAGTAACGGTGAAAACAATCTAATTTCTATACTCTGTACTGCTACATTGTGTCAAATTAATGAAGGCAGTGTTATCACTGGCAGTATATTTCAGTACTGACAACATTACTGTTTTTATTCATTAAGCTGATACCAGATAGATCAACATCTATATCATCGTTCATTTCATTAGATCCCATACTCTACCACACAGACCTACGTTCCATTAAGGCCAGTCCATGTATGATTTGTGGTGGACAAATTTGCATTAGGGCAGGTGGTTTTCCAGGAACTTCCGTTTCTTCCTGTTAGCATTATTCTGTACTACTTCATATTAAAATAATCCCTCTATTGATCTATCTTACCAATTGACAGTGTCCTTAAAGAAAATGAGTCTTCGTTGTTGGGACAACTTATCACGTTCACATGAGTGTTTGCAATTCGAACAAACCCATAAATGAGATTGAAATACAAATTTATGCACTTAGACACTTGCAAAGGAAGATGATGATAATCTGATCAGAAACAGTTAATAACATTAAATTACATCACTTCAAAATACTACTATCAAGTTGAAAATGTCTGGAATATTATTAACCCTTCTGCACCACAATTAAATGCCCAGTATACCTTGCAAAATACAAGCAATTAAATTTCCCATCCATTCCTTTGCTTGTTAGCGGTCAACAACTATGCTGGTCATCACCTTACCAGCATTACCCTGCCACAATAATTATTGCCGTCCTTCGGAGTCAAGCGCTTAAGCTTTACGAAAAAGCAAATTTTGTGAATTATTTCAAAGAAATACAGAGCAAATGATTGACATTTTCTAATGATTACAGTTAAAATCTTCTGATTCGACTGGCAGTGCCCAATGTCTGATGATAACATTCACATCACAAGTGAAGAACTTGTAAGTAATTTCCAGGTGTTTGTTCCTCATTTCTCCTAAAATATCAACCAATTACTTGATAACTTTCAGTTCTGGTACAGCAGCCACAAGTTCTTCTACATACTCATTCCACACTTTAAGACACCCACTCAAACACAGTTCTCTAAGGCATGGCAAAAGTGATGGCACTAATGCGGACCATCCATCACCTACAAACACAAGATAAATGTAAACATTCAATAATACAGTTGAATCACAATCTTGCATGGTTTTGACTTGAAGCACGACATACTTCCAGTGCACTAACACACCACATATGTAACATAAATTGCCTCTGATTCTGATCTGAACGTTTGCAGTACCGCTTATGTAATAGCAGTATTAAACGTAGGAAAAATTTAATAACAAAAAACTTTTGTGTATTATACATACAGCCAAACCCAACTAAATTTCCCCCAATAGCAGTGGGTATATGACTACATTGGGAGCCACTACGTGTATTGGGCATATATACTGGTAATCTGAAAGTTGTAATTTAACTCACAGAGTAGCTATGCAATATGTGTGGGGTGTTTTCTCGGGTACGGTGGTGAATGTGTGGGGGAATGATATCTCGTTACTTTAATTGTGCGTTGCATTAACTAGGACTGTTATGAGTAAAATAAATTTTTTTGTGTAGTAGGTTAATATTCCTATGCCATTTATAACATAACCTTAGAATTGGAATACTAACCTACTTAAATATATGTACAATGAGAACTAAAGATAATTTACACATAACAGCCCTAGGTCATGATACCCACTACTTAACATATGAGATATCATTCCTTACACAACCCCCTCAACCAATAATATAAAAAACAATGCACCCATCTTGTATAGCTACCCTGTAAGTTAAATTACGAACTAAAGATGGCCAAAATATAGGACCAAAACACATAGTTGTTACCTACTGTACTACAAGGTAAAATATGGTTGTGTGTGGCTGTATGTATAATACACAAATGTTTTTTTAATTGAACACAACGGGGATAACGTACGTCAAATTTAGGACATTTTAGCTTAATATTTCAAATGACAAGCAATTATGTACCCGCCTGTAGGGAGCCCTGTGCTAACACTTAGGAGTGGGCATGAAATGGCTCTACTTGGAGTGGGTAACTGCCCTTAAATGAGGTGCAATGTCAATCACACAGTGAGCTGAAGCAACTGTGCCAACGACCCTGTGCAACAGATTATATGCAGATGGTCATGTACACCACTGGTGTGTTACTAAAGATCCCAGTACAGTGCAGTTTCTCACAGACACAACAAATGTACTGCAGTAAAGGTTCACTTAAGTGCTTCACTTAGCACCACACCATGAAAATGAATGGGAGGCAGGAGGAATGATTCCATGCATATGTAACCCTAGCACCGGGTGGTGTGACATTTGAAAGAGGGAAACAGGCCCAAGTACTCACTAGACAGGAGCCTGCGTGGGCGAGAGAGGCAGTCTTGAAGCTATTCATAAAAGTCTGTCTATTACGCTAATACTCTATCAACTAACCATTCACTTTGCCAATACTGGGACTGAGCTAGACAATTCACACTACATAAAGACACAAACAACTTTCAACAATAGTTCTTTTAAGGATTATAAAATTCCAAAAGGCAATAGCACGATTTATTTTTCATACCGATCCATGGTGAAAATACTAACAGAAAATAACAGATAAGAAAAAATCTCCCGTGACAGCACTGGCAATTACATATTGAGACCAAAAGAGGAATATAGATATTACAAATAAATAGAGAGGAATTTACAGACACAGTTTCAGCTAGAAAGAAAAAAGTGGGAGGATTCTGAAAATCATACGATAAAATCACAAAAAAAAGAATTTTGAATAAAATTGTGCATGAAAAAATAAACACTGGAAAACCAATAAAAAATATACTGTACTGACAGGGAAACACAACAGGTCAATGTACGAGTCTTTAAAGATGTGGATGATGATAAAAGGGGGCTGTATTTGACTACAGCATGCTATACAATGGAGGATTAGAGAATAGGTTACGAAGATATGAGCTGAACTATACCCGCTTATAATATGATGTGGTGGTGGGCGTTTGTGATCAGCGATGAACCTGATATAAGAATAATATACACCACACAATTATAAAATACAAAGTAGGTTCAGGGTCTTCACAAATTGCACACATACCTGTAATGGACCGTAGACCCCTCAAATTCAGTACGCGCAGCTGATTGCAGTGGTTTACTACCATGCTGATGCCAGAATCAGTTACATTGTAGCACTCACAGACTCTCAATTCTTTCAAACGTATGCATCTGTAAATCCAAACACAATGATAAATCGACCTCACAGCAATACACAAACACTTGTACTTCATGTTGAAGAGAGATCAATACATTTAGACATGTAAATTTGTTAACTTATTGCACCTTTCTGAAATTCCTTTCAACCCTTCATCATACAGACTGGAGCATGACAGATCCAACAACACTATGGAAGTCATGGAAGGTCGATGAAGAAACGTGGACAATGCTTGGGAAGTCAAATTGTGACACCTGTTGAGACGCAAAGATGTCAGTCCATGCAGTGACCCGATCCCCTCCAGCAACCCTCTGTCTGTCATTCTGCAACACTGGGATACCTCCAGTTCCTGGAGTCTAGAACACAAAAAAAAATGATTTGTTAGCTAACACAGAATGACAGTTAAATTACAGTAGCCTTGCTGATGTATTCATAATTTTCAACACTACCGTTCTGAAAAAATTCATTAAACAATCAGAATAGTGGATAATTTGATTTGTAATGGAATTCATACGTTGTTTCAGTCAAGCAAAATGTAACAGTAACTTCAAAAGGCAATAACCACCTTCCATATCTTACCAACTCAACAAGTTTTAGTATTTCACTCAAAACTATAAAAACTTCACAACTGAACACAATGATTAAATATTTAAAAATGTAATTGTTTTCTGCCCAGTTAGTTAACAGATATATATCTGTGATTTATATATGGCAGGGATAGTGAACTGCTAGGCTGTATGGTGCTATATTTACATCTATAGTTTCCTACTAACTAGAAGTGGTGTCATCCATTCTCAATGCCCCAGTACTGCCTGAAGAAAATCAGGTTAAATGTATGGCTTTTGGAATGCAAGGTTTCTGTTACAGCTGAGCACTGTTCACTTTAAATTCCAACTGTGGGCGATTCCCTCTTGGTTGAAATGGATGTACATTTAATGGGACAACACTGCTCCATTCTTTCATTAAAGGTGAACAAGGTACATGCTGCTGAACATGTTACACAGTTGCTCACTACAAGACTTTCATCTTTTTGGATATGAAGTGTGGTAGTAACTTAACAAAGTTTTGGAGGAAGCAACTAGCTCTGTTTCCACCTTAAAGATGGAGGAACCTAACACCTCTAACTTCATGGTAGAAAAAGAAGGGTTGATAAATATCTATCAGTCTGAATGATGTCACAGTCAAAACGAAAGCTCTCTTTACTGAAACTGCTATGAGAACCTCAAATATAACTCACAGGCTAACAATGCCACCAGTATCTCTTCCTGAGTACATAAGATAGCTTCCCGTCCCAAATTTTTCAGATTTTTTAAAATAAAAATAATTGCTAATAAAAAATACGCAAAAAATGATAACAATACTGTGTTTTCTCATGTTTTCCCCCCAATAACTCCACATTACTGCAAGCAAAATGAAGACACAAGGAACAAAAATAAATTTGTCTTGCAGAAAAAGTTACTTCAACTTATGTGGCAGTTCCAGATGTTGCTACAGAAAAATGCTTAGAATTATAGTCTGATGGAAAGTGATTTCATGTTGTGTGATACACAAGTTCCTCCAAAACACTGATGAATTATTTAAAAAACATCATATCACATCACACATGCTGTAGGATGGCTGCAAAATTACACCATTACCACGTTATAAAACATAGGAAGCAATGAACACACATAATGGCCATTCAGGTGTTTTCCAGACTGAGCAAACATGGTTCACAGATAAACAAAAACTGCAAACAAAACTGAACTTCATAACACAATATTACCTTGCACAATTATTAAGGTATAAATATGCAACATCTGTGAGTCTTTCCCCAAGCAAGACCAGGGTTGTCAACTGTTTTCCAAGTTTGTTGATTACATGGATTACTTCATCATCATCAATCTGTGTCACACCATCCAGGCTCAATTTTTTCAAGTTCTGGCAACTGTCTGCAATAAGGCGGACTGTTTCTCTGCTTAATTCTTGATGGCGGAGTCTTACCCAACGATTTAATCCCTGTTAAAAAGAAAACGTCTAAATTACATTCAATCAAACAGTACTAATATGTGTGTTAAATACTTGGCATTATACATATAACTGCATAAAATTAATGCCCAATTACAAGGTATTTTTACACTTTTCCTTTTCTACTTACTCTATCTTCACAACAAGAAAGGCAATGTACAAGCATTTATGCAATCATTTTTGCAGTAGAAGAGCATAAAGTATTAAAAATTCCAAAAGTGTGTGTTTCTATCCCTAGGTACCCAACCAGCATTGCGTACGCTCCATAATGTCAATCTTACCTGTCCAGTCCTACTATATTTTTCCACATTATGTCATCAATGCCACAATTTTTGGAAAATAAATTTAATGAAAATAAAATGCTTGTTTTAATTTTCCTTACAAATTTTGTATGAAACATTTGTCATTCTAAGAATTCAGCGAGATATGACCAAAACAGTATAATGGTCGACATAAAGTTAACATTATTCTGACTTTAATGAAGGTTGAATTTTCTCAGGAGCCTTTACAAAAAAATTTCATGAAGACACAAAGTTGGAGCTTTGTCATCACAGACCTCATGCGGGTAATAGTCGCTTTCACAATTTTATGACTGCACCTAATTACTGAATGAATTGTGATGAAACGTGTTAATGATTTCGTTTGTCGACATTTTCCACTGTCTAGTACTCCAAAAAAACACAACATTTCAGTAACTGGAGGTTTGCATAATGTGATCATAGGTTCTGTTGTCACATACTTAGTTCCACACTGCAGAATCAGCTATTTTTAGCCACTGAACAGTTAAGTATATGCCTCCACAACCTGCTGTCACCTGACTGTGGCAACAGACAAAGCTAAGAAACAAAATTTATATTTATCCTTTCAGTACTATATGATATACATAGTGCAAACAGTAGGTCATTGGAAGGGCAGTATACTGCTATCAGAATTGTTTAGAAATTGAATTTTGGTTTCTTATTTTGTACTAATACTTTTGTATAACATAGTTGTTATAGTGACTTGTTATGGGGTGGACAGTCTGGGGATAAAATTCCAGTGGGGGAGATTTTCCATACCCTTCGAGACCGCCCCTGGAGCCACCGAGCTCCTACACAAATGGTACCGTGCCTTACAATTGGTAAAATGACCAGGGTGAGGTGTTGACAACCCACGCCTATCTAGCGTGAGGATATGGAGAGAAAAGCTATACGTCTACTCAGCCTCCGGGTCTTTGTGGCCTGTTTAGGGTGAATTCTACATTTACCTAAATCCTTTAGTGCCAGAATTACATGCCTAGTGGGACCTGCAGATAACTGGAATTTAAATAACAGCCAGAAAAACAAGGTCATTAAATGTGAGTGTCTTAACCTGATGCTAAGAATTTTGAGCATTTCACTGCATGACATTAATACCTGTCATTAGGCACCAAAGCATTAGGAGTACAAACTTAATACCAAAACATTGTAAGCACAGTCTCTATTTATGTTAAGACCAAATCGAACTTGCCAAATTTCTCAAAATAGCCCACTGTACAAAATTAAAAATTATGTACATAACATAAAATATGAAGCTCCTTCAGACATAAAACTCTTTTCAAATGTTTCTCCAATGTCATGACACAAGAATATTTTTAAAATCCTGCTTCTAGTTGCATACAACTATTGCTGATACATACATAATTTGGGTAAATCTGTAACTTCTATTTATTACTGATTTCATTTCCCAACACTACATTGGTATATAAAATAAATGTACCTCAGTAGCACTTACAGATGCACACTTGCAAGATAATGTGCAGATTTTGTGTACGTCTAACTTCAATCTTATGACCACGCTTTAAATCATGAAGAATTGACACATTTTTTTACCAGAAATAGAATAATGTCTTTAGCAGGAGCAAAGGGTTAAATTTAAATTGTGTATTTAAATTTTAGAACATGCTTTATGAAAAATGTATTATTGAAATAATGATAAATGCATGAAATAAATACCGTTTTGATTGAAAATTAGACTGATAATAAGAGGCAAGTCTTAAGAAAGCAGTAAATTTCCTTCTTGGTTAAATATATAAAATTCATTTCTAGTGTTCAACTAAACGCATTCACATATGCAAACATGGGTCTCTAATAGTTTAATATATATATATAATGTACCTGACGCATTGGAAGGTGAGGTTCAGAGAGTTTCTTCAGGTGTGGGAAGTGATCGTAACCAGAAGATGTAAGTGGTTTGCAATATGTCAGTGACAGGCCCTCCAGATCCGGGTACAAGTCCACGACATTAGCTAAGAGACCCGTGCAATCCTCACCAAGCCAGCAACGCTCAAGACTCAGTTTCCTGAGATCAACATGGTTGTGAAACAGAAATTCCAGGATATATGCTGCATCCTTACGCTCACGGATGATAAGTGATTGCAGTGCTGGTGCCACTGTTAATACCTGTAAAGGAGTATTTAGTCAGCACTTCACTCTGTTCATCTGCAAAATAAATATCACGAGGACCTGATAGAATGAATATTCTCCATTAACTGAAGATTCAAATCTTCATGGCTGTTACACACCCAAGAATTCTAGAATTGAAAGGACAGGTAGTACAGTCCCCCAGAATGTCTGTATTAACTAGTCACCACGGCATATCATTCCACAATACTTCAATCTTCATCTACACTCCTATCTGAAACTGACAACTCACATTTTCCTTTAACTGTTTCAATCTACATTATGAGACCTGCACAAATTGGAAATTATTGGCTAAAAAATTTCATAATCTAATTCTGTGAAAAATTTACATTCTACCCACTAAGTAAAGTTTGATAAGCGTAGCTTCCAAGTTAATACTTCATTATTACTGTCCACTTAAATCCGATCCACCATCACAACAACAAACAGCTGCTATATTAATTTTGCTCCCACAATATTCCAACAATGACATTATTCACATACTGTCAAAAATAAAATAATTATTCTTTGTGTTTTAATGCATTACTCTGCTCTCTCAAATCTGAATGCAGGGACTTATTACAGTCTACATCATACACATTTGCTGGTGGCATGTGTGTTACTAATAATCAAATTGTGCAAAAACACCAAATGGAAAAAATGTTTATTTTTTTCACATCCACAATTTCCATGCATTGTAATAAAAGATTTTTCATATAATTATCTCTCGCTTTATTATTTTTCTTATTATTTTCATAATTATTTCTGCAACTGAAAGTGTATGCAGCGTGAGAGATAATTTACCAACGTAGATAAAAAAGAGGACATTTTGAGCTGATATGGTGGACTTATGTATGACCACAATTGGTGCAACAGACGTTAAGAGATTTCTTCTGAATAGTGGAAAGGTTAAACGCCTAATGTATATTCTCATACATTGACCAACAAACAATATGTCACAAAGGGCACAAACAATTGTACAATTGCACTATTTCCTCATGCAAATAAGATCCTGCTGAGAATTATTAAAAAACCACATCAGTCATATATAGGATATGAAACAGCAATGGAACAAGCAGGATTAAGGAAACGGTGTGGGGGCAAGGGAGCAAAAACCTAGTGTGAGTGAATCATGGAGGGTGCAAGGGAGCACAACAAAAACATCAAAATGTTTTATAGATTACAAAAAAGGGTTTTGATGGTGTGCAGCATTTAAAAATGTGAAACAGCATAAGTGTGGGAATACCCAAACATTTGACAGTGTTAATATGTCCTACACACAGAGTAAGAAGCCAAGTGAAGGTGGACTATGGCACAACAGAATGGTTCGATGCAGGAAGGTGTAACAAAAGGCTGAACCTTATCTCCTGGTTTGTTCAAACTATAAGGTGAATAAATTATAAAGACAGGAGAAGTAGGTCACACGATAACAGGTATCGAAAAGGTAACATGAAAAATAAACACCATAACATGTGTAGATGATACCGTTGTACTGGATGAAAGGATAATATGATTGAATTAAAAAATGAGTCTAAAACAGCAGCGACCACGTGGGTCTCAATTTGAACGTACAGAAAACTACAGTAATGAGCACTGTGGAAAAAGTAAACATCTTTTCAGGTGGTGAAGATATCAGCACAGTAACCAACTGCAAGTGTTTGGTGGTTCTCATCACCAATGACAGCTATACCAATGAAGAGCCCAAGGAAAGTACAAGCTTAAGCAAACCAGCAATGGGACTACCACCACCACTACTGACACTACTACTAAGATTACTACCAGCACTACTACTACTACTACTACCATGACCACTACTACTACTGTTATAACTGAACCATCTAACAGGCTTTCTAAGCACTGGTATCTACATGTTTCACAACATAGAGCTATTTGAAATGACTGTTGGGGTTCTAACGACTTGTCATACACAACCAACTGATGATCGTTTTGATATTTGTAGAATCACAAAGGGTGTACATATAAAGCATCTGTAAGTTATATAACAAAAACTTGGAATGTTGTTCTATTAAATAAAAAATTGACATAGTCTTATCTGAAATTTATTGTGTATGAAAATTTGTTAAAACCCCAACTATCATTTTGAATAAACTTGTGTAGAAAAAATCTAATTATTACCTACATACTGAAGTGTCTCCATTTATAGCACAAAAGTTATATCATGTAAAATAATAATAATAATAATAATAATTTATTTACAGCAATTAGTTTGTTACCCGGTGGCAGTGACTATTTTACATGTAAAGAAAACATGAAATTGGTTACTACTAAATCTAAGTGGGGAGGGCTATATGAGAAGCATGTAGTGGCAACTTGGAATCTTGGGAACCATCTCGACATTTGCTTATAGTTACAGGGAAACCAAGAATAACCTGTGTCAAGGTGGCCGGTCGCAGGACCTTCCGAGTACTGACTTCTAGCCAGCAGTCCGGCATCTAAAGTAAAAAACAACAATGCACACACAGTACAACAAATACACATAACTACAATACACAAGGCCAACAAACAATAATTACACACAAGACAACTTAAAACTAGCAACAATACACATGAGACAAATTAGAAATTTTACATGTACAAAAGGTAAAACACCCAAGTAAGACATTACTGTGTACAGTTTCATGTTATTGTTTTTTTTCCAATCACTAACATGCTCATGCTTTCACCCCAGTCCTTCACTTCTCATCACTTACAACCCCTATAGACGTTTTCCAGAAAGAATCGCCCCCCTTTCCCAATACCGCATATCACTTCGCCTCAATCCATTTCACTTGCTTCGTTCACTTCACTTCTCTTTATTTCACTTCGCTACCATCCGCATTAGATAACTTTTCACTTCACCTTGGACTTTTCACTTCACTAGACTCCACTTCTCTACATTTTGGATGATTTCCAGCACACTTTACTTCCTTTTAGTTCAACTCAATTCACTTTCCTTACCCTCTCATAAAAGTGATTGGTTTGCAGGGGGAGAATTCGTAACACTTCTGCCAGTAAATGGTTCCCTTGTTGGATGGTTCTATTAACAAAAGGATATTTAGCTATATCCTTCCTTTGCCTCCAAAATTTTCATTTAATGATCTATCATTCTCAGATAGTGTGGCCGTTGTAATCTGTCACCAATAGGCTTCCACGCGCGTTCCCAAGTGTACGCTTTGAAGAGAGCACATATGCGTGATAGCTTTCAACGTGACGCCAAAATTTCCCAGTTCGGACTATTCTTATGAAGTGCAAATTTGGCCGCTTTCTTTTGCACCCTGTCTAACACATTTATTTGTCCCTCCCTGTACCGATCCCAGCACGCGGTCCCATATTCAAGAATTGGAAGTACAAGTGACCTGTAGGCTAAACTTTTGGTAATACTATTACACTCTTTTAGTATTCACATCGTGAAATGTAGTGCTTTCCAGGCTTTTTTTCACCGTGTAGTTAACTTGATCCGCCTAACTTAAGTCGCTGCATAAGATTATTCCCAAATATGTACAACTACTCGCTTCTGGTATTAATGTGCCCATTAATGAATAATTTAGTGGGACCTTTAGCCTAGCTCTCATGAAGCGAATTGCCTTACTTTTAATTGGAATTATTTTCATTGCATTTTCAACCCCCCACTCCCCTTGCCTGTGCAGGTCCTTCAGCAATGTTTCCATGTCTGCATTTTTTATGATTTTTCTGTAAATTACAGTCATCAGCAAAAAGTCTAATAGTTGATTCCATATTTGGCCAAATATTATTTACACAGGCTAGGTACAGAAGAGGAACTAATGCACTTCCTTGCGGTACACTTGACGTCACTCTAACTTCTGCAGACAGTTGCCCTCCCACCCTGACTCTCTGTGTGCAACTAATACTAATATTAGTCATTCCTAACCCACATTCAGTTCATGTTGCACACAAGTATACAGCAGTGATGGTGGTCAGTGGTATACACTGCAAACATACAAACTAATTATTTCAGCCAGAGTACACCAAAGGAAGCAACTCAAATTACACATTTCAGAAATAAATTAATGTAAAAATCTCTGCCCACAGTAGGAACAGAACCTGCAGTCAAGGTTGTAACGTAGCATGAACACGGAAATTACCAGTAACAACCACTTGGTGTCGCACAATGTCAGCCGCTAGAAACTTGTCTTACATCAGAATGGGAAAAGTTCCAAGTTCTGAAATGCTCTTAAAGATTTTGTACTTTTAAAACAATAGATGTGCCAAAATTTGTAAGCTAATTTGTCCTAAACTCTAACAATGCAGTACATCTTACCTGTTTAATATGGCTGATATCAGAAGACTCATCACATTTGTACGAAATTGTCTTCCACAGTGCCACATCTTTTGCCAAAACATTCCACCGTTTACAAACTTTGCCAATGATGAAGGATAAAGCTTCTGATCCAAATTGTGACAAGATTTTCAGAAGGAGTTCATCTGGTAAGTCATTTAATGACACTGTTCCACTGGCCATAACAGTTGGTTTGGAACACACGTCCTTTCTCTTCTAACACGAGATCAATTCTGATGCTATCTGAACCTGATAATCAAAAATATTGAAACACAAGTAGATACATCATGCATTAATTCTAATTTGGATCTTCAACTGCTGGAAACATCTAAACTCACAGTAAAATGCATTAATGCATTGAACAGAATCCTGCTTAATTCCCTTCCTTCTCTCTTAAACTCCAGTTTTTATGCCCTTTTTGCCATGCCTTTCAGTGCGGCAATGTCATCATTTGATTAAAACAAACCATTCAATTAAGACTTGCAACAAATCACTTATGCAATTTTACCAAACTTCCCATCACTTCACGTATATTACAGGCCCAACTTTCTCACCAACTGCTGTTAAACAACATCAATGTCTGTCCTTCCCTTCATACGAGAAACCAGGACTGCAACAGAAATAAACAGAAAAAAAATACATACTGCATTCCTTAATCACTGTTTGCATACAGCAGACAGAAAGATAAAAGGTACATTTCACATTAACTTAATCACATAAATTACAAGTACACATAAAATATCATAAACATACAACGCAAAGAAAAGGATTCAATAACTTTAAAATAGCACAGTCACACAATGGATCCAGACTAATGCAGAACTGTGACAAAGATGTTCTGATATTTAATTCTTCACAATTCTATCCCCACTAACCACACACAATACTCTTTCTCCTTCAACACAAGCAACATTTTTTCATTGTGGTTACCTACAGCACAGTTACCTACTTGGCCTGGGACAACTACTGACAGAAGGACCTAATAAGGCAAAGTCGCATGTATCCCGATCTATCACACAAAATGTAGTAATTTGACTTGGTTAATTGCCTTTATTAGTTGGTTACCCTGTCATCTAACAGCTCAACGACTACAGCAGCATTCAGTAATTCACACATTCCAAACTGTACCAGATACAGGAAGGACTGCAGACTAGAATGTTACTGTATGGCAGATGTACAGCCCTGCGCTGGGAACTGTCAGACGTGGTCGTCACCAACAATCGCACTTCAAGTAATTTGCTCGACACATTGTAGGTCTAGTTCTGTGAAATACGTAACTTGAATATTTACAATTCATAATATGTTTGACTGGAATTATACAAAATAGAGAACGAAAATGTACAAAATAATAAACATGAACACCGCGTGCTGCATTTAGCAGAAAATTTGTGTGCTATCTTTAGTATTAAACGCCAAATATATAGAAATTAGAAAACAAATCAAAATATGCAGAATATTGTTCACTTTCTACGCAATATGTCATTATCACTCCGTCAACTTGAACACTACAGTTCCCACACTTCAAACCAAACTTACTTTCCGCAAACCACACCCTACCACAAGCCAACTAAACCACAACTGCAATCCTTTCCACGAACAAAGGCCTAGCACGTGACAACGTGACCAAAGGCCTAGCACGTGACAGCGTGACCAACCTACTAACTTGCCAAAGTCCCTAGGACGGTTTAGCCAACCCTCCGTTTTACACATCACTAGGCTCAGTAACACATCAGACTATAACCGGGATTGTGTTTATGCTAACCAGTTTCCCGTCGCGGTTGAAGATGTAAACTGGGTGACTTGCAGCTGAACCAATAAACAAGTCGAAAAAGCACATATAAACTAACTGGTCAAAACTGCCAACATAACAGTGCCGCGCGAGAAAAGTGAAATAAAGTATGGTCTTTCCATGTGACTGAGTAATAACATTATAATTTGGATGTAAATGCAACCATATTAGGGGCCTGTCAAATTACGATGCTTGCAATTAGCGACCAAACCTGGAATAATTAAAATAATCCTATATGGTGTATGGAAGGTCCGATGAGTAAAAGTTATTGGTATTAATACATGTTAATGATTTATACAGTAATAAAAACAATTCCATTGGCATCAAACCTACACAATTTGCTTAAGAAACTAACGTTTTAATTACTGCTACAGACTGGCAGGATTTAATTTTCAATACAGACAGAATAAAGGAAATACCTTGCCCTGGTTTCATAAAAACATATTTATTATAAATAAAAATAACCCACTGGCATTGGATTGAAAAAAAATAAAACAGTTTCTGGTTCATTCTGTCTTCATTATTTCCCCCTTGCAAGCAAGTTTTGGCCAACTGACAATCATCAGGCCATCTTTACAATAAGGTGTATGCAGTGTAAACAGAATTAATCTAATATGAGATCACGTAAGACTACAAACTATTAAAATAGTAAAAAATGCTGTTTTTTAACATGTTATTCATCAAACGTTTGTGAAATACTATGCAATTGTCAGAAGCTACAATAAAATTAAATGTATGTGGAACACCCACATGACCAGTGGCCACCTTGCCTCGCAGCAACTCTCTCCGCGCTGCGCTCTACAAAGGCCCATTTCATGCAACATCAGCAGCGGGCAGTGGATCACTTAACCACTTATCAGAGTTTTACGTCTTGCTATTTATTTAAACTCGAACATCCTGAAATTCTGCCGAGAGCAACAAATGTCTGTTGTCTGCCTCTCCTAAACCCTTTACCCATTTGCCAAACTACAAACTGTAATGAGTGTTTGCACACCTAAATACTCATGACAGCCAAATGCCATTTCACATGTTTATTCACTGTTCTCAGTGCAAAAAACTGTACAAAACCCCTGTTTCATGATTTGTGTCCCTTAAGCAACATTTAACATATGAACAAACTGTTCACAAAATAAACACACTGACAGATACTTTACTTCCTGTTCAATATGATCACAGATACTTTAATTTTATAGACATACAATTCAATATGAACCCAACAAGCAAGGAGGTGAAATTCATGATGGTGGATGTATAAAACAGCAACAAATCAATCCAGAAAATCACACAATTTACAAGCATGCCTTTGGTAAGTGTGGAGCAATCACTGTGGTGACTGTGAAGGCTGCTGTTTTCAGGAGGTGGATGTTAAATGGACTGCAATAAGAGCACAAGCATTGCTGCAGTTCTTGCTGCCTCCATCATCATGGCAACCACATTGACTGATCTGCACTGACTGTAAGAATCTTGCTCTTGTGATGGAAATGGTGGAGTGAGGGGGAAGAATTAGAGACAATCACAATCTGTCATCACACTGCTCCCATACATAGGACAGTGAATACAGTGTGTTAAATGTACATGTATTTAAATATTCTGTAATTGTGCGACACTTTTTCTACACACCAAAATAAGTAGTATACAGTACTGTAGCAGGAACAGGCCTGCTGAGCATCGTATATTAAAGCAATTAAAACAGTTTCCCATCTTCCTAAAAAAGGAGATATTCCTTCCTCACAGTAAATATCCCACCATGCTACTGAACACCAGTAAGTTCAACACACCTGTATAAATAAAAACTTCTTGGGATTTCACTACTCTTATTATCTTCATCTCCCTTATGTAAGTTTTAACTGACAGATTTTTGAAAACTGTCCAAACATATATCCGTCAGTGAACAATTACATTCCTGTAGACATACAGATTAAAAGCGACTGCATGTTGGACGGAAATAGTAGCTGCTTCAACTCAATACAGATTTTAAAAAACAACTCTAGTTTTGTCAGACATTTATACCACAGAAATGATATATAAAGTACCATCAGCATATATATAGTGGCCACTCTTCACAAACTAACCTGACCATTACTGATATTTCATGAATACAGATGATTGTGATTAATGATTACATATATTCTACCAGGCAAGGCATATCACAAGCATACGGACAATTAGCTCTATATATTCACTGATGTCCAGTAAGGCCACTATGTTCAATGTACACCTTATCTTGTATGTAGCAGGAATATTCTCTGACTCCTTGTCTTTCCATGCTTGACTGTGCATATGTGCAAAGCCAATTTCGAATGCCATTCTTCGCCATTCACTTACACTAGAATATTGGATACCATCTTTGCAAAAGTTCAGAATTTGCTTCTTATAAATACTTCAACAGAACCACAAACAAAATCCACGATGTTGCTGCCAGCTGTTATTTGTGATTGAGGTTAGTTTGGGTTATGTTCAGTGTTTGGTAGATTTAAATTATTGTTTTCAGTTTGCATGCTACTTTGTGGTACGCACAATTACACTAACATATAATATCTCTTGCCATATATATACATATGCACTAAGAATATTTCCTGTACACCACTTTGATGAATGAATTTACTTTAACATTCCTGATGGTTTTCGTTCATTCCTTGTATTACTGTTCTATTATGTAGACAAACAGAGAGAAATATGGAGAGTTTCATTTTCATTGCCAAAGGACCAGGTAAAAAATTAGAACACACAAAGTCATGGCTATATTATGCCTTGGACCGTGATGATTCCCTAAAATAGACAATGAAACTCTTATTTCTCAGCATGAAGATTCTCCGTATTATTCTGAATTTGAAGTTGAGGGAATTATGGAAGAAGGAACAGGAAAGATGTGCCATCAGAAAATAAAACTTGGACTTTATGCAGACAATAAATTTACAGATAATAACCAAGTTTCAGATGATGTGAAAAACCTCTGAAATGCCTGAACTTCTGCAGTTCTAAGTAGATCACTGGCATCCTACTGTGCAGACAAAACATCTGGAAAATGTAGGAGACCATTCTCCAAAAGATGAAAGTGGCTCCAAAAGATGAAAGTGTATTGGTGGAGGGAAAAAACCTTTCAAAACTGTCTTCAGAATCAAGGAAAATATGAAAATGTCAGAACAAATTTTGAAGGTCTGTACTCCCATCAATTTTTCAAGTACATTTTTTTACAGAAGAACTGCTTGCCAGTATTGCAGATGAAACAAATTTATACAGTAGTCACATAAATCCAAATAACACAATGAGTTGTACAGTATATAGTCTTCAAATTTTCTTTTAATTTGTATTATTGCTTCTTTTACTTCTCCCTCCAATGTACCTGATATCTGGATTCATGTGTTGGGCAGAGATTTGGTGAAGGAAACTGTTCAAAATATGTTTGAGAAAATTCATATCTGCCTACATTTGAACAACAATAGCAGCTCAACTCTAAGAGCCCTAAATATGAAAAGCTTCACAAAGTGAGGATAACAATGGATTATATAAATAAAAGGCTATGGCAAAACTGGAGTGTCACAGAACTGCCGCAGACGAACAGATTTGTGTAACATATGGCGGACATCATATTAAAGTATACAGGGAGGGTAGGCCTCACAAGTTTGGCTACGAACTTTTGTGCTGTGCTGTGATATGGGCTTTGCCCACAAGGATGAAATTTACAGCAGACAGCTGAATGATCCCAAATTATGTGAAAATGAGGAACCTGATAAAGTACCAGTTTTGTAATTTGACCATACATATATATAGCAGGACCTGAAAATTAGACATTGCGTTCTGATAGATACCACCCAACACTACTTGTTCAAACAATTCAGTGTACTGGTACTGCACAATGTGTGTCAAACTGAAGATTTCCAACTGGACAGGATATGAAAAAGAAGCCACATGGTATTTCAGAAGAATATGCAAGAAACTTTGATTTTGTGAATGTTACTGTTGCAAGTAAAAGAGCAAAGTCACTCTCATTCCTATTTTTGATGTGAACTGCCCAAATCACAAATATGGCAATAGTTAGAAATGGATCATGCAGAAATATCATGACATGCAGTAGTTTGCATAAAGCAGCTACATCCAGAACGTTGACATGCTCAACAGAAATACAGGGAGATTCTCACAAAGATGAAATCCAATAAGTGGTAATTTTTAAATAATTATGATAAACGCCTGGGTGCTGTACCCAAAAGTGTCTGCCAACACATAAGTAAGTACAATAAATCTGCAGGCTCTCGGAATTGATTTCGCCAAAGCCTGTGCAAGGTAGGACTACAGTCTCCACAGAGGCAGACCATGGTGTTCTGACACAATTGAAGAAGCAACAAAGACATTCAGTCTTTTCCCTTACCACAAGGTATGTTGGAACTCACCCCGATGGTCATCTGGCTTTTATGGAAGGACCAGAGAGAAACACACAAACAGTCAGACCATATGCAGTACACACATCATTTCATGTGAAAAATTTAAACTGAATCCTTGCCTAAAACAGACAAAACTTTTTCCAAAAACATTTCAATTAAGTGTTGATATTGGGAAATAACAGATTAATTATATTTTAAAATCATTTTTATAACCTTTCCAAAAAATTAATTTTAACACCATCCTTGCACAGCGCAATTAAACAGAAATATGATACATTAGTGCACACAATGAAAAGGGAATTTATCATCATTTTGTTCAGGTTATATGCAGCAGCATCAACCACATCAAACAAAATTGTAAAGTGTCAAAAATCATGGATGGAAGGTTTAACGGGTTCCTCTCTCCAGTGAAAGCTGTACTGCGCACACCACCGGAACTGTACACTCAAAACTACGTGCACCTTGATTATTTAACATGTGACTCTTTACAGCAAGTCTTATTACACACATCGCAGTAATAGAGTTACTCACAATTACGAAAGCACTGATGTGCTATATGACTAAGCTACTGACTGCCTTATTAAAGACACTACAGCAATATGGGCACGGACCAGTACGTGTGCACTGCGTTATCGTGTGTTTCTGTAAAATCAAAGACATATTACAATATCACAGAAATAGTGGGCCCAACATTGTGTACGTGTTGACGTGGTGAAAGGTTTCTTTTTAAAGCAAATGTCTTTTTTCACACATCACAGCAATATGCGTGTTCACCTCTGTGTATGCATTGCTGTTTTATCAAGTCACTATTTTGAATGAACGCCTTACTACACACATCACAGCATTATACGTGCTTACAACTATGTATATGTATGTGTGATATAAGGTTACCCTTGTAAGTGAATGTCTTATTGCACACATCACAGCAATACGGGTGCTCACCACTATGTAAACGTTTGTGTGTTACAAGGTTACTCTTTTGAGTGAATGTCTTACTGCACACATCACAGCAATATAGGCGCTCACCACTATGTAAAAGTTTGTGTTTTATAAGGGTAGCCTTTTCAGTGAATGTCTTATTGCACACATCACAGCAGTAAGGGCGCTCACCACTATGTAAACATTTGTGCGTTGTAAGTTTATCCTTCTGAGGGAACGTCTTACTGCACACATCACAGGAATATGGGCGCTCACAAGTATGTAAACGTTTGTGTTTTAAAAGGTTACTCCTTTGAGTGAATGTCTTATGGCACACATCACAATTATATGGGCGCTCACCACTATGTGAAAGATTGTGTTTTATATGGTAAATCTTTTGAGTGAATGTCTTATGGCACACATAACAGGAATATTGGCGCTCACCACTGTGTAATCGTTTGTGTGTTATAAGGGTACTCTTATGAGTATATGTCTTACAGCACACATCACAGCAATATGGGTGTGTACCACCATGTGAACATTTATGTCTCTCATAAGAACACTTCCCATTGACTGCCTCAGCGCATGCATCACGTGAATATCGCTGTACACCAGTATATGCATGAAGCTGCTCATTCCCAGTACCCTGCCAACAACATAAAGGTTACTCATTAGGAAATTTCCTAATAGAAAGAACAATTATCCTGCATGCAATATATAAATTACCTAAATAACTATTGGTTTGAAGAACTGCATATTTGAAGCAAAGTATTGCATAAGCACACACAACAAAACACTAAATGTTTCCACTAACAGCTCTGAATCGAAATATTGCATGCATGGACTGTTGCTGCGGTCCATGAACATTCCCAAAAACTTGCAGAAGTCACAAAACATAGCTGTCAGAACATGACATATGCGAAGTTCCAAAGCCAGTTCCCACAAAATAGATATCGCCTGGAATATTTGGAGGCTGGGATTTGTAAATCCATGGATTGCTACTGCCACTTTACCCACGGCTGTGTATTATTTTCATCTTTGCACAATATTGAGATACAGATTTGATATGAATGTTGGAGAGTTTACATAGTTGAATGTTGAATGGTATTCTATAAAACATGAAAAATGGGATTCAGACTTTGTTACAATTGTTTACAGGATATGAAAAGTGTGTTACATATGAGACCCTTCCTTCATGTGCTCAGGTAAGTGAGAGTTTTGCTGATATTCTGCATTATAGACATAAACTCCAAATTAATTTGCATGGTACCATGGCTTCCTGGTAAAAGGGCTACCTAGCTTGAAATTTCCCACACTTATGGCAAGCTAGGCTTCATTATTGGGTTCAGAACATCCCATTTTTGGTCTCTACTTAAAGCATTAAGAATGCAGTTTACACATCCCAAAACAATTCTTTCAAGATGCATTTTAATCTGTCCATTTATGGCTACAACTCCAAAGTTGTATCTTCCCTTCAGGATTACAATCCTCATTTCAAAATGTGTATGGAAACCACATGTTAACTGTAAGCAGGAAATGGTTAAATGTAGGTTATTATTTAGACCAACAACTGAACAACATATATATTAACCCTTAGACGACTAACAAGTGGTTGTACCACATCGCTAACCTCTAAACGTTGCATTATATATATTTATTCAACATAGATACTGAATATTTTAAACATGGTATATACTCTATGTGTTTTTCTCTTTAAAATTCAGTTTGCTTAATAATTGTATCATATTTGAATTATGTATTAGTAACATTTGATATACAGCATGTGAAAAAATTAAAAAAAATAATTCCGGCGACGAAAATTAAAAGAAAGTTCTATATAATAATTTCTCCTACAACTTTTGATGCATCTGCATCATCTTGAGCGAGACTTATCTCCTAATTGCAAAACTTACCAAATTTGTAAGGATACAATACAGAAATTTACTGTTAATATACATGTTGTGCAGTGGAGGGTCTGGATAATGAACTGTAAAATGCAAGGTACGTACATCAGGATAGTTGATGTGTATTTGCAGAATTTCTGTTTTTGTGGCAGTAAATGATCTTGGAAGCATTAAACATTGCTGTCTAATGCACAAAATCCATACACATACCTCAGGTTTAGACTGTATTGGTGGAATTTATGCTTCTGGATAATCTTCAACTTCTATATTCTCTTCTTCAGTTCCATTGTCCAAAGTTGTTACACATGCCTCACTACCAGAATCAGGTTCATCGTTGATCAAACCCACACAGTTCTGTAACATCGCCAAACTCTTAAAAGGGTAACTGTGCTCCGACTATACAGGAAACAAGTTACAATTCCTCACAAAGTTTTTGCATGGAAACAAACTGATAATAGCTACTTTGTACATATTTAGTTCAATGTATCTCAAAATTGCTAACAAAATAAGAACTCCAAAGAAAAAATCTTTATATCAAAACGTAATACCCTCCCCCTTGTCCGAAATTCAATGTCCTTTACGGTCCTTCAAGGAACATTACCATGTTCAGAGAAACCACATGATAAACAATCCTACCAACATCAAATTGGACACTCCTGTCTCATTTTATTAATACTCGTTTTTATTCCATCTTCCAATTCATGTGGGACAGCACAGTCAGCACAGAGAATGGCTATGGGCTGTGAGAACTGCAAAAGATTTATCTCTTCTTCAAAATATCCAAACAAGCCACATTGCCCACACATTCTGCCATTCCATTGGTACCACAGGCCCTATTTCTGAAACTGGGCGGGGCACAATTGTAACCACACACCTCCATCTGCCGCGTGGTTAACAGGTGTACATATACTGCCACAGAAAACGTGTAGCTTAAACCAGTGCTGACACACAGTCAAAAACAGCACATCCACTTTTATGACATTATTTGTCTTGTAAAGGGATTCGCCCTCCAATCAACTCAGCATTAGAGTCTGTATTTTCACAGCAAGGTATTTTTTAGTTTTTGGTAATTGCCTACCCTCCTTTTTCAACCGTGACCAGCAGCAGATATTGTTTCATCCACGGTTCTAAAATTGTGAATTACCATAATGCACTTGTGGAAGACATTCCCTTCAGTTGGCAGAAAATTGAAAGAAACCTCACTTAATTTAATAAGTGCAGCTCTTCATTGACTTTGATTTTATTATCAGTAAAACTCACACATTTCGGTTTTCATAACCACCCTCATCTGTAGCCAGTTAGACCTGTTAAATACACACATTTCTTAACATGTTATATTGTCTAATAAAAGGCCACACAAAAAATTACGAACTTGTTTCAAAATGTGAATTTGAGCTGCACATTTTCCAACTGTATTTCACTCCCCCACACCTGAAACAAAATGAGAACAAAACCACGCTGGCTGCCAAGCATAAACACCATACTCGCAACCTCAATTCCCTTCAGTAAATGTTTGCAATATTATGGATACATAAACAAATATGCAGTGGGACTCGAACCAACACTGTTTCTTTCCGAAGACTACTGCTACCACCTGTTCAACTGCCTGTAAGAACGGAACAGTCCGGTCACCTCATCCATCCCTAGCAGCACAACTAGCTAGCCTCAGGCCTGGGAAATTTAATGAAGCTTAATTAATATTCTAATTTCAAATGAAGCAAATGGTCTATTGTCTTCAGATAATATATACGGTGTGATTAATTGAATTTAATGAATGGAAGACAGAGAAATGCCACGAATGCGCAAATATGGAGAAAGTAAAATGACTCAAATTATGATGGCAAATGTATGTCACATCACTGCCTGAGCAATGTATGAAATATTAGGCAGATGGATTTTTGTTCCACTAAGTGTACCAGTACGCATTCCAAGGGGAAAAATTCTTGACCTTTTACATTTAACGACAACCTATCAGTCCAATCTCTTGACTCTAGAAGATGGGAAAGTTAGGTTCTTAAAAAACAACAGTCAGAAACTGCCACTACAGGCATTATAACCCAGAAAAGTGCAGTTCACATCCAATTCGCAGTGGAAGCCTGAAATCACGCACTCAAATCATAACATTACATAAACATGAACATGTCTCATCTTTCGCACAGCACAAAAGGGATTCTGAAATGCACACCTGCTATAATTTGGGTTTCCAGCCAGTGTTAAGCTATTAAAGTCTAAGAATCAAAAAATAATTCAATATGCAGAAAGGCCTTTAAAAATTCAATTTTAAACTTTTTAAAATAAAGAAAATGATGCACATTACATTGTTGCATATTACAATTTCAATTTTACCATTAGGCTACACTTGGTTACTTACAAAAAAATAAAGCAACAAGATTCATTATTAAATTATAACCATAATGCACTTTTCAGCAACATGAAAATTTAATGTATGAGGAATTTTGTGAGAATACAGGTAGTGTTACAGTTGCAGTGTGCTGTGTTGACATGCTGTGATGCCTTGACAATAGCAGAACGCCAAACAGAAGAACAATTATGAACTTGTTTCAAAAGCCAAAATTAGAGCTTTACCTGTTCCAA
>Ga0209755_10002441_pt1 | contig 25582 bp, 14 predicted proteins | sample TergutCo191P1_FD_187301 | JGI IMG/M metagenome (GOLD analysis project Ga0209755, IMG submission 187301) | Cornitermes sp. P1 segment gut microbial communities from Petit-Saut dam, French Guiana - Co191P1 (SPAdes) (version 2) | ecosystem: Host-associated > Arthropoda: Insects > Digestive system...
GCATATTAATCGAGACCATTACGCTTCCAGCCGTTATAGTGGTAACCGCCAACGACCACGATGTCCCGCTACCCGTCAAGACCCCTCTCTCTACCATGCCGGTTCCGTTGGTAATCGTAATGTACCCTGCCACCAATCCTGTAACTGGTTCATTGAAAACAAAACCGATGGCCGTTGTGCGTGGAGTGCCAGAGGCAGTTGCAATCCAGGTAATCGGTGGAATCGGCGGAACAGTAACCGTCAGGGGTTGCGTTGCGATGGCTATTCCAGGCCTGGCAATCGAAACGGTTATTTCCCCTGGGGTTGTAACCGTAACAGGCAGTGTCCAGAATGCCCCGCTACCAGCCAAAGTCCCAGGTGTCACCACGCCAGGGCCTCCGCCAATCGTGATATCGTCACTCAGAGACAAATCGTCGACAGGGGCACCAAATGTAAAGTTTATGGCCGTCGTATATGGCGTACCATAAGCGATTGCAACCCAGGGAATATCAGGTACCGGTGCCTGTTCATCGAAAACCGTCACGGTCTGTGGCCCAGTCGCAATCCCCGATCTGGCAATCGAAACGGATACGTCCCCTGGGGTTGTAATCGAGGTAATCGCCAACGACCAGGATTGCCCACTGCCAGTCAAGTCCCCGGTAACCACCGCGCCCTCTCCAGCTATCCCGGCAACGTTAATGTCCCCCGCAGCCAGCCCATTGGCGGGGATGGGGGAGGCAAAAACAAAGTTGATCGCGGTCGTATAGGGAACACCGTAAGCCACCGCGCCCCAGGTAATTGGTGGAGGTGGGGGTACGTGGCCCAAAATTTGTTCCACAGTTACTGGCCCGCTCGATATTCCAGGACTCATAATCGAAACGGATACGTTCCCAGATCTTACAACGTTGGTAACAGGCAATGTCCACGAGGTCCCGCTACCCGTCAAAATCCCCGTCATCACCGCGCCAGATCTGGGGGCAACGGTGATATTGGCTTGGGACAGGTTTACAACGGGGGAAGCAAAGGTAAATTCGATGGCGGTTGTATACGGGGCATTAACGGCGGTCGCCGTCCAGGTAATCTGTGGAATGGGCGGAACGTGACCTGTAACCATTAGGGTTTGCGGATCGCCGGCAATGCCCGGTCTGGTAATCGAAACGGATACGATACCTGGGGTTGTAACCGAAATTGCCAGCGACCAGGATTGCTCACCGCCAGTCACACTCTCCACATTTACATCACCAGTTACCCCGGTAACGGTAATGTCCCCCATAGCCAGCCCTTCAACAGGGGAGGTAAAAATAAGGTTGATAGCGGTTGTGTAAGGAATGCCGTAAGCCATCGCGCCCCAGGTGATGTCGCCGGCAAGGTTAATCGTCACCGTATAGTCGCCTACCCGCACGGCGGTTATCGTGGTGCTTGCGCCTTCTGGGTAAAATGTCAAATAGTCGTGACTGGCATTCCTAACGAACCATGGCAGGACAAGAATGGCGGCTTCCTTGGCCGCCCGATCCGTATAAACCCCACCAGTGATAATGTCAACGATGGTATCCATGTTGATGCCGATTAGCGCGGCATCAACCAATGCCTTCAACTCTTCCAGGTCGCCGGGAAGATAATTGTTGCAAGAAAGATAGTCAAACCTGCCGACAATATCGCCAAAGTTAACGGCGTTGACACCTTCAATGCCCAAAAGCCCAAAATGCCCCACAGTGATTCCATGCCCGACAAAGTCCCATTCTTCGTTAACCACATTCCATGCGTCCAAAATATAACACAACAGCGAACGCGGAAAAACGAAACCAGGAAAGACTTCCCCGCCAGTAAACCTGCTTTTCATGTTCTGGTATATGTGTAGGATTGCGCTTACTTCCACGCTGGACCCTTGCGCGGAGTACAGCGTAAAAACCACGAGGTACCGGCCCACATCAAGATAGTGGCTGTGGGAGTTGTAGTATGGCGTTCCATCATCGCAGAACAGGTAAAAGTCGTACAGGAACGGATCGTTTTCGATGTCGGCATCGGCCTGCCAGATTTCCATCCTTGCACGGGCAACATCGACAGGAAAGTATATGTTCCAATAGAAGGTTCCCCGGCCGCCGGCATAGGTAACCGGGAAAAGCACGACGTTGCCAGTAACGGTTTCCCCAGAAAGCACGACGATATTTTCGAGGCTACCCCTTGCCACGGCATTAGCCACCCCCCCCCCAACGGCAACGAATGCCGTCACGAAAAGGTTCCACGTGCCCGCGTCCAACTTGATTTCTGTCATGCCTGGGTCGTCCAGCCAGGGTTCGCTAGGATCTCTTGTTAAGATAACTAACTCTTCGTTGCCAGAGGGGGACACGGCTTCGAATTCAAACCTGACAATATCGTTTAGCGGCCAGATCTCTGGCATTATCGTTCGGCCCAAACCCTGTCTGCCAATCGTCAGGGAAAGGATGCCGGTTCGCGTGGGCTCGCCTTCGTCCGTGTCCCGCGCTCCAAAGGGATTTCGGCATCCTGGCAGAGACAGCAAAGCCAAGACGGCAAGCAACAGGGCAAACGCGTTTGCCTTCGACAAAACGTGCGTAGCGCGTGTGTTTACAATCCCCATCAGTTTAACCTCACCTCGAACCTGACGATCCTGCTGTACGGCACCAGTTCGCCGTTTCTATACACCCTGACTATAACCGTTACGTAATGCACCCCTATCCGGTTGCCATGCACAACCGAATTCAGGGTGAGTACTTCCCCGGTGCCAAGCGGGGTTCCACCCCGCCACCATTCGATGCTGGCAAACTGCCCCCCCGGGTCAAGTACGGTAATGGTTGAGGAACCCAATATGCCAAATGTCGGCCCTATGATGTGCGGGGCCGTGTCCTGGAAATCCGCAAAGCTGATTGTGATGTCCCTTGGTGGACGTTCGTCCAGGATCGTCACGGTCTGCGGGTCGGCGGCTATTCCAGACCGGGCAATCGAGACGGATACGGTTCCCGGATTCGCAACGGTAACCACCAAAGACCAGAATATACCGCTACCGGTCAAAACCCCAGGCGTTGCCGCCCCAGTTCCCCCAGTAACATAAATGTCTGCCACAGTCAGCCCATCGACCGTGTCGGCGAAGGCAAAATCTATGGAGGTGGTAAGGGGAAAGCCCTGGGCAATCGCAACCCAGGGGATATCGGGGATCGGCACCGGTTCGTCTAGGACCGTCACGGTCTGCGGCCCGGCGGCTATTCCAGACCGGACAATCGAGACGGATACGGTACCCGGATTTGTAACATCGTTAACAACCAGGGATCGGAATGCCCCGGTGCCAGTCACCCCCCCGATCGCTACACCCCCAGTTACCCCGGTAACGATAATGTCACCGTCTGTCAGCAAGCCATCGACTGGGGAAACGAAGGCAAAATCTATGGCGGTAGTGAGGGGAAAGCCCCGGGCAATCGCAACCCAGGAAATATCGGGGTCCGGTACCTGGTAGTCCAGAACCGTCACGGTCTGTGGCCCGGCGGCTATTCCAGACCGGGCAATCGCAACGTTTATGTCCCCGGGATTTGTAACGGCGCTAACCGCAAGAGATCGGGATGTCCCCGCACCGGACAATCCCCCGCGCGTTATCACCCCAGGGCCCCCAGTAATCGTGATATCGCCCTCATTCAGATCCCCGACTGGAAAGGCGAAAACAAAGTCTATGGCGGTGGTGTAGGGAAAGCCTCGGGCAATCGCAACCCAGGGGATATCGGGGTCTGGCACATGCTCGTCTAGGACCGTAACGGTCTGCGGCCCGGCGGCTATCCCAGGCCGGGTAATCGAGACGGATACGGTACCTGGATTTGTAACGGTAACCGCCAAAGACCGGAATATCCCGCTACCGGTCAAAACCCCAGGCGTTACCGCCCCGGTTCCCCCGGCAACATAAATGTCTGCCACAGCCAGCCCATCGACCGGGAAGGCGAAGGCAAAATCTATGGCGACGGTGTAGGGAAAGCCCCGGGCAATCGCAACCCAGGGGGTATCGGGTTCCGGCAGCACCTGGCCGGCTAGGATCGTCACGGTCTGCGATTCGGCGACTATTCCAGACCGGGCAATCGAAACGGTTATTTCCCCAGGATCTGTAACGGCGCTAACCGCAAGGGATCGGGATGCCCCGGTGCCAGACAAAATCCCGGTCACTATCGCCCCGGGACCTCCGCCAATCGTGATATCGCCTTCATCCAGATCCACAACCGGGGAGGCAAAAACAAAGTCTATGGTGTTGGTGGGAACGCCCCGGGCAATTGCCACCCAGGGGATATCGGGTACCGGCACCTGATAGTCTAGGATCCTCACGGTCTGCGACCCAGTGACTATCCCCGGCCGGGCAATCGAGACGCTTATGTCCCCGGGATTTGTAACATCGGTAACAGCAAGGGATCTGGATGTCCCGGCACCAGTCAAGAGCCCGGTCTCTATCACCCCAAGGCTTCCGCCAATCGTGATATCGCCTTCATACAAATCCTCGACCGGGAAGGCGAAAACAAAGTCTATGGCGACGGTGCGGGGAAAGCCACGGGCAATCGCAACCCAGGGGGTATCGGGTTCCGGCATCTGATGGGCCAGGACCGTAATGGTCTGTGCCCCAGTTGCAATCCCTGGCCGGGTAATCGAAACGGTTATTTCCCCGGGGCTTGTAACGGCGGTAACCTCAAGGGATCGGGATGTACCGGTGCCAGTCAAACTCCCGGTCACTACCGCCCCAGGGCTTCCGCCAATCGTTATATTGCCTTCATCCAACTCCTCGACCGGGGAGGCAAAAACAAAGTTGATGGCCGTTGTTGTCGGGCTACCAAACGGAACCGCAATCCAATGAATCTCGGAACGTTCCCACCTGGCATACAGGGTGGTATTAGCCGTTGGGCGAAAGGGATAGTTCTCTGGAAAACTAGCCCACGGGCCAGAGGGCTGGGTACTCCACCCAACGAAATGATACCCTGGCTTTAAAAGCCCCCCAACTCCAGGAAGCTTCGTATCGAGGTTTCCCGCCGATACGTGTTGCGGGGGAGGGGGGGAACCTTCTGTTGCACCGTTGGCATCGAAGGTAACGGTAAAGGTTGTCCCGATCGGTTTCCACTGGGCGAACAGGGTTATGTTGTCGATAGGTATAAACCTACCGCCAGCCGAAAAGGAATTTCCCGAACCATCGGCATAGGTGTTCCAGCCGGCAAAAACATAATCCTGCTTTGAAAATGGAAAGTCAAACCCAAACTCGTTGGGAAGCCAAATAAGCCGCCCCGCAGGCTCGTTTTCTTTTTTCTCGGAGTCACCCCCCACCGCATTCTCGCCGCCGTTGAAATCGAAAGTGATAGTGAAGTTGTTACCGGCAACCCATCGCGCGTACAGATACAGCCTTATGGAACCGCTGCTTTGCAAAGGAATATTTCTTAGAAAGAAGGTACAGTAGTTGTTGCAAGCGTCGCCGCAGTTGCAGTTCGCGCCGCAACCGCAGTCATTTCCAAATTCCGGTGGACCCTCGGGCGATGTGGCCCAACCACCAAAGAAAGGAAGATCAGGGGGGGGGGTAAACTCGATTTGGATTGGGCTTAGCCTTGCATTGATGGTAAAAGTATACTCTCTTTCTATGTATTCCGTGTCGTCAGCATATCTGTTGGCGTTGTAGATCACGGTGAAAGTATAGGGGTTCCATCTTGCATACAAATTTATGGTATCCCCTACCCTTGTTACCAGCCTTCGAACGCTTTCCCCATTTTTAGGTTCCCAGTACCCATAGGGAGCACCAAGTCCAGGCGTTATTGCCCAACCAAGAAAGTCATGGCGCACACGCTCGACGTTTTTCAGTTCTTGGTTTGTCCCGTATCTGCGGACGGAATACGCCCTTCTGGGGTTTCCGGTGTCGTCATGATAGTGATAGACTATCGTATACGTTGGCCACCCTATCGGTCCGCCCAGATCGTTGCAGGACGTAAAACCCACCGCCAACGCGGCAAGGAAAAAACAGGCGGCATACCGTAACGAATTTCCGTCTCGCATCCTACATCCCCCTTAACCTAAAACGGTGGGTAAACCCAACGGAAAGCTTGCCGTTGATCGCGTTGATCGACGAGAAGTCCGTTCGCAGGGTGTAGGAAACATCAAACATATCGTTTATGCTAAAACCTGTGGTAAAATCCGCCAGTGGTCCCCTTCTGATATCGGCAAGGCCATAGAAGGTGTGCCTGGCAATAAGGAAGCCGCCGCCTATGCCTATGTACCAACCGCCCCAGGAAAAAGGCAGGAAGAAGGCGTAGTGGACGAAAGGGTATACCGAAAAATAGCCCATCCCTTCGGTGCCGCTTATGAATCCCAGATCGCAGCCCAGCCTAATGAACGAAAAAGGAAGCGGCGCAAGGGTTGCGTGTAAGGTACCTATAGTCCAGGGAGCGGCAAATGAGGTGCCAACGGAAACGCCAACGCTCCATAACCTTGCCGGATCATCGAACATGTTGGCGATCCACCTCTGGCGACCCAGGGCGGCAATCCGTCCAGACGCACCAAAATAATCGGTAAGCAGTATGGCTATCTCCGCCATCAGATTTACGCCGTCGGTGATAGTCCCGTAACCCCTGCTGGCCCCCGCAAGCGGGTTGCCGTCTTCGGTATGGAGTATCTGGGCCGCAAAGGTATTTATGCCCCCAAAACCACGTATTTCCACGGAAAAGACCAGATCGGCATCGGCCGACCGTCCTATCTCCGTAATAACCCCTGGCAACTCCTCGTCTGGGGCGGCCTCGTCCTGGGCGACAGCATCACCCAACAACAATTCCAGCAACCGCTCCAACGCCGCATCCATGGCATCGGTTACGCGAATTTCCCATCTGCTCAGCGCCGCCCGCATGACCGAGGCCCTTGGAAGCACGGCATATTCGCCGGTGTTGGCAAGTTCTATGGCAAGGATTTGCAGAAGTGTTTCCATATCGTGCGACTCTATCTCGCTGGACGCAAAGTGATTCTGCAAATATGTCTCGGCACCCTCGACTGCCGTACCCAAAGGGGCGATTGCCAGGCGTGGAAGTTGCCCCAAATCGGGTCGTCTAAGAGTGTCCGCAACCAAATTTCTTGCCATCGAAGATATAAAGCCACGGGCTTCCCAAATGTTACGGTAAGCACGATAATATCCCGTTACCAGTTGGAGTGTGTTGACACAGACTACCGTTGCAATCACAAGCTTTCTATTGCCAAGCTGTCGCACATGCCCAGAGATAACATAGTCGGCACCTATCATTCGGCCTATCTCGGCGATTATATCCGAATCGGTAAAGGCGGCCATCTGGAACAGTCGCTCGTAAACGACGGCCCTGACCCCGCTGGGAAGTGGAACCACGCTAAAGGCATCCAGAATCTCCTGTTGGGACGAAAGAATATTCGCTATGACCTCGCCATCACCACGCACCCCCCCGGTGAAAGGAAGTATGCCAACAATTGGCCTTGTCTGAGAATCAACCTGTGCAACTGCAATACAAGCGGAGATGATAAGCAAAACTGCAACAAAAAGATTTTCCTTCACAACCATCCTTAATAATGCATGAACGCCGCCTAGGATTAAGCAGCGTCCCTTGCATTATACGCGATGTTTGTGAAAACATTCAACCAGCAGGTGCAAATGCGAATTTTGTTGTATCGTTTACTTGCTTTTCATGATCTCGACACCGTTCCAACCGGCGGGCGGCGGGCTGGACGCATAGTCCGCGCAGCGACGATACATGCTTTCCGCATTGGGATCCTTTGCCAACAGGCGATACACCTCCTTGAACTTTTCGGCGGCATCGCGGAAGGAACGGCTATAGTACAACTCCATCGCCTCGTTGTGCAGGGGCCATGCCGATGCTTCCGCCGTGGTCAGGGTGCGCTTTACGGTATAGATCTTCACGCCCTTGGTCTTACCCTTTACGGCTACCGTGTCAAGCAGCCTGAAGTTAAGCGGCTCTGTGATTTTCGTCCGCCGCAGCTCGGTGTAGACGTACTCGGAGATCAGCAACTCGGAATGGTAGGTCTTGGTCAGGCCCTCCATCCTGGAGGCAAGGTTTACCGAATCGCCTATTACGGTGTAGTCCATCTTGCGTTCGCTGCCGATGTTGCCGACGGTCACCTCCCCGTAGTTTATGCCCACGCCGATATGGAATTCCGGTTTACCCATACTGCGCTGCTTGGCGTTGAAGACATTGACAGCGTCGATCATGTCCAGACCGGCAAGCACGGATTGCAGGGCATCGTCCTCGTGTTTCCCAGGCGCACCCCAGAACGCCATGATCGCGTCGCCGATGTACTTGTCCACAACCCCCTTGCGGTTGTAGATGATATCAACCTGCCCGGAAAAATAGCGGTTAAGCGAATTTACGAGATCGTCCGGAGCCATGCCTTCGGAAATGGTGGTAAAGCTGCGTATGTCGGAAAACAGAATGGAAAGATTGCGGTTGTCGCCCACGAGCATCTTTTCGGGCGAGGCGAAAAACTTTTCGATTACGTCCTTGGGAACGTATTTTTGGAAGATATGCCGTATGCGTTCCTCTTTCTTCCCCGCCAGCACCGCGTCAAAGGCATAACGCTTGATCTGCCCATAGGCGCTGTCCAATTCGCCAAGCATTCGGTTGAAGGTAGAGGCCAGAACGCCGGTCTCGTCCTGGTATTCGACCTCCACCCTCGCCGACAGATCCGCCGACTTGATTATCCCGTCCATGGTTTTGACCATACGGCTTAGGGGGCTGGTGAGCCTTCCGGACATTATGACCAGGAAGATCGAGATTATTATGACGGCAACGACCAGGGTGATAAGGGCCTGTCTTGTTATGCGATTCGCGTCCTGGTAAAACACGTCGTGATGTTCGCTTATAATAACGAACCATTCAAATGGAACGAAAAAGAACGACTGAAAGACCCTTCTTTCCCCACCGATGACGGCATCCTGAAGCCCAGGGTTTTCCGCGCGAAGCTGCTGCATTACCAGTTCCCTTTCGGCCTCAAGCAAAGACACCGGGCCTGTTGACATGGCGATGTTCCCCGCGTTGTCAAGGGCGAATATGCGTTCTGTGGCGCTAAGGACAATGCTCTGGGCGTACAATTCCACCGCTATCTGTGCAGCCTCTACCATGTCCGGCCTGCCGGCAAAATTGTTCTCGACAAGCAAAGACCATTGGTTGTCTGCATATTTTTCCAGTTCCCCAAGCTTAAAGCCCAGGAATTCCCTGGCAAGGCGCGTTACGCCGTTTACTGCGTTAAAGTATGACGCGGCCTGTGCAAGCGCAAGCGTTGCGACAACCAGGGGAAGCACGACCAGAAACATCTTCAGTCGGATTTTCATATGCTAACTGGAACTCCTATAGGAAAATATCTGTACGCACTACAATTATATTGGAGCCGGTGCCAGTTATGCAAGGACTTGTTTCAAGGCGGGGGAATGAAAACACCCCGCCACACAGACGGCAGGGCGTTTTACAGTCGCTCAAACTAATTATTAAACGAAGACCACGGTATAACCGGGTTTTCGCCCACCGTAATGGGCAGAACACCCGTCGTATAACCATCGATGCTGACCCTGTACTCCCCAGGGAACGGCACGTTCTGTATGGTCACGGTAAGCTGGCCGCCGTGCTGCACGGTACCTTCCGCGCTGCCGCCGCCAGGTACCAGCGCCACCAAAACGTTGTCTCCGACCGATGCCGGAACACCCGTAACCGTGATAATCACCGGGCCAGTGGGGTTGCCGAAAAGCTCGCCTGGGCCTTGCCCGTCGGTTTCGCGGGAGCTTGCCGTTATCGGGCAGCCAGACAGCGCCAGCGCAAGGCCAAGCACCGCAAGGCCAAGCGGCAGTCTCAAAAGGTTCTTTCTCATTCCGCTCCTCCTTCTTCTTCAGCCACAGGGGCTTCCGGTTCGGGCGTGGGAGCCGGAGCCGGAGCGACAGCCGTTGGCGCGGGAGCAGGCGCAACCGTTCCGTTGGCGGCACGGCTGCCGGGCCTGAACGTCAAAGTAATGTCCACGTCCGGCGCGTCGCCGCCAAAGACCATGCCCCTAAGGCCAAGGCCCACGGTTATGGCTTCCGTCGGGGTAACGGTCATGCCGATGCCCGATGACACCCTGTTCACGCCGGTAATGCCCCACGAAGACCTAAGCGCCGGGTACATGTCGTCCCCGCCGATTTCGGCCCAGTAAGTCCAGTCCAGAACCCTAAGGCCGGCGCCAGCAAAGAAGACGAATACGTCGTTCAGACGTAGCCTTGCGCCCATGTCCACGCCGCCCCTTACGGTAATCCACCTGTCCCAGGGAGCAACCCAGGACACCGTGCCGCCGTACCATTCGTTGGATCTAAGCGTCATTCCCGCGTCCAAAGTCGGGCGCAGGCGCAGCGACAGCATTCCGAATTCCATGTCGCGGCGAAAGTAGGTGTTAAGGCCAAAAGCCATCATACCGTGCCGCCGGTTGGTGAACTCGTTATCCACAGAGGTGTCCCCGGGTTGCGGAGCCGGCCAGGTGCCGCTGTACGATTCCCAGTCGGGGAACGTGCTGCCGAACCGCAGGGCAAAGCCCATAAGCGAGTTGTCGCCAAGGCCAATCCTTGCGCCGGCCGAGGCTTCCAGAAAAGCGTTGGCCGTAAGCTGCTCGGTGTAGGCGAAGTCCGAAGCCTCATGGTCGCGGGTGAACGAGTCGGCGAACCTGTAGCCGACCCTGACCCAAGGGGCCAGCGCATCCAGCTCCATACCCCAGGTCAACGCGATCGAGGGGCCGCCATGCATTCGCCTTTCGGTAAGGCTCCAGTCCTCGTGACCGCCGGCGTTGGAATGGTCGATCTCGGAACGGGCCGTGTCGCCGTTCATGGCGGCGTCGATGCGAAACCCCATGCCGGCAATCCCAAAGAGCAGGGCCAGATTGCTCTGCCAGTCGCCGCCCCAGTAGCTCAGGCTAGGCGACTGGCCGGCGGCGTTTTCAGAGGTGGAACCGCCGCGCATGTCCACAAGCCGGCCCCCGTAGTAAAAGGCCAAGTACAGCGGGCCAAAGTTCCTTGCCAACCCGAGATTGATTCCCCTTGCACCCGTTGTGGATGCGAAAACGAGGGAATCCAAATCTGGATTGTGGAACCTGACATTGATGAAGGTGTCGCCGTCCGCACTGAACAGCCCGCTGCTGTGGCGGCTGTCGATGCTCAAACCCGGCACCACGTCAAGACCGCTAATGCCAGAAAGACCGCTTCCCGCCGGCGGCGCAGGGCGCACGCCAGGCGGGGGATCGACACCGGGCGGCACGGTGTTCCCAGGCGACTGCGCCCAGACCGTGCCCACCGTAGCCGCGGCTATGGCAAAGAGCAGTACGATTCTCTTTATCATGCAAATTTTCTCCTTAAAAAGTCGCGGTGTTAGGGTCCCCGCAAGACCTGTTGATGCGGGCCATTAAAACCCGCCGCCCCGTTATGGGAGGCGGCGGGTTTCGCCGGCCGGTCGCCATGGCCGCCCGCGGCCCGTATGGTTACGGAACCGCGGCGCGGCACAGGGCAAGGCCAATGCGTCAGTCCGTTAGGGCGCCGTAACGTTAACCTGCGGGATTATGCTGCTGTTCAGATCAGACAAAATTGGAGAAGTGAACCGTAGCGTATGCGTTTCGTCATCGTGAACCGTTACACTTTGCGTAAAAACTCTTCCTCCTCCCAGCACATTGTTCCACCAGTTGGCAACCGATACGGGAGTCGAATACCACGTCACTGGAAAATCATCATCATCATAGAGGCGGAAAATGTCTATTGGTGGAGAAGATAGCGCATGGCTAAAGGTCGCTACCAATTGGTTGCCGATGACCCGCACGTCCCAAGAAATGTTGGTTGCGCTCCCTACATTGTTCTGAACAATCACCGAGCGACCTAAATCACCGTACCACCATGGGGCCTCAGCCAATCTCTCAGAATCACTCTGGATCATAAGCGTACGCGGGGCGAAGCTTGCCAAGGCATTGTTGATCGTTACCGACCTCTGCCAAAGTCTGTTGTCGCTACCAGCCACGGCTTGGAAGCTGCCAAGGGCTACCCCTGTCGGCGAACCAGGTACAGCCGCACCCCCGAGCAGAGGAACGTAGTAGATCTGGAAGTCCGCCTCAACCAAGTTTGCGACCGGCTCGTTGAAGGAGAAGATGAGCTGGGTGGTGTTCGCAGGGTCGTTGACCTGTACGTTCCAGCTAATACCGGCAGGCGGGGGCAGGGGGTTGTTCTGTACGATTACCGAGGTGAAATTACCACTGGGCTGCGAAGACGGCGGGTTGGACGTATTTGCATGCCCAACCGGTGCAATGCTGGGATGGGTGATCACGATAAGCACATTCCCGTCTATTGCACCATCCTGGTAGAAGGTTACGTCGGTAATCGGGAGCGTCCACAACCGGCCGTTGCCGGTCAGGGAGTTTGTCGACCACTCTATTTGGGCCGTGCCGTTGGCAATACCGATGTGACCGATGTCAAGGTCGGTAACAGGGCTGGTAAAGTGGAAACTAAGCGCAGTCGTAACGCGGTCGGTATGGGTGGGAACGACGGACCAGTAAATGGTGTATTCGGTGGGGGTGTCAGAGATATTCGATATCTGCTGAGATGCCGGGGTAACCCCTTCCGCATTAATCGCGACAAATACACTCCCAGTGCCGTACAATTGGTTGACGGTTACGTTTCCAAGCGCCAGTGTCCACAGTCGACCACCGCCGGTCATGGCGCCGGCCGTTACCTGGGCCGTGTTGTTGGCCACGAAAACGTTGGCGTTGGTAAGGCCGGAAACAGGCTCATCAAAGTTGAACCTTATCGCGGTCGTAACGCCGCCGGTCTGGATGAGCGTGTAACTCCAGTCGTTGAGCACGGCGCCGGTGCCGTCCCCAATGTACCTTACATTGTGAGGCTGCGGGTTAACACCGTTCACGTTATTGATGACAACTTGAACATAAGCATCCCACTGCAATGACCACCATTCGTAACGGACGCTTACATCGGTAACCGCCAGAGACCACAGCGTGCCGCTGCCAGTAAGGGCACCCGTTGTTACCGAAGCGCCTCCGTCGCGTACCACGATGTTTGCCGGGGCCAGGTTAACCGGCTGACTAAAGGTAAAGTCCAACGCCACCGTGCGGCCCTCATCGTTGAGGCGCGACGCTACGCCAGCCGTGATATTCAAGCCGCTGCCATCGTCTACTTGCACAGTGTGCGTGGCCGTGATAATACCAGCTTGGTTAATGGCAATCTGCACGTCCCCAGGGCTTGTTACGCCGGTAACGGGAATCGTCCACAGCGTTCCGCTGCCCGAAAGCCCGGACACCGGTGCCACCACCGAACCGCCCGCGTCGCGAATCGAGATGTTTGCATGGGCAAGCGTAACCGGCTGGGCAAAGCTAAGAACGATGGCCGTCGTCACGCTGGTGTCCTCGTTAATGGCGGCGGTCGCAATCCAGTTCACATTCCCGCTGCTTACGGGGACGCTTCTGCCGACAAGGATACCTCCTTCATAGATCGGCCCTCCACCGTCGTTCGCTATCGGTGCAATACCCGCTCTGTTAATCGCGACGCGCACGTCTCCATCGCGCACCACGGTAATGGGCAGCGACCACAGCGTGCCGAAGCCCGTCAGGACGGCACCCGGGGCTACTGTTACTTCGCCAGTAATGGATTCGATCTGGATGTCGCTGGCCTGCAGATCCACCGGGGTTCCAAACTTAAAGGTGATGGCCGCGGTGGCCCCGGCATGATCAGTGGTATCCAAAACCCAAGTAGTGGCGGTAACACCAGACACGTCTCGTGGAATGGGGTTAACGCCAGTGCGGTTCACCACGATCTGCGGGTCGTCCGTCGGCAGGGGGGTAAAGGTAACCGGCACGAACCAGTAGTTTCCGCGGGCCTCTGGGGGGGAAGTCACCGCATAGGTGCTGGTGGTAACAAACCTGATCTGGTTTGCCGCCAGAGTGGGAATCTGAACAGTGTTTCCCGACGTATCCACAAAGCCCAGCACGATTCCGCCTTCTGCGGCATTGAACGTCAGGTCAGTCGCTGGTAAGGCAAGCTCTACGCTCACGGTTGGGGGGAAGGCAGCGTCTGCATCCCCCAGCTCAAATATCCCAGCCCTGTCAATCGAAATCCCCACGCTTCCTGCCCGCTCGACTTCAACGTCCAGCAGCCACAGGTTGTCGGTTCCCCTCCTGACACCCAGCAGGGTTGCGGCACCGATGCCTTCATGGATTTCGATCTCGCTGGCGACAAGATCGGCAACGTTTATGGGAAACATAGGGGTGCCAAAGCTTAACAAAATGACGTTTGCGGCGTCCATACCAGCCGCCCACTCAATCAGGTTAACATTTGTTCCATCAGGAGCGCCAAAAGTGCCACTGGCCGGATTCGGCAGAATCCCAGGCCTGTCAATGGAAACATGCACCGTGCCGACCTGCTCGGTGGTAACCTCCAACGTCCAGAACCTCCCGGTATTGTCGCGCGACATCGCCAAGTCGCCCTTTGTTACGGCACCCGTCAGGTCGGTTACCAGAATGTCGTCGATGTCCAGTTCCGGAACGGGAACGGTAAACCGGAACTCGATAATGCTGTCGGCAATATCGAACCTTGTCTGCCATGTGTTAAGACCAACAGTCTGGGTGCGCGCCTCCTGCACGATCCCCGGCCTTTCAATCCATACCCTTATGGTTCCTTCGGTAAGGGGGACGACTTCCAACGACCAGAGCCTTCCGCTGCCGGTAAGGTTCTCCGTGCGCTGCACCGAGCCGATGCCGTTCTCTATAAAGATCTGGTCCGTGGTAAGCTCGGTAATGGCCTCATCAAAGTTGAACCGGATTGCCGTGGTAACCGGTGTGGTGACGGTGATCGTCACGCCCAATCCTTGGGTGCCGGCGCTTATTACCGTGGGCCTGCTGGAAATGCCGCTTCTGTTGATCGCGATCTCAATGTTTCCCTCGCGCATCACGCTAATCGGCAAGGTCCACAGCCTGCCGCCGCCGACGGGATCACCGGCGATTTCCACCGAACCGGGGCCGCCCGCGGCGACAAGAACGATATCTTCCCTGGTTAACTCGTCCACCGGGGCGTTGAACCTGATGTTAATCGCCGTGGTGTTGTCCGCGTCGTCGGCCTCGGCCGACCAGGCAATGTCCGGGGTAACCTCGGTGGGGCAGCCAGTCAAAACCAGGGCCGTCACCAAGCCGAATGCCAGTAATACCGCTGGCATTTTCCAAAAACCTCTTCTACTCATCTTGGAATCCTCCTTCCAAAATTCTTGTCGCAAACCTCCCCCATCCAAAACATACATGAGTAACACCCAGTGGCTTAAGCCTGTTTTAGTCTAAATGAGGTTTACATTGACAACTATATTAACCGTGCCTCCGCAGCACGCGGTCAATTCCCCGTTAAAACCTAAACACGTTCTGCATACTAATTTCCTTCTTTATACGGACGGCCCGACTAAGTCGACCCCGATCACGAGAAACTATGAAAATTCAATGCTGATACTCGAACGACAGGCTAAACCACGACAACACACATTTTCCAAACATCAACGCATAACCAATAATGCCCTAACAAAACATTGATTGTCAAGCACCATTTGAAACTTTTATGATTTTTCCTAGACCACAAGAATAGTACAATGACAAATATACGGAACATTTTAGCTGACAACCTTAGGGAAAACCGCCGAAAGCGTGGTCTTTCTCAAACAAAACTTGCGGAAAAGGCAGGAATTTCGACCCAATACATTGCCATGATTGAACTTTCCAGGCAATTCCCAACGCCCGAAGTGCTTCAGAGGATAGCCACCGCCTTTGATATTGAAGCCCACGAATTGTTCGCCGTGCCGCCTTCACCAGAAAGTTCCATGGAACGGCTTCACAAAGACATAATTTGCGAGGTTAGGCAGGTAATTGTCGAGGAGTTGGAAAAAGCCCTTGCGTATAAACACAAAGGGTGAAAAATTTTGACTCTGAAATGTATAATCTGGCAGTGCGACCGTGACAGTCACGCCCGTTCCTTGGGTGCCGGCGGTTATAACCTGCTGGAGCCGCGCATCACGATGCATACAGTGACAAAGTCGTGGGATATGTTGTATTATATGCATCGTGGAGAACAGAAAACACACGCCTGCCCATCGAGGTACCACGAAACGAAGTACCGTTACTGCACACAATGCCGTAGCGGCACATAGTGCCGTAGCGGCACGCAGTGCCGTAGCACTCTGCGGCATTGGTACCGAAAAGGCCGTATCAAACGAACTCAAGAAACTGGACATCTCCGTCATCGAATCGGGCTTTGGCAGGGTGCGTTTCCACGCGGATACGACCGGGCTGTACCGCTCCCTTATGGGGCTGCGGGCCGCCGACCGCGTGCTGTTGGAAATAGGCCAGTTTCATGCCGCCGACTTTGACGCGCTGTTCGACGAAACAGGGGCCGTTGCCTGGGAAAAGCTGGTGCCGGCGCATCTGGGCGTAAAGGTCGCCAAGGTCCGCGCCAACCGTTCCAGGCTAAGGTCGGAAACAAGCATACAGGCAATGGTTCACAAGGCGGTGGCGCAACGGCTCTGTAGGGCCTATTCCCTGGTAAGGCTCCCAGAAACGGACACGGCGGCGGAACTAAGAGTATATATAGAAAAAGACATGGTTTCGCTGCTGCTGGACCTAAGCGGGGACCCGCTTTTCAAGCGCGGTTACCGAAAGAAAGGCGGCATCGCCCCCCTGCGCGAAACCACGGCCGCCGCATTGCTTCTGCTTTCGGGCTGGAAGCGCAAATACCCCCTGTATGACCCCTTCTGTGGATCCGGAACCATCCTGGCCGAGGCGCAAATGTACGCCTGGGACATGGCCCCTGGTCTTGGCAGGGATTTCGCGATAAGCAAGCTGCTAATCGCGGACGGCAAGATCGAGGAAAAGGTTCGCGATGAATTCCGTGCCAAGATAAATTACGAACGCAGAATCCGCATCGCCGGCAGCGACGCGGATATCGATGCCGTAAGGCTTGCCACGGCAAACCTTTGGGCCGTTCGGGACATTGCCGATGATGGCATTCACGGGAACGATGTTTCCGCGAACAAGATTCCAGAGCTGCGGCAAGCCCCCATGGACAAGGCACAGTCGCTTTTCGAGACCGACGAAACCGATGAAACCGCCGGCTTTATCGTTACCAATCCCCCTTACGGAAAGCGGCTGGGGAATCAGGCGGAATCGCAGCGTGTTTATGCGGAAATGGCGGTGCTAACCAGGAACTTCCCCGGCTGGAAACTCGCCGTAATCTGCGATCACCCTGGTTTCGAGTCTTTTTTCGGCAGAAAGGCGGATTCCTGCCGCGAAATAAGTAACGGTCCCGATCCGTCGTACTTTTTCCAGTATGGGAGGTTATAAGGTGTCCTCTGCGATTAAACACGAAAAAAGACGAGACGAGATTCTGACAAAGGCCCTTGACGTTTTTGTCGAGGAGGGTTTCGAAAACACCACATTCCAGAAAATAGCCGATCGCTGCGACATTACCCGCACGACCCTGTACATATACTTCAAAAACAAGAAGGACATCTTCAATTACAGCATCAAGCTGCTTCTGGAAAAAGTAGAGGGAGGCATTCGGCTTACCCAGTCCGACACGTTGCTAAGCAGCGTGGAAAAAATCACCAAGGTTCTGCTGGACATACTTGGACACCTAGAGGAAAACCGAAAGCTGCTTTACGTTATTCTCGATTATCTTCTGCACATGTCCAAGACCAACGTCGATCCCGGAAAAAGGGTCCGCCGTCGCACGATTAGGCTGCGGCATATACTGGCATCACTTGTAATCGACGGAATCAAGACCGGCGATATAAAACCCGTCAGCGTCAAAACAGCCGGGGACTTTCTTTACGGTTTCATCGATGCCGCCATATTCCGGCTGGTCGTGTTGCGACAAGAAAACCTAGGCGAACTGCGTAAAACGGTCGGTTTTGCCGTCAAGCAGTTCGCAACCAGTCAGTAAGTCTCTATCTAAGTTTTTTCCTGCGTTTGCGCCGCCTATTGCGCTCGTTCGCCTTTTCCTCTGCGGTCTTTGTCGTCCTGTTCTTGCCCTCTCGCCATTCAAGCGAGGGACCGCCTTCGGGATAGACCCGCACGGGCTCATGGCCAGGCATTCGCGAGGCGACAATCATCCAGATCACACCAAAGACGATCATTAAGAAGCTTAGGATCTGTCCCGTGGAAAAGCTTAGGATTGGGCGAACATAGGCGGGCAAACCGGTTCTGCCGAATTCCAAGATAAAGCCCAAGGCCGCATCCGGCTCGCGAAAGTATTCGACAAAGAAACGAAAAACGCCGTAACCCATAAAGTACAGGCCGACAAGAAACCCATTGAAGGGCTTACGGTTGCGAAAGAACCAGATAATGGCCCACAGCACTATGCCCTCAAGAATCATCTGGTACAACTGGGAAGGATGCCGGGGCAGATTCGCCATCCCGTCGAAAACAAATGCGCCGGTCTGTTCGGCGGCCTCAAGCACCCATGCCTCGGTCGCCGGAATGGGCCTGGCATTGGGGAAAATCATTCCAAGCGGGCCTGTCGTAACCCTGCCGTACAGTTCCCCGTTGATAAAATTCCCCAGCCGCCCAAAGGTAAAGCCAAGTGGAATAGCCGCCGCATACATGTCGCCGATTTCCCTAAAATTGAAACGCTTGACCCTGGCGTACAGAACCACCGCAAGAAGGCCGCCAAGCGCACCGCCGTGATAGCTCATCCCCTGCAAGCCGACAAAGGCCCCGTCACGGAATGGCCAAAAGATAAGCCAAGGGTGCATTAAATAGAAATTGGTCGTGTCATAAACGAGCGCGGAAAAAATCCTTGCCCCAAGCAGCAACCCAAGTATGCCCCAGGTAAACAGCGAGTACAATTGGTCCTCTGTCATGGGAAAACGCCTTTCCTTTAGCTGGCGGCGATACAAAAGGAACGCCGTGGCAAAGGCGAAAATGTACATAAGCCCGTACCAGCGAAACGGAAGCCCCGGAATAATCTCTGGCCTAAGCCAAGAGGGAAAGTCTATAGCCATTAGCTACTCCCATGACAGTGCTTGTATTTTCTGCCGCTTCCGCAAGGGCAAGGCTCGTTGCGCCCAACCTTGGGCTGGCTCCTAACCACCTGGGCACCCTGCGGATTGCTCGCGTTCGCCGTCGGGGATGCCCCCCCGCGTCCACCACCCCCATGGGCGGCGGCACCAAAGGCACCCATGCTGCTGTGACTCGCCGACTGCGAAGTGGCAATCGTCCTGGACGGCCTACGGGCATCGGGCGGCCCAACCTGAATTCGTATCAGATGCATACGGGAGGCGATTTCCTTGCGTATGTCATCGATCATTCGGTCGAAAATCTGGAAGCCTTCCACCTTGTATTCGGTAAGGGGGTTCTTCTGCGCGTAATGTCGCAGATACACCGCCTCGCGAAGGGCTTCCATGTTTTCAAGATGATCCAGCCACTTGCGGTCAACGGCATGAAGATAGCTATCCCTTACTATCATGTTCAGATAGTTGGTGCCGATGAGGGCATCCTTCTCGTCAATATCCTTTTCAAGCTCGGCCAGAATGTGTTTCTCCAGGGCCTCGGAATTCTGGGTTTCGGCGTCCGCCGCAAGGGTGTAGCCGAACTTCGTGCGAAGCTGGTCGGTAATGTTGCTTACGGCCAGCGTCTGATCCTGCCTCTGGGTCTGGTTGAACTCCTCGATCATGCTGCCGACCATGAAGGCCGTCGCGTCGTTCACGCGCTTTTTCAGATCCTCGTCAAGAAGAATCGCGTCCCTTTGCTCGTAAATAAACTTGCGCTGCTGGTTCAGCACATCGTCGTATTCAAGAAGGTGCTTGCGAATGTCGAAGTTCCGTTCCTCGACCTTTCGCTGGGCGTTCTCGATGCTCTTGCTAAGCCAGGGATGGTAGATAGGCTCGCCCGGCTCCATGCCGATTCGGGTCATAAGCCGCTTCATTTTCTCGCCACCGAAAAGCCGCATCAGCTCGTCGTCCATAGATATGAAGAATTTGGATCGCCCAGGATCCCCCTGCCTGCCGGAACGCCCGCGAAGCTGATTGTCGATACGGCGACTTTCGTGCCGCTCGGTACCGATTACGTACAGACCGCCAAGGGATTTCACTTCCTCGTAGTCCTTTCGCCACTTCTCGTATTCCTCGCGAAAGATCGCAGAGTACTGTTCCGGGGTGGCCCCAGTTCCGGCGCGTTTACGGGCGCGGTGTTCGGGGTTTCCGCCAAGCTTTATGTCCGTACCGCGGCCGGCCATGTTGGTCGCAATGGTAATCGAACCTTTCGCACCGGCCTCGGAAATGATAAGGGCCTCGCGGCCATGGTTCTTGGCGTTAAGCACCTCATGACGCACGCCACGACGGGTAAGCAGGGAGGAAATCTTCTCGGACTTTTCTATCGAAACCGTACCGATAAGCATGGGCTGGCCCTTCTTGTGGGCCTCGGCAATCTCGTCGCATAGGGCCTTGTACTTGTCGGCCTCGTTAAGGTACACAACATCGTTCTCGTCCTGACGGGCCACGGGAAGGTTCGTGGGGATTACCACGACCTCCAGCTTGTAGATCTTGGCGAACTCGGAAGCCTCGGTGTCGGCGGTACCGGTCATGCCGGATATTTTCTTGTAAAGCCGGAAGTAGTTTTGGAAGGTAATCGTCGCCAAGGTGCGGTTGCGCTGGGCGATCTTGATTCGCTCCTTGGCCTCGATTGCCTGATGCAGACCATCCGAATAGCGTCTTCCGTGAAGGATACGGCCGGTGAACTCATCGACAATCTGTACCTGCCCGTCCTGCACCACGTAATCGACATCTATCTGGAAGATCTTGTGGGCCTTGAGCGCCTGGGTAAAGTAATGGATGTACTCGAAGTTTTCCTCGTCAACGATTGCGCTATCGTTTTTGATTAAGCCCCGCTTGCGCAGGATCGTCTCGATGGTGGTAAGCCCCTGGTTGCTGAACGACACGTTCTTGTTTTTCTCGTTGATTTTGTAATCGCCGACAACCTCCTCCCCCTGCGCCTCGTCCGGGTATTCGCCGTTTTCCTTTTTCTTTACTTCCTGCAAGCCGCCAAGCAGCTTGTCAACCTCGGAAAACTTGTGGGTGTCGTCCTCCGCCGCCCCGGAAATGATCAGCGGGGTACGGGCCTCGTCTATAAGAATCGAGTCGATTTCGTCCACTATGCAGAAGTTATGCACACGCTGCACGCGACTATCCAAATCACGGTGCATGTTGTCGCGCAGATAGTCGAAGCCGAACTCGTTGTTGGTGCCGTAGGTAATGTCGCAGGCATAGTTTTCCTTGCGCCTTGCGTTATCCATGTCGGAAAGAATCGTTCCCACGCTAAGGCCCAGATAACCGAAGATCGGTCGCATCCATTCGGCATCGCGGCTTGCCAGGTAATCGTTTACCGTGACAACATGGACACCTTTGCCCGAAATGGCGTTAAGATAGGCCCCGGCAACGGACATAAGGGTCTTGCCCTCGCCCGTCTTCATCTCGACGATTTTACCCTGGTGCAAAACGATGGAACCAAGCACCTGCGAGTCATAGGGCCGCTCGCCCAGGCACCGCCGCGCCGCCTCCCGCGCCAGGGCGAAGGCCTCTGGCAGAAGACGATCCAGGCTTTCGCCGCCGTTGAAACGTTCCCTAAGCGACGCGGTTTGCTTGGGGAATTCCTCGGCGGGAAGACCCAAGGCCCAGGGTTCCTTTTCGTTTACCAAGTGCAGTATCGGCAATAGTGCCTTCAGGTCCCGTTCGTGTTGGGATCCGAACAGGGCCTTGATAATTTTGTCCACCATAGGGTGTCATGGTAGCGGAAAAAGGGCGGATTTACAAGTACGTGGCCGGGCCGCCTTTTTTCCACATCTTTCCAGACATTTCCACACCTTTTCAATGACTTTTCCATGACTTTTCCACGTTTTTTTCCTCAATGTCCTTGATTTAATACCACTGTTTGCACTAAAATCCATACAGTACCAAGAGTGCCCTGGCATCCGTGGTTCCGCCAATTAGTAAGTGCGTGCGATAATATTATTTGGTAAGATATGGAGGGCTAGGGCAACACAGTTTGGTACAATTTTTCAGGGAGGTTACGTATGGAGGGCATGAAATATTGCATCGTACGGACGTATTCGGCAGGCGTATTTGCTGGTTACATCGAATATCGCAAGGACCAGGAAGTCGTGCTTAGGGAGGCACGGCGCATCTGGTACTGGGAGGGCGCTGCCACCCTTTCGCAACTGGCTCAGAGTGGCACGTCTCTGCCAGAAAAATGCAAATTCCCCGAACCGGTGGATCGGATTACGGTTTTGGGAACCATTGAGATCCTGGACTGCACGGAGAAGGCCAAGGAATCCATCGCTTCTGTCCCGATATGGAGAGCATGACGGGACCTGTTTTAAGAAAAAAGAAAGTTGGGAGGGGGGTTGCATGAGTCAGTGAATGATGTTATAACAATATAGCTTGTTGTATTGTTAGGATAGGAAGTCTAGTGGTAGCGAGTGTACGTGAAAAAATTATCGACAGTCCCGCTCAAAAGCAAGGCCTGGTTCCTGATTTTGGCAGAGATCTTGACGAGGATTCTACGTCTGGGGCAGGCGTAGCTTCGGGTTTCGGCTATATCGACGGTTCAGGCTCAGGTACCGACTTTAACTCGGGGTATGGGGACGGTTCAGGTTACGGCGATAATTTTGGTTACAACCATGGGTCAGGTTCCGGTTCTCTTTCGAGTACTGGCCTAGGTTGTGGTCATGCAAACGGCATTGGCACCGCTTTGGGTTGCGGCGGGGGTGGCGATTATGAATTTTGCGAGGCTAAGGCATAAACGTACACTGGATTCAAAGCACGGACACGGCTCTGGTTTTTGCCCAGGTTACGGTGATGGTTACGGGTGTGGTTTTGGACGTGGTTCTAATTTCGCGTCCTGTCCCGGTTACAACACCGCTTCCGGCTATGACTTTGGCTTTCAAAAAAGCCATGATTTAGACGGCGGCCTATTTTTTGGCCCCAAGATTAGTAATCACTCGGGTTTCGGTTCTGGGAACGGTCATGGAGGCGGCTCTGGTTTCGGCTCTGGTTGGGATTAGTCCCAGACAAGAAGCCGTTCTGCGTTGCCGCCCATAATTTTATCGTTTTCGGACAGCGACATGAACTCCATGGATGCAAGATAACGAAAAGGGTGCAACAGGGGAAAATCGCTGCCGAAAATGATCTTCTCGCCCAGGCCAAGGGCCAATGCGGCCTTGTAAACGCCCTTATCATATAGGAACGGCACCGCAGCCGTGTCGTAATACACATTACAGAATTTTTTTCGAAGTTCCGGCATCGATTCGTAAAACAAAAGCCCACCGCCCAGATGGGAAAGAACAACACGCAAACCTTGGCTATTATCGATAAACTGCTCGATTTTTCTTAAGTCGGTACCCGTCTTTCCGGGGTAGGTATGACCGACAGGCTCGTTGACGTGGATTATAAGCGGGATTTCCCTTTCCTTACATGCCTGGACAAGGGCCTTGGTTTCGTTGGCATCCTCAATGGCGAACCCCTGGCCAACAGGGCAAACCTCGCCCACGCCTTTTAGCCCTTCGTCATAGCAACGGGCGATTTCCTTTTCCACCCCTTTGGCCCCGGGCGACACGGACATAAAACCGATAATCCTATCGGGAAACTTCCGCATCTTTTCGATAACATAGTCGTTCACCATGCGGCACAGCCCCAGATCCCTAAAACCGAAACCGAATACGACCGCCTGGTCGAAGCCCGAAGCGTCAAGCATGGAAACGATTTCCTCGGCACAGGCGAATTTGTTTTGCGGGCTTTTGGACAGCAGGGCAAAATGCGGTTCGAAAAATGGTTCCCCCTCGGCAAACTTTCGCCAGTCGGAACTTATTTCGGGTGGGGTAATATGAATGTGAAAGTCAATCTTTTTCATGACCGGTACCTCCCCGAAAATCCCCAGGGGTCTTAGTACCTATATCATAGTGCGGCAGCGAGGAAATTTCAAATAGCTCCTTTTCCTCTTCCTGTGGCCCGATGAAAATCCCTATTTTCGGCAGGCTTGCAAGCAAGGGAAGGCCAACAAGGGCGGTCCCGATGGAAAACACCAGTCTTTCGAGAGGGGCCGTAAATGTCAGAACCATCCACATTTCCCTGGGAAAATCGAAAAGCACAAGGCCAAAGAAATTGCCTATGCTTGCGCCGCCAGCCATGCCGCCGAAGGCGCAGAGCATTAGGGCGGGGAATTTAAGGGCCTGTTTTTTGCCGGCGAGTATCCTGCCGGCAAACATGCTTCCCACAAGCAGGGCGGCAAAGCCCGCGCCGTAAAACACCAGTGGAAACCTGGCAAGGCTGCGCCCCGTTTCGTGGCTGAACCACAGGACGGTACCCAAAAGAAACACGATTATACCGCCGTTGATCACAAAGCTGCCTTTCCTGCTGATCTTGATGGGGGGCCAGCCCCCCCAGGCAATGCACCCCGCCGTAAAGGCCGTAACGGTTCCTATTATGAAGGTACCAGGCCCCATCCAGGCGGTATGCGGGGCAAGCAGGCTGCCGACAAAGCCCCCGGCGGCGGCACACAACGCGCCGGCAAGGGGGCCGAAAAATATACCGGCAAGGGGGGCCAGCGCGGTGGCAAACGAGAAGCTTCTTCCCGTGCCCAGCATGGGTATCGTGGGGATTATCTGCGCCCCGGCGGTTACGGCAGCCCATACCGCAATCAGGGCAATGTGCACCCTGGCAGGTTGCGAAAAACTTTTTTCTTGCTTCATCATGTTACATCTCCCTTACTCTTTGGTTTCGAAGGTACAGAGGTGAGCGATAGCTTCATTTTCATTGAGGGAAATCTTTAGGATTCTCATATCGGCTAATACAGCACATGCCAAGATCTTTGTCAAGCCATCGCGCAACCTTGCTTTAAACGCAAAAATCAGCTGCCTCGCACGGCATTCATATCGCTAACAGCCCAGCATAATGAACCGCCTTTCTTGTTCCACGCATCGAGACAAATAGTGAAGCGACATAGGGATTTGCCACTCGCCGCCAAAGATCGTATAGTAACACTTTGGGGAGCAGCGTTGTTAAAAAGTTGTTTTACCCTGCAACACAAACACAGGAGCTTTACTCCATGATTGAGGTGCGAAATCTTACGAAAAGTTACGGAGAAGTCCAGGCGGTGAAAAACGTCTCGTTCTCCGTGGGAAAGGACCAGGTTGTCGGTTTTCTTGGGCCGAACGGCGCGGGAAAGACCACCATAATGAAGATACTCACCTGTTTTCACTTCCCGACAAGCGGAACGGCCATGGTTGACGGCGTTCGCGTGGACGAGGAGCCGGTAAGGGTAAAGGAACGGATCGGCTACCTGCCGGAAAACGTCCCCCTGTACGGCGATCTTACCGTGGACGAATACCTGGGCTTCATCGCCGACGCGCGGCTGATTCCGGCGAAGGAGCGGCGGGCGGCAATTGACTACTCCATCGATGCCTGCGGGCTTTCCAACTTTCGCGGGCGCAAGATCGAGACGCTTTCCAAGGGCTATCGCCAGCGCACTGGGCTTGCCCAGGCAATCCTGCACGATCCGCCCATCCTGATCCTGGACGAACCCACCGGAGGGCTGG
>Ga0209755_10002442_pt1 | contig 25573 bp, 25 predicted proteins | sample TergutCo191P1_FD_187301 | JGI IMG/M metagenome (GOLD analysis project Ga0209755, IMG submission 187301) | Cornitermes sp. P1 segment gut microbial communities from Petit-Saut dam, French Guiana - Co191P1 (SPAdes) (version 2) | ecosystem: Host-associated > Arthropoda: Insects > Digestive system...
CAGCACATGCGCAAGCTCGTGCGCACTAACCGCCGCCGCAGCCATTATAAATGTCACTCCCAAGCCAAGCGCCCAAAACACCACAGCGGCAAGCCAGAATGATATATGAATTTTTATCATCGGCTTGCGTATTCCCGCTGCGCGTTATAGGACAGGGGCAGCCCGTAAACTCGGTAAAGCGGGTCAAGCCGCTGACCGTCCCTGCTTAAACCATAGTGAAGGTGCGGGCCTGTTGACTGACCTGTGTTGCCCGACAACGCGACCACATCCCCTTGGCTCACATGCTGATTTACCTCCGCAAGGATTTCGCTTAGATGCGCAAAAACCACCTGATAGCCTTCCTCGCAGCGCAGCCGCATGTAGTAGCCGTTCAGACGGCTGTAGCCCGTGTGCAAAACCACCGCACAGCGCACGGCAAGCACGGGCGTGCCCTCGTCCGCGGCTATATCTATGCCGTTATGAAACTCCGGCTGCATGGTCACAGGGTTGATGCGGTATCCGAAAAGCGATGTTACTATCCCGTCCATTGGATTAATCCAATCTACAGCTCCGGCAATATTATCGGCTCCGGAGCTGTAGTCTGTAAACTGTCGCCTTCCGAATCTTCCGTGAAACCGATTATTTCTCTAAGAACATCTTCGTCAATACGCCCCGTTGTTTCGTGAGCTTCGTAAACTTCTTCCGTATGTACGGCTACGCCCGCAAGCTGCGTTTCGCTGCCTAAGACACGGCGTACCTCCTCGGCAACTTGCTCTGCTGTAATGTTGTCGGTGATGGCTTGTTGCAGGCTGGTTTTTACGCCGAGCGTCCATGTGCTTTCTGTAAACCCAAGCGCCAAAACTACCGCAAGCAGTATTCCGCAGATTATGCCCTGAACAATTAGCTTTTCTTGAAAACCGCTCGGTTCTTCCGGCGGGGGCTCGGAGTAGCCGTTCATCCGCGAAGGTGTATACTGCCGATAATGTGCCCGTTCCATACGCTCGCCTCCTTTACGATATGTTTATGCGGAGGCGGAGCGTAATATTCGGTTACTTCTTATCAAAACTTCCGACGGTAATGGCGCCCTCGGCAAGGTTATCGACCGCGCTAGCTTTCTCGTAGAATTTAATCGCGTTTTTCATGATGCCTTCGAAGGTGTAGTACTCGTCGGTTTCCTTGATGGGCAGTTCCGCGGTTCGCTTCAAGCAGCCGGACATGTAAATCGCCGTAATCAGCTCAATCGTCCTGCGTCCGTCCGCGCCTACTATCGCGGGGCGCCCGCCTTTTTCCAACGCGTCAAGCACGTTCTCGATTTGCCCCGTGTGCCCTTGGTGGCGCAGATTCGGCATGGATTTATGCTTTTCTTTGATTTCCGCTATTAGCTTCTCGTTCTTCTCGGGAAAGCCGTTTGGCCTTGATACTTCCGCATCGCAGCTGAACGGCGTGGTGATTTTCGCCTTTTCGCATTGCAGGGTGATGCTTTGCCCTTCGCCGTGATGCACTACCGAGCTTGTGATTTCCGCAAGAACGCCGTCCGCGTACTGCAAAATCGCAAACGATACGTCCTCTACCTCGCTGTTGTCGTGCATGACGTTTGCCAGTACCGCTGTTACCGCTGTCGGCAGGCTGTCTTGAATCCAGTTAATCATATCGATTTGGTGTACGGCGTGGTTCAAGGTTGGGCCGCCGCCCTCTTTTTCCCATGTGCCGCGCCACCACAGGTCGTAGTAGCAATGACCGCGCCACCAAAGCGAGTCTACATGCGCAACACGAATCTTCCCCGCGATGCCGCTGTCCGCCAGTTCCTTCAATTTATATACATCGTCGCGGAAACGGTTTTGCGCTACGATTGACATTGTTACCCCGTTCCGCTTTTCTGCGGCGAGCATCTCGTCACATTCTTTCAGACAGGTCGCCATCGGCTTTTCTACCAAGACGTTCAGCCCCGCGTCCATGCAGTCGATTGCGATGCTTGCGTGAACGTACGGCGGCGTGCAAACGTGTACCAAGTCAATAGACAGCCCCGCGTCTAGCATTTCCTGATGGCTTGCGAATACCTGCGCGTCACTTAGGTTGAATTTATCCTTGCCCGCCTGTGCCTTTTCCGGGAAAATATCCACAAGAGCAACAATCTTGCACTTGCCGCTAAGCTCCGCGATTGATGCCATGTGGACTTGCGCGATGTTCCCTACTCCCACTATTGCAATGTTTTTCATGTCCGTTGACCTCCTAGTCATAGTAGTTGAGTGACTCTGTGTAGTGTTTCGGTTCAAGCTCCGGGCAGCTGCCGTTTTCGCTCAGCCATTTTCTTGTGAAGAAGCAGAGCGAGCAGCCCGATGTGTACTCGGCTTCAGGCACGAATCCCCTGCCCTTTGCATACTCAAGCAAGCTTGCCGCGCCGCCCGATGTAAGCGCGTCAAAAGCAGGGTACTTGCCCTCTGGAATGCCCTCGACCACCTCCGCAAGCGGGATAGCTATGCCCGTGCAGCCCGGCGGTATGAACCTGCCGAGATAGTCCACATGAAAATGCCCTGTGGAAAGCAAATCGCGGCACGGACTGTTTTCGAGCAAAGAACCGAGCGGCTTTGGCTGCGAGTACTCACGCTCAATGTTCACCGCGCGCCCGCCCATGCCTATGCCGTATCGCCGTGCGGTGTCTAATATGTAGTCCGCCGAAATCTGTTCTTCCAATGCGGCGCGGTTGTGCGCCTTTGTCGGCGTTACATTCGCAAGCTGCTGCAAAAAGCGCTCCTGCCACAGGAAATGACCAAAGCCTGTTTTGCGGCATATCTCCGCTAAACGCAGCGGCAGTGCAAACGGTACATACTCCGCGTGAAACGGGTCGAGCGAAATGCAAAGCGCGTTCCCGCCCGCGTCTTCAAGCGCGTCGAGATACCTGCGCGCCTGCGCTTCGTCCGAAGCCCAGAAGCCGTTTGTCTCGACGTACTCTACGCGGATGCCTGCCCGCCTCGCCGTTTTCAGCAGGTCAAGCAAGCCTTCGAAGTTCAAAAACGGCTCGCCTCCGCCTATATGCACCGAGCGGCAGCCGCCCTTCACGAGAAGGCGGCAGACCTCCCCGGCATTTTCCGCAGAAATATAATCATCGCCCCAGTCGGGCGAGCAGCCGTATAAACAGTGCCGGCAAGCTGCGTTGCACTGATAGTTAGCCATGATTCCGCCGTGTTGTAAGCGGTTTGCTTTTTGCATCCGTGATTACGCCTCCTTGAAATCATATTTCTAGTATGTTACAATAAATTTTAGCATAGGTAAAGATGAACGGAGGCTAGTTAATGAAAGTTTTCGCAGTGAACAGCAGCCCGAGGCACGACGGCAACACGTACCACATGCTCAAAACCGTAATGAGCGTATGCGAAAAAGCAGGGCACGAAACGGAGATTTACCAAGCAGGCGGCAAGGCCGTACACGGCTGCACAGCCTGCGGCGGCTGCGCAACCCACGCGGGGCGCTGTGCCATCGACGACTGGGTAAACGAAGTATACCAAAAGATGAAAGCAGCCGACGCAATCATTCTCGGCTCGCCAACATATTTTTCCGACCTTACGCCGGAGCTGAAATCCGTTATCGACCGTTGCGGCTTTATCGCGGGGCGTGACGGAAACTCACTTTCGCGCAAGGTAGGCGCAGCCGTGACAGCTGTACGCCGCGCAGGCGGAATACATACACTGGACTCCATTCAGCATTTCTTCCTTATTAGAGACATGATTGTCCCCGGAAGCAGATACTGGAACATGAGCCTGTCGCGCGACATGGACGATTACGCAAAGGACGAAGAAGGCAACGCAATTATGGAGCGCCTTGGCGAAAACATTGTGTGGCTGTTAGAAAAACTAAACTAGGAGATGCTGATGAGTACAAACACACCCCAAGCACCCGCAGAAGACCCAATGAACTATTTATACACCAAAAGTTTTAACTGCCCCGTGTGCGAAAATGAATTTATGGACTTTGCGATACGCCGTTCGAAGCTGCGTTCTGTCGGGACGGACAGGGACTTGCGTACGCGCTACATGACTATCGACCCGAATCTATACGACATATTGCTATGCAACTACTGCGGTTACGCGAACTTGGCAGGCGCGTTCCCGCGCATCACATCGAAACAGCAAGCAGTCATCAAAGAAAAAATAACGCCCGCTTTCAAGTACATGGAGCTTGAAGTACCGTTCACCCCCGCGGGCGCCTTGGCAAGATACAAGCAAGCGCTTGCGTGCTGCAACGCAATAGAAGCAAAGGCAAGCCAAAAGGCAATGATTTGCTTGAAAATGGCGTGGATTTTCAGAGACGCGAATGATGAAAAAAGTGAGCTTGTACTGCTGAAACTCGCTCATTCGGGCTTGAAGCAGGCGTATACAAGCGAGGACTTTCCGCTTGCGGGCTTGGATGAACCTTCTGCTAAGTACATAATGGCAGAGCTTGGAAGGCGCTTGGGCGATATGGATGATGCCTTGAAGCTTGTGGGTGAGCTGATTGTTTCGAGGGCGACCCCGACGAGGATTAAGGATATGGCACAGGATATTAAGGATATGATACGTGAGCAGCGGGAAGCGGAGGGGCAGGCTGCGGGCGTTTAGGGAAACCGAAAGGGAGGAGGCTTAGTCAGCCCCTCCTTTTTCGGTTGCGCTTGTTAATAATTCGAAACTACTTATCAAACTGTGCATCTATACGCTTGAGTAACTGCGCCGGGTCGAAAGGTTTTACAATGTAATCATTGATACCGCCCGAAATGCCTTCCAGCACCGTACCAATATCTCCCTTTGACGTTAAGAAGATAACCGGGATGCCGGCCGATTGCTTGTTGGCTTTGAGTTGATTTAACGCTTCATGCCCGTCCATTTCGGGCATCATTATGTCTAGCAGAATCAAATCCGGCTGTACACTTTTAAGCATATCAAGCAGAGCCTTCCCCGAATCCAGCGGAAACACATCGTAATGGTCGGCAAGGGCATTTTTCCCCATCTTCAAGTTCACAACCTCGTCATCGACGATAAACACTTTTTTTTAGTTCATTTAGACCGCTGAATACAGCATCGTTATCACAAACCGCATCACTCGAGTTTTCTAGGTTAGCTACTGCGGCTTTTATATCCGATATTAACTGTACTAAATGGGCGGTGAATCGGTCATGGTGTTTCCAGAATAATAGGTCTTTTCATACGGTTTGCAAAATCATACGGCGCATAATGTGTCACTTCTTCACCTCCGATAGAATGTTACAGCAGTTCGTCTATCTGCGGCAGTGCGAGTTTATAACGGCTAAGGAAAACATTTTCTAGCAGCCTACTCAAAACTTCTCCTTTTTCTTGCAGTTGTGTGAAAGCTTGCAGCTTTTCAGAAAGTTCCTCAATTGCTTCTAAGTCGAAAGCTTCAACGGCAGTTTTTAACTCGGTAAGCAGTTCCTTCATCACATTTTCGTCAAGTGCATCGCTGTCAGGTTCTTCGGTATTAGCCGTAATAACTTCGTTTATGTTTTCAAGCAGTTTCTTCAAATTGTCCGTAAAATCCACGTTACGGCTTTTAATGAAATCGCTGTCTTGGTTTATGCCGGCAGATTCGAGAGCCATTGCCTCATTTGAGAGCATGTTTGCGCCGATATTTGCACAGGCGGATTTCATCGCGTGTACATAGGTGACGTATAGCGGAATATTTTCGGTCTCAATGCACTCTGCAAGCTCGTCCACTTTTGCGATTCCGTTTTTATAGAAAACAGCCAGCGTTTCCAAATAATCCTTGGCGCTGCCGCCGGAGAGTGTTATCCCCCGCGCAACGTCAACATCCGTTATGGATATTTCAATTTCTTTGCCGCTTTCGGCATCGGCATTTGATACGGGTTCGGCTTTCATTTGCTTTTCAGCGGGTATCCACTTTGCCAAAATGCTGTTCAATTTGTTGACTTCAATCGGCTTGGAAAGAAAATCATCAAATCCGTTTTGCAAAAACATTTCTTTCGCTCCAACGATTGCATTTGCAGTCAGGGCAACGATAGGCAAATCTGCGTGATTTCCGCCAAGGCTTCTTATAATTTTTGTAGCTTCAATCCCATCCATCTCCGGCATCATATGGTCCATAAGCACCAAATCATATTCTTTTGCTAACACCGATTCTATCGCGGATTTCCCGCTTAAACAGGTGTCGATGGCCATGCCGTATAACTTTAGCAGCCCTTGGCCTACCTTCAGGTTGGTTTCTATATCATCGACAATGAGAACCTTTGCGTCCGGCGCGACAAATTGTTCCACGCTTTGGTTATCCACAAAATAATCTCCGTCACGTCCGCTTAATACATTTACAATCGAAATAAAATAGGCGGGCATTACAAGCAGGGAGAAATCTTGGTTATCCCTTGCCTTGTAGAAAGCATCGTATGAATCGGAAAGCATAACAACTTTGGTTGCCCGGTTGTGTTCTTTGATTATTTTATCTGCCGTATAAGCCATATCTGCTTCCGCAAAAATAAAGTCCCAATCAGACTCGGCAAGTTTGTTATTTAATTCATCCTCGCTGTTTGCTGTGTAATAGACCGCAGCCAAATCATCGAAAGCGCGTGTTATGTAATCGGTGCATAGCGCGGTGCGGCAATACAAAAGTATAGTTTTGTCTGAAAAGCGCGGCGTTTCAGATTTGCTGCCTGTGTACCCTTGCGGCAAGGTTATAATAAATTCACTGCCCTCGCCGTAAACACTTTTAACCTCGACATTACCTTCCATGAGCTGTATAAGGTTATTGGTTATGGCAAGACCAAGCCCTGTGCCCTCTACATTACGGTTTTTCTCCAGGTCAAATTGGACAAATTCGTTAAAGAGCATTTCTGCATCTTCCGGCTTTATGCCTATTCCTGTGTCTTTAATTTTCATGGTAAGGATATAAATATCTTCGTTTTTCCTCTCGCCTGTTATGTCGAAAGAAAAATGCCCCTTTTTCGTGTATTTCAACGCGTTTGTCAATATGTTCAAAAGCACCTGCCGCACCCGCACTTCATCCCCGTATAAGGAGTTTGGTATATCCGCCTGCATATATGCGGCAAAACGGACTTCCGGGTTTGACATACGCATTTTTATTATGCTTATTACATCTTGTATGGTGGAGTGGAAAAGATAATCCGATTTTACAAGCTCAAGCTTTCCGCTCTCTACTTTCGATAAATCCAAAATATCATTGATTATGGAAAGAAGGTGGTCGCCGGATTGCTTGATAGTTACGGCTTGCTCTCTTACCGAAGCAGAGAGATTTTCCCGCAGAATAAGCTCTGCCATTCCAATGATGGCGTTCATCGGAGTACGTATCTCATGGCTCATTTTGGATAAGAAATCGCTTTTAGCCTTCGATGCGGCTTCGGCTTGAAGCTGGGACTGTTTCATGTGATTTGCAATACTGTTTGTACTGGAGAGCATATCGTCATAGATGCCGCCAAGCCGTGAATCTTCTAGCTTATATTCTGCATTGCCTTGGGTCATGGAATGTTCTGCATTTTTGAAGTTTTTGTGCAAAATATTTAGCACTGTTAAAATCTCTTGGAACGAGCGGGAAACTTGGGATATTTCGTCATTTCCCCGCACATCAAATTTGACATCTAGGTTTCCGTCCGCAACCTGCTTCGCACTGCCGGCTAATGTTCCCATTGGTTTTAGGGAATAGTGGACGATAACTACAATCAGCAGTGCAGCCAGTATGATTCCGCTCACCGTAAAGCGAAGTGATTCAAATATCATTAAAGCGGTACTTTCTACCGCATGAGCGTCAAAAAAACTGACTATCGTCCAGTTAAGAGCCGGGTCAAAGGTGACGTAGGCTATCTTATCTATCCCCGTAAGGGCAGAATTATGTTCAAATACCATGTTCATCGGAATTGTACCAAAGGCTTCTATTACACCTAATTCATTAACGTGCCGGTTCATGTATGCCTCCGGGCGGTTAGAGAAGAAAATCACACCCGAGCGGTCCGCGATATTAATAAAGCTGTCGTATGCCTGCACGAAATCGCGCAAAAAATAAGCCAGCATTTGGGTATTTCCCGTTACCGCTACCATTCCGATTAAACTATTTTCATATTTAACAGGCTGTGTGAACATAAACTGTAACCTACCGCTTTGGGCACTTTCAAACACAGGCGAAATCCACGCACCATCTAGCTGTGTGTCAAAATATTCCGGAAACATCAGTACGTCGGGTATATCCCCATCGGCGTAAGCAACGGCAATTTTATTAAAATCCGTATCAAACACAGCCATGTTTTCATAGAACCGGGCGTCTTGTTCCCCCATAGCGGCAAATAAATTTGATAACTGCCATTCTATATCATAGCTCTCATCAATAAGCCCTCTGCGGGCGTGGTTTGCGGCCGCATCTAGCAACCACCAAGTATAAGTGCCTACTGTTTCAAAAATGCCGAAAGTCATGTTGGCATTTCCTTTTAGCCGTTCTTCAAGCAGCGCGTTCATTTGGTTGGTTATCTGAGCGGCCCTAACAAGTGTAACGGCTCCTGTCGCCACTATTACCACTATAATCAGCACTAGCACAATCCGCGATTTTACCGTGAGGTTATCAGCTAATTTTTTTATCATCATCTTTTAACCTCCGCTGCTATGCGCTCAAACTCATGGTGAATCTTTTGAAATATATCCGTTAAAACAGGGTCGAAGTGCCCTCCACGTCCTTCCAAGATTATGTCCATTGCTTTTTCGTGGGAAAAAGCACCTTTATACGGACGCGGTTCCACCAGGGCATCGTACACATCACCAATGGCCATCATTCTGCCAAGCAAGGGGATATTTTCCCCTGCAAGTTTATGCGGATAGCCGCTGCCGTCCCATTTTTCGTGATGGGATATGGCAAAGATTCTGGCATACTCTAAGAAATCACTGTCCATTGTTTTTTCTTTAAGCTGCTCAATTACCTTCCCGCCGAACAGGGTGTGATTTTTTATAGCCTCAAATTCTTCCGGTGTTAGTTTTCCTGCTTTATTGAGAATGGAATCGCTTACGGCAATTTTACCCACATCATGAAGCTGGCATGATTGCAGCACCAGTTCTTCGTCCAGCTTGTTAACTTCTGCGGAATATACGCCCTGGTTACGCATGGCATCCAACAACACCTTCATGTACCTTTGTGTCCTTACAATATGCCCGCCCGTAATTTCATCCCTGTATTCCACCAACTCTGCCATAGTTGAAAGAATGGCGTTTTTAAGCTCTACAACCGTTTCTGTTTTCTCGTCTACCAACTGCTCCAGATTGTTATTGAGGAACAGCAATTCGCGTTTTTGAGTGACGAGTTCACGCTTTTGCGCCTCGACTAAAAGGTGAACCTCTAGCCGCTTTAGAAGCAAAGGGGCGGAAAATGGCTTTGTGATATAGTCTATAGCCCCCAAGGTCAGCCCTTTTAACTCCATAGCTTCATCTGTTAGGGCAGTCAGAAAAATAACAGGAATGTTAGCTGTTTTCTCGTTGGTTTTAAGCCGCTCTATTGCCTCATGGCCGTCCATTTCCGGCATATTCACATCCAGTAAAATTAAGTCCGGATGCAGATTTTCCAGCATTTCAAGCATATACGCACCCGAATCCAAGGTAAACACATTGTATACACTGGATAATGCCTTTTTTCCGATTGTCAGGTTCGTCATATCATCATCAACTAAAAATACCGTTTTGCGTTTCTTGTCCATGAAGCTCCCCCCTCGATTTTCCCTACAGCTTAAAGAACGACACCAACTGCTGAAGCATTTCAGCTTGAGAGTTTAGCTCTTGCGATGCTGCCGCTGCTTCTTCTGAAACAGCCGAATTGCTTTGTACCACTTGTGATATTTGCGAAAGCCCGGTGCTTACTTGTGTAATCGCCTCCGCCTGTTCCCTGGATGATACAGAAATACCATTTATAAGTTCTGATACTTCGGCCGCACTTTTGACGATGATGTCTAAGGCTTTTGATGTTGTTTCAGCAATACTTGACCCGCTTTCCACGCGGCTGTTGGATGTTTCGATAAGTTCGGTGGTTTCGGATGCGGATTTTTGGCTGCGTCCTGCCAGGCTCCGCACTTCCTCCGCAACCACGCTGAAACCTCTGCCGTGTTCACCGGCCCGCGCCGCTTCTACTGCCGCATTAAGCGCGAGCAGATTTGTTTGGAACGCAATATCTTGAATCGCCTTGATAATTTTTGAAATCTCGCCGGATGAATCTTTAATTTGCATCATGGCTGATAACATTTCCTGCATGGATGCGTTGCCTTCTTGGGCATTGGCGGTAGAGCGCTTGGAAAGTTCGCTTGCCGACGATGCGCTGTCGGCATTTTGTTGTGTTTGTTGGTCAAGGACATCAATGGTGGCATTGAGTTCTTCTACCGCGCTGGCTTGCTCCTGTGCGCCGTTAGCCAATTCCTGCGCGCTGGTCGAAATTTGTTTTGCGCCCGACAGCACCTGTACGGATGCACTTTGAATATCTGACATTGCTTTATGTAAACTGGTGGCTATATTATTTATGGATTGTTTCACGCCGTCATAATCGCCTTCAAACTCCATTGTGATGGTACGGGTCAAGTCTCCGCCGGAAATTACGCCCAAGCAATCGCTGATTTCCTTCATAACAATCGGCATCACGGAAACATACTCATTCCAGTCGTTCTTAATCGCAAGGAAGTCACCCATGTAATCGCCCGTTACCTTCGGCGGGTTAAAGCTTCCGGTATTGGCAACAGCAATGGACTTCCTGATTTCCGTAATGGGTGCATGGACAGTTGCTGACATATGGTTAAGTCCTTTCATCAGCGCGTTCCAGTCACCCTTGTAGCTATCCTCATCGGCTTTGTATGTCAAATCGCCTTGCAGGGTTGCCGATATAATCATCTGCCCCATTTCCTTGCTGACAGCATTTAAGTTTTCCATAAGGGCGTCTATGGTTTCGTTCAGCACTATTTTTTTGCCCGGCAATTGCTTGACTTCGATACTGAAATTGCCATTGTTCACATTACTCAAGGCAGTAAGCAAGGAAAGCATATCTTCAACAAATGAATCTGTAAAATCATTAAGGCCGTCAATTACCTCCCTGTAGGCGCCTTGGTATTTTTCCGCGTTTATCCGATATTCAATGTCGCCTTTTGTATTTACTTCATGAGAAAATTTCGCAATATCTCCCACAATATCCTTTATGACATCCGCAAGATTGTAAACATCCAGAGTCAGCACACCAATTTCATCTTGCGGAAGTTTTGACTTATCCATGTTAATATTTAACTTGCCTTGGGACACATCGTTTACTATGCTCACAAGTTCTTTAATCGGCTTTGTTGTTTTGCCGATAAGATATGCCATAAGCACGACAACAATCAGAATTATTAAAGTAAACAATCCCATTATTACGGTAATTGTATAAACAACAGGTGTATTCACGGCAGCTTTGGGTATTACGGATATCAATGTCCACCCCGTTGATTCCATTTCGCTGGGGATGAAGTATGCTCCGCCGTCAAATACAAATCCTTCCCCTGCATGTATAGCCCGGAAAACATCTTGGTAACGCGTCACTTGGTTTATGTAAGTAAAATTGTCAATTGTAGGCACAAAATCCGGGTTAGGGTGCGATGCTATTCTGCCGGTTTCATCAATTAAAATTAGATAGCCCCCGCCCGCAACTTCTACTTCGTTAAGGATTTCTATAAGATGAGTAACGCTGAAGTCAAGCCCGATTACTGCGTGTCTGCCGTTAATATCGGGTATAAACAATGCAGTAGTAGTTACCAAAGGGTTGCCCGCAACAGTAGAGATATAAGGGGGAACAGTAATAGGGCTGCCTTGTGCAGCCATTGCTGCCGTATACCACGGACGGTCTTGCGGATACCACCCCTCGGGCTGAACCCAACCCCAAAGCCGAGCCGCACCCGCTATATGTTCCCCATCGCTTAAACCCACATACATATTAAAAATGAAATCATGATAATCAATGTACACCATAATTATGTCTAATATATTATCCGGGCCTGTAATGGAAAACATAGCGGCAAGATTTTCTACCATGTCATTGGCATTGTGATAGAAGTTGTCCATAACCGCGGCACTGTATCGGTTTTCGGCTTGAATACCGCCCAGTACATTTTCCCGCACCATATCACGGACAAGCGTGTTGACTACGAGGAAATAGACCGCTAACCCTATAACGGAAGGTATTATGATACCCAGCATTAGCTTGACAGATATTCTTTTATTTTTTTGTTTGTTCATAAACCCCATACCTCCGAAATTTTTTATTTCATGCGTCACCGCATAATCGACAACCAACAATATAGTTCCTTTGTTTTTAATCGCATCACCCCGCAATCCGGCAAACTGCCGTAAGTATAGCAAGCCCGGCATATGAAAAGGCTTCGATTAAGAAATCTTAACCGAAGCCTTGAATAATTTTTATAGTTAAATAATCCGGAACCAACCTTCGCTATAAAGGCAGGCAGCATACATAATATTTCCGTTCCACCGTCTCTATCACCACAGAGGTTTCATCTTCCATTTTCAGCTTTTTGCGGATACTGCTGATATGTACCTTGATAGCCCCGGCACTGTTAACGGAATCTTGCCCCCAAACGCCTTCATAAATTTCCCCCGGACTCATTTTCTTGTCCATGTTCTTTAGGAAATAAGCCAGTACGGAAAACTCCTTTGGGGTGAGGTTGGCATCCTCGTCATTCAGCTTTGCCCGCTGTGTTATGTTGTTGACGGTCAATGAGCCATACTCCACAACATCAGCGGCGTTTTTAGTTTGTTCAACCGCGTCCTTGACCCGTTCGTCCGCTCTCTGCTTCTGATTTAGCAATTTTTCAATACGCACAAGAAGAACCTCGCTGTCATAGGGCTTTGCCACATAATCATCGCCGCCCTCTCTTATGCCTTTTACCTCATCGCCGGACTCTGACAGAGCCGTTAGAAGTAACACGGGTACGTCCGACCCCGCTTGCCTAATCTCCTTTAGAAAATCTAGCCCGCTTCCGTCCGGCAACATAATGTCAAGGACAATAAGGTTAGGCACGGACTGTTTAATACTTTCCCTCGCTTCGGCAAGATTCATGGCAGTACGAACCTTGTGGCCGCTTTCTTCTTCCAGCATCTCTTTGTTGAGTTGTTGTATAGCCTCATTATCCTCAACAAGCAAAATATTTTTTCCGTCAAGCATCAGCCTCAACTAGCCTTTCCATATCGAATATCGGTATCGTGAATATGACCTCGGTGCCTTTGCCCATCTCGCTGTTAATGCCTATCGTCCCGCCGTGGGATTCTACGGTATTTTTACATATCGCCAGCCCCATACCTGTGCTGCCCGAACCGGATACACCCCGTTCAAAAGCATGGGGTATGACATCGGACGGAATACCCGCGCCGTTATCTTTGACTGTAACGGATACAAACCTTTCTTTGGCCTCTATATTTACTACCAGCTCTCCCTCTGATGTGTGCTTATTGGCGTTGGTTAACAGATTTGACAACACGCCGATTAGCTGGTCGGCATTTCCATATATATGTGGCAGATTTTCTTTTTTGATAATGATTAGCGCGTTCCCCTGCTTTTCGATAATACTGCGGTACCCCTCTGCCGCCGTTACAAAAAGGGATGCCGAGTCAAGCATGGTTGCTTTTTCTTCCTGCAAAGCCGCCATTTTGATTGCGCTTTCGGTAAGACGAGCCATTCGCATAATCTCATCCTTTGCCCTGTTGATAGATTCGCTGACTCTTTCATTTTCCAAGTTCTGTTTGCGGACTTCTCTGCCTATTCTTTGAATATCACCCAAAACAACCGTCAACGGCGTTTTAATTTCATGGCCCAGATTTGCCATAAATTCCGTTTTCATGCGGGACAGGCTTTCAAGAGCGGCGTTTTCCGCAGTTAAATATTGTTCCGCTTCTTTTGATTTTTTCATTTCCTCCATAATTGCCATAAACACGGCAGAAGCCAAACACAGCAGTAATGTTATCGCGCCGATGCGGGTAAAGTTTGTACCCTCAAAAGGCGGAAGCATAAAATTGAACCAAGGTACATTGTTGTTAAAATCGAAAAAGGCTTCCCTAAGTGCTGTGTAGCCAAGGATAATTGTGCCTACAACCAACATAAACTGATGAGGGTTTGACAGGTGCATTTTTCTAAGCGTAGCGAATACTGAATAAAAAACAGCAATGCCCGTGATAGCCAAACCTACCGAAGTCCCATGGTTCATTACAGCATCCATATCGGCAAACAAAAGATAAACCGTCCATGCCAGTCCCGCACCAAATATACAACGGAAAGCATATTTGTTATATGCCTGCGGGAACATAGAATGAATTATTGCATATATCATAACGCTAGTTGAAGTAATGATGGTTGACCAAAAGCGAAATCGTATCGGTTCATCAAGCCAAGGAAATATCGTCGTAAACACGATTACACCTCTGGCTCCTATAGCCAAAAACCATAAAAAGCAAAACAACGCGAACAACAGCGCAGGCCGGTGCTGATATAAAAGCAGATACAATAACAGCGAAATTATCGTCAAAGCAAGCAGAATCCCAAGCATTATATTATTTGTATACTCTGCTTGCCGAATCCGCATACTATAATTATACGTATCCAACCCGCCGCCCATATAAATGCCGTGTATAGTATAGGTGAAATTAGATTGCTGATGCACGATTTCGATAACACCGTTCACAGGCCGCGCCGCAAAAGTGATGCGCGGTGCAAAGCGGGCTTCTCTATCATTTCCCTCCGGGTTGCCCAAGTCACGAAGCCATTCGCCGTTAACAAAGATTCTGTCCGAATAGCCGGAGCCCATGCGTGTAAATACATAATACTCATCACTCGGAAGCAAAAACCGTAAACGTACAGTTCCCCCATCACCTCTGATTGTAGGGTATCTTAGGGATATTTCATCCGCTCGGCTAGCAAACTCATCCGGCGAAAGGAAAGGAATCGGTATGTATTCCACCCGGCCAAGAATGCCGGGGTTAGCACTTTCAAAATTGAAATCGCGTAAATCCCAAGTTGCGCTGTCGCTGTAAACACGAATAACGTGTTCCTCCGGGAGATTAGCCCACAGCCAAGAAACCGTCACTATTATTAAGAGCAGGGCAGAAAATGGGATATAGCGCTTCATTTTTGCATACAGTGCTTTATTCATTGTGTATCACCCGCTATCTTTTCTTCCTTTGCGCCCTTGCCCGGTTCGCTTTCAACACGGATTACCCCTCTCACACTCCCTTGATTTCCTGTTGGATAAACTGATGGCAGTCATTATATCACACATTTATACTGTTTTCAATATTGAGTTTCCTCGCCTCACTATCACACATTTTTCCAGTTTGTGGAATAAAATGTCTCCATACTGACTATGCTATAGTTAAGGAGATGATATGATGACAACAACACTGACAAGACCACGCGAACAAATAACCTACCCGGAAGACATCATCAGCATCAAGTCTTCCACCGAAACCTTGCGCAGGGAGCTTGAGATTCTACATAACAAATTCGACCAAGCGACCGAGCCGACATTAGTAGACAGCATAATATACGAGATGCAAGCCGTGCAGATGCGCTACGTGTACTATCTGAACGTATGCAAGGAACACGGGATAAAGTCAGATGAATTTACATTTGCGGCGAACTAAAGGGGGATACCTGTGGAATATTGGATGTGGATGATGATAGTCGGACTTTGTTTGATTGCGATTTTATTTTTCAACCGGCACATAAAAGCCGCGTTTGGGATTATACGGAACGCCGCGTTTGGGATAGCCGGCATACTGGCTTGCAACGTGCTGCTTGCCCCCGCGGGCTTGTTTATAGGGGTCAATGTGCTGACGGTTTTTATCGTCGCGGTGCTTGGGATTCCCGGGTTCCTTTTGCTGTACTTAACCCAGTGGATGCTTGGCTGATTCGCAAAGCCCGGCAAGCGGGCACTTCCCGCACTGCGGGCTCCGCGCCGTGCAAACGCGCCGTCCATGCGTGATGATTTGCTGATTATACTGAATCCAGTGCGCCTCGGGCAGGGTTTTCATTAGCTCGAACTCGATTTTTTCCGGGTCGGTATGTTTTGTTAGGCCAAGCTTAAAAGACACACGCTTAACATGCGTGTCCACCGTTATGCTTGGAATGCCGAAAATGTGACCACGGACTACATTTGCGGTCTTTCTTCCGACGCCGGGTAAGGCAGTCAGGGAGTCGATGTCGGACGGCAGCTGCCCGTTGTGCAAGTGCAAAAGCTGCGCCGCGCTCTCTATGATGTGCTTGGCTTTTGTGTTGAAGAAGCCTGTGGAGCGGATGTCATTTGAAAGCACTGCGAAGTCTGCTTCGGCCAAGGCTTGTATAGTGGTGTATTTTTGGAATAGCACGGCAGTTACTTGGTTCACGCGCTCGTCGGTGCATTGTGCGCTCAGGATGGTTGCGATTAGCAGCTGCCACGGTTCGTTGTAGTGCAGGAAGCATATGCCGTCGTAGGGGTAGTGTGTGTCCAAGATTTTTAGGATTTTGGTGGTTTTATCAGCTGCCATGCCAAATGCCTCCTCAAAATGCAAACTCTAAACGTCATTATACAATGGGCTTGGAAGCTTCACAAGCGCTGATATTTTCCGGGCAAAAACCAAAGGGTAAGACCGAGCCCCCCGCTCGGCCTTACCCTCTTTATAATCCTTAGTCAAGCCCAACCCAAACAATAGGCCTGGCCCACAGCTCCGTATCATTGTAAGCATAACTGAAAGTTCCGTCATATCTCACTGTTTCCTGACAGGTATCACCGGCTACAGGTGTGTCGTCATACGGCATTGCAAGCCAGTAGGTTTTTTCGGCGGCGCGCCCTGTGGCGTCTAAGTTTTCCAAGTCTTGCTTTCTTGGGATGGCTGCATACAGCCCTGTGCCTGCCAGTGGCCATGTTCCGCTTGGTGAGGCGCCTGTTTCTAAAGTCACTGCTATCTTTTTCAGCCTAGGCGATTCGTAATATCTGTACCAATCGTTTACATGCTCTATTAGTGTTGACCCTTTGTACTCCAGATGGATTGCATGGGCTGAGCCGTATTTCCATGGGCCTATTACATCTTTCTTCATTATAAGTGCGTAGTGTTTTCCGGTGCTTTGGTCGAAGTAGGTTTTTAGCTTTATCCAAGCGCGGCCGTCTATCATTACTGTTTCGCCGTCGCCTGCTTTTTTTATGTCATCTTCCAGGCTGTCGCTTGTTACTGTTACTGTGGCTGTGGCTGTTTTGCTTTCGTCGTCTTTTGCTTTTACTGTTATGGTATAGGTGCCCGGCTCTGTTGCGCTGAACAACCCTTCGCTTGTGATTGTTGCGCCGCTTGTTGGGTTGATTGTCCAGTAAACCGCGGTGTTGCCTGTGCCGTTTTGCAGGTTGCTTCCGCTTACGCGTACGTTGAACTGGTAGTCGGGTTCGCCTACGGTGTAGTGGTAGGTGGATGGTGTCAGCGTTACGTGTACGTTGGCAGGGGTGCCGCCGCCGGTTCCTCCGCCTGTGCCTCCGCCTGTTCCGCCTCCGGTACCTCCGCCCGTTCCGCCTCCGTGGCTGCCGCCGCCATGCCCGCCGCCTTCGTGGAACTTATAAAATGCTTTCAGCGCGTCGGACATCTTCTGGCTCAAAAACATTTGACTAAATCCGATTTGCTGAAGCATTTCCCTAACACTTTCGTTCACCTCGAGAATCTGCTCAATAGTGGGCGGGTTGGCAGGTGCCGAGTCCCCCAAAGTGCCAAGAGTAAATTGCAGTTTTTCACCTTCTGCATTGATTATATGACTCAAGCCGATTTCTTCCATGGCAATCGACGTAAGGATTTGGCAAATCGAGTTCTCCAGCCCGTAATCATCCGGAACATCCGGAAATCTGGGTAAAGACATGTTTATTCCTCCTTAAAAAAGTTGTACTTGCTTAGTAGTAATATATGACCAGACAAGCAAGTTGTTACAACTTTTCCCCGGAAAGAAAAACGCCGCCTGCTGTAATCAGCAGGCGGCCCTTTTGGTTATTTTTCCATATTCAGCGCGTCCTTGAACTTAGCCCTTAGGAACATTTGACTGAACGTTACGGTTTCAATCAAGTCCTTAACGCTCTCGTTTACTCTAACGATGTCATCAATGGATGGGTTAAGACCGTCTGAGCCTGTAAGGGTACCGAGAACATATTGCAGTTTCTCGCCCTCGGCGTTAAGAATGTGGCTTAACGCAAGTTCTTCCATTGCGATAGACGAAATAATTTGATTAATTACCTCGTCGCGGTTCGGTGTGTTAGTGTTGTCCGGAAATGTTGGCAGGGACATGGTAAAGACCTCCTTGAATATTTGAGTTTTTAGTCCATGGTGATATTATATTGACAAACTCAAAAATGCGTTCCTAATTGTCCGTTATTTTTTTCACCGCGATTATTCCGCTTTCTATATCAAGCTTATTCAGCGTCAGCAGGCGCATGAGAAGTTTACAGGCTCCGTTTTGGCTTGCCAGTTCTATTTCGTCCCCTATATGTATGTTTTCTTCGTTTTCATAGGAATATCTCTTTTTCATGAGAACGTCTTCGTTTCGCATGATTCTTACTTCCACTAGTACCGGGCATGAGCTTCTGTTATGTAAGTTCAGGTTGATTTCTATTTTATATTTTGTGTTCCCGGGCAGCGATATGTAGGTTTCGTAAGGGCGGCGGCAGATTCTTGCGCCTGTATGGTTTGGGGTGAAGCTGTATTCTTCCAGTGGCAGTGCGGAGCGGCTTACCCATTTCTTTTTGCTTGATACCATGAACTCTTGGCGCCCGCCGTTCGGCAACGTGCTTGTTGCAAAAATCATTTTGTTCTTCAGCACCATCTGCGCGTCGGTTATTACGTCAAGCAGCAGCTCCGCGCTTGGGTGTGCTGATAGAATTGTTTGCAGTGCGGATTCTTCCATTGCTATCGATGTCAGTATCGAGTTAACTGCCGAATCTCTTGTCAGTATTTTGCATGGCTTTGAAAACTTAGGCATTGACATTTTTCCTTACCCTCCCTAAAAATAGAGTAACGCAATCAAACCTTATGTCATATGTTATGTGTAAAAGGGATAAATAGTTCCCGTATTTTTTACAAGAGGAGTGATTGTACATGTCTATGCCACAGTTCCCGCCGACGGACGAAATCTTGTCGCGCGATGAGGCAGTCAACGCTATTTTGACATCAATAGCGATGGAAGAAGCGGCGCTAAGCCATATAATCAACGCCGAAGGCGAAAAAATTCAATACGCCTTACAACATGTGGAGGCGGGTAACTGCTGTCAATCCATGTGCTGGCTTTTAAGCGTCAACAACAGCGTGGCTTCCTTAATTGACCAAATTACGGATTTGCAGCTGATATTGAAAAGCAAAATGCGGATTGCCGCCGGTTTAGTTTTAGAAAAGGATTCATGCATAAGCACAGAACCCCCGCCCAAGCCAAGCAAACCATGTAAACCCTGCAAGCCCGAAAAACCAGGAAAGCCGCATTGCATATGAATATAATTAAAGATTTTATACCGGCAGGCTCGCGCAACCGCCCCGGCAGAGCCAATCCGATGCTGTACGTAACCATCCACGAAACAGGCAACAAGAGTAAAGGCGCAGGCGCACGCTCTCACTCCGTTTACCTAAAAAGCGAAGCAGCAATAAAGCTGCCCGTATCTTGGCATTATTCGGTAGATGATAAGGAAACGTACCAGCATCTGCCGGAAGAAGAAGATGCCTACCACGCGGGAGACGGTAACGGCAGCGGTAACAGGCAAAGCATCGGTATCGAGATGTGCGTGAACATAGACGGCGATTTCACAAAGACTGTCGAAAGAACGATAGTGCTTGTCGCGGACATCTGTACAAGGCGCGGGATTCCTGCCGAAAATGTCCGTCAGCACTTTGACTGGAGCGGCAAAGACTGCCCGCACGAACTAAGGGCAAAAGGGCCGCAGGAGTGGAGTAACTTCATAGACAAGGTCAGGGCAGCAATGAAAACGGACGCAAAAACGGACACCGTCAGCTTTGAGCTGTTTGGGGTAGATATGCAGATTGAGGGAATAATTCAAAACGGGCGGACTTTTGTGAGTGCAAGGCAGTTGATTGAGGCTATGGGCGGATATTCTGTTGATTGGGATAAGGGCACGAGGAAGGTAGTCGTGCGGCGTGTTCCCAGCGGGAAATAGACGGATATGTGAACAGCGCATAAGAGGGTTATGCGCTGTTTTGTGTTTTTGCCCCACTTAAAATGACTCGGCTATCCTAATCATTTCGGCTCGGGTCAGCAGCCTTGACGTAAAAGTATGGTTCGTGCCGTTTATATCAAACGACAGGCCGCCGCTACCCACAATCACGCTGCGCCCGTTGATGCTCCTCTCGATGAAATTCCCGTCGCCCGCCATCAGGTGTCCGCTGCTTTGGTGCCTAAGTTGCAGCCACAACTCCTGCTCGCCGCTTGCGTAGAGTACGTTCAGCATATAGCCCGCAAACTCCGCATCCTGGTCAAGCCTGGGGCAGTGCAGCCTGTCAAACCACGCGCTTCTGAAAACAAACCCGCCCGCTAGCTCCGAAGGTACAGCCAAATTATCACCTGCATGAAGCGACAGCGCTTCTCCCAAATCGTAAATGAAAATAGGAAGCGGCCAGTTCTCCGCGCCGATTATTTCCAGAAACTCCGAAAGCGAAAGGTCGTAATCCCAGTTATCATCGTAGAGTACGATTTTCTCCGAAGCAACCTGCCGCTGCATTAAATCGTTCCAGAACGCCCGCATTTCTTCATACTCTCCTGTTTCAAAGTTTTCCAACGCAGCAAGCACCTCCGCTGCGGAAATCCGAAACTGCACTTGTACAGGCGCGGCCGCCTCCGCGGTAGAACACGCCGCCATGACAACCACCAAAACAAGCGCCGTTACCGCCCCAAAAATTGATTTCTTCTTCATATTAACCATCACCCTTATCCTTTCTTCGATTGCGGCTTTGCGCAAGTTTCCGTAGCTAAAGCCGTTTGACATGACAAAATGATTTCCGCCTGCCGCCATTTCCAGCAAGGTCAGCGCGTACGCGCACTTCGACTTCTCCCCAAAAGTACCAAGCACAGCCTCGTCACAAGACAGCTCAATATCCCGATTAGCCAACACAAACATCAGCCAGACAAACGGATTGAACCAATGCACACAAAGCACCGCCGCAAACAGTATTTTAAGCACATAATCAAAGCGCCTGATATGCGTATATTCGTGCGCGAAAATGTACCCAAGCCCCTCCCCGTCCCGCTTCAAGCCCGCGGGCAAAAGGATTACAGGCCGAAAAACACCGTAAGTAAGCGGCGAATCAACTTTATGCGTCTGCCTGATTTCCACTCGGCGAAGCAAGCGGTTTTCGGCCTGCCACGCGCTGATAAACGCGCTGCGGACAGGCAAGGCATCACTCATCTCTTTCCTGAACTTGTAGTGCGTGGTGAAAAAATACAACGCCCCCGCCGCCGTGCCCAAGAACCATATTATATGTAAGAGGTTCGTAGCACGGTCGTTTGACGGTGAGGCAGCTTGCTGCGGCGGCAGCGCGAGCGGAAGCTGCTCGGTGAGTGCCGAGGTGAGTATTTCGGGCACCGTGTTCAGTTGGTTAGTGTGACTAACTAACTGAGGTGCGGGAATAGAGAACGGCAGAAGTAAACGGAGACTCGCGACTGTCCAGATTAGCACAAAAACAAGCTTAGGCAGCCTGTTCATGCCTAACGTGCGGATTATTGCGCCGAGTATGATTATCGCTACTCCTGTGGAAATCATTTTGCTCCCCCTCTCGCTCTATTGCAATAGAATTGTTGATGGGGGTATTCTATCATGGTAGAATGTTGGTGTCAAATGATTTTTTGTGGGGGTGGACATGGGGTGCGGAGTGCATGAAAAAAGCCCGCATTATTGCGGGCTTTCCACACAGCGCGAGAAGAGATTCGAACTCTCGGCCCTCGCCTTGGCAAGGCGATGCTCTACCACTCGTTCTTTTGCGTTAAAAGACCGATATATCGGCTATTCCGGTAACAGTAAAATTTAGCTTTGACAACAGTTTACCACAAATGGACAAAAGTTGCACGATACTCATTTGCAATGAAAGCATATCAAGGTAAGTTTTCAATAAGTACTTTCTCTTGTATAATAAATATGTGCTGTGGAATTGGAAAGGAGGTTCGCAATGAATAAAATGGTAAAAAATAACAACTTGAAAGATTTTTGGGGCAATGACGCTATAGATTATGGCTCAAAAGCTGAAATGACTGACAAGTACGCTGATAATATCTTTGTTTTTGTCACTGACAAACCATTTGGTGACGGCTACGTTTTATTCCTGTGTAGTGAGGACGAGGAAGATTCGGCTTATGATTGGCTTGCAAATTATGATACCATGATGAAAAGCAGAAATGTGGGGGCTTATGGCTCGGGTGTGAGTTGGGGCTATAATGTAGCCTGTACAAGGACACAAGGATTTCTAGGAGGCGTTCGTGTTTGAAAGGATTACAGTTTACACTTAACAATATAATGAAGTCGCCTTTGCAAGGTTATCAGTTGGCGGCTGTGGCTGTAAGTGCAAGGGGCTATTCAGATGGTTTTAGTGAGTCTTTTTATGCCTTGATAGACACAGGTGCATATCATACGTGTATATCTAAATCACTCATGGACAAAATTTTAACCAAAGTACTTGATGAAGCCGGTAATCCTTTACAAGAAGTTGGCGAGGCAAACGCAGTGGGTGTTTACGGTGGCTCAAATCGTGAGCCAATTTATGTATTACCCCACTTTTACTTAGGTGGTATACATTTGACCAATGTAGCGATTACGGTGTTAAACACCAAAAACATACAATGTCTAGTTGGTCGCTCGATATTACATCAATGTGTTTTGACCCTAAACCCGGAATTGAACAATCTACACTTTAATTTTGTGGAGGGCTTGAAGGAGAAGAAGCAGTTGATTGATGGCATTGAGCCGTTTACTGACGTTTCACAATTCGCTGAATGGTCTACGCTGAATGGTCTAATCTATAGCATTAAAACAGAGCTAACCTACGTTGAAACGCTGCCTTTAAGGTGGCGTTTTTTTCTTAGGGTCAAGTTGTTCTACAGAAGCAATTTACACCTGTCAACAGCAATCAAAAAACCGCCTAAAATCAAGCTTTTAGGCGGTTTGGCTTTTACGGCTTTAGAGCCTTATGGAAAACTTTAGTGTTAAATAGTGTATTAAAGTTGCTTTGAAGTGTGTTAATGGAAATACGAGGAAAGTTTTTTGACTGCACTCTTTTTATCATCATCTGATACATGGCTGTAAATCTTTGCGGTTATATTTATGTTACTATGCCCCATCAGCCGACTAGCATCTAAAAGTGATACACCTTGTCTAGCCAGTATAGTGCAAAAACTGTGCCTTAAAGAGTGCATAGTCTGCCCCTTCTCTATTCCTATCTTACGGCACAATCTTTTGAAAGCTTCGCGAATATTGTTTTGTTCTCGATATGTACCTGTTGTGCTTGGAAACAGCAGAAAATCACCAGTAATTGATAAAACATTAGTACCTTTTCTAAGTTCGTTTATGTGTTCGTGTAATAGTTCTTGGATTTCTGCCATTATAGGAACACGGCGTATACTTGATGCTGTCTCAGTTTCGCTTAAAATAACTCTGTATTCTCCATCTACGTTAAGATATTTTACTGAATCATTATCAGTTAAAGCGGTGTTCGGAGATTCTGACTGTGCGGGTATTTTAGGCAATTCTACAGCAAGCAAGGGATTCTTAATAAGTATATCAGCTTTTAGGCAATATTTGAAAAATATTCTTAGAAGCTTATCTACCTTATGAATATTTTTTGCTGTTGTCTTTTCCAAAAGTGCGTTATAATAGCCTTGGATATTAGCAGACCTAATATCAATCAGACGCATACCAGAAAGCCCACTGTTAGCGATATATAAACGGTGCTGACTTGAATACTTGTCGTAGGTGGAAAGCCCTATAGAATGGCGGTGAACATGTTTAAGCCAGTGTTCAAAGGCAATACCAAATGTAGCTTTAGCTTTGATTTGACCAGGAAAGGTTTTCAAAAGGGCTGTTTCCATGCGGTAGAGGTTCATTTTGAACTGGGATTGCAAGACTGATAATTTTTTTAAGTCCTGCTCCAAGTCCATTTTCTCTTTGATTTTGTGGTTTCCCACGCATAAGGCTTTGATTTCGGCATAATCAAGAACGCTTTGGTCTACATCGTCAACGGTACGAACAGGCGATTTTTCAGTCATAATCTGGCTTATGAACTGTTGCTTTTTCTCGATTGTCTGATAGAGGTAGGCATCGAAAGACAGATTTTGTCAAGGTCGTTTTTCAAGCGTGTTTACGGTTCGCTCTGCATCTTTGAAACCCATATATCCATACATAGCTAAAAAATGCGCATTTGCGGATTTTATTTTGCATTTTGGCGTGGCTTGTGATACGCTTAATTTGTTGAGCAGTTGCACGGCTAGAGGTTCTTGCTATGACAGTAAGTTATAACAAATTATGGAAATTGCTTATAGACAAGGGAATGAACAAACAAGGTTTGCGAATTGCGGCAGGGGTAAGCACTACGGTAATTGCTAAGCTATCTAAAAACAAAAGCGTGACTACCGATATTCTGCTCAAAATACTGAACGCACTTGACTGTGATTTTGCTGATATAATGGAAGCTGTGAAAAGCGAAAACAAAGCATAGAATCCAAATACTCGCTGTTGGGGGATGAAAAAATGACACTCGAATTAAAAGCCCGTGCCAACATCGACAAGATGCTGATTGATGCCGGTTATGTAATACAAGACATGGAAAATTTCAACCGAACCGCTTCGCTTGGTGTTGCAGTTCGTGAGTTTCAGACGAATAGCGGCCCAGTGGATTATCTTTTGTTTGTTGGCGGCAAGCCTTGCGGCATGATTGAAGCAAAAGCCGAAGATAAAGGTGTTTCGCTAACTTCGGTAGCAGAGCAATCCGAGAGATATGTATCGAGTGGCTTAAAGGGTCTTTCACAAAAACCCGACATCCGCTTCATATATGAATCAACAGGTATAGTCACCAATTTTCGTGATGCTCATGACGAAAAGGCACGTTCGCGGAAAGTGTTCACTTTCCACCGCCCCGAAATGATTGCAGATTGGTTAAAAGAAGAAGCTACTTTGCGAAATCGCATGAAAGCATTTCCGAATTTCGATAGTGAAGGTTTCCGTGACTGCCAAGTAACAGCGATTTTGAATCTTGAAAAATCACTTTCCGAAAACAAGCCTCGCGCCCTAATCCAAATGGCAACAGGCGCAGGAAAAACATACACGGCGATAACTTCCGTTTATCGTCTGCTTAAACACGCCAAAGCCCGGCGTGTTTTGTTTCTCGTAGATACTAAAAACTTGGGCGAGCAGGCCGAAGGGGAGTTTTTGAATTACAAACTTTCCGATAGCAGCAGACTTTTTCCTGAGTTGTTCCCCGTTCGCAGGCTCAATTCTGCATACATACCGAAAGAAACAAAAGTGTGCATCAGCACGATTCAACGGATGTACTCAATTTTGCGTGGCGAGGAAATGGACGAATCGCTTGAAGAAGTATCCTTAAATGAAGGACAAGTC